>OGZW01002871.1_pt1 | contig 13139 bp, 9 predicted proteins | sample 1577001 | NCBI WGS metagenome assembly OGZW01 (sample SAMEA3541519, study PRJEB24748) | human gut metagenome | biome: human gut; feature: human-associated habitat; material: faeces | place: China | collected 2012 | reverse complement strand
AAACTTAACAATGAAGTTGATCAATCCATATCCAAGTTTAATGAAAAGGTCAAACTTGAACTAGATGGCATATCTTCTACCCTTTCAAACTTAAAATCGTGTACGAAAGAAATTCAGGACAGTTTCCGAAATTCTAATACTGCTTTTACGTCCGACTTAAAGGTTATGCTTAAAAATATTGCAGATGATTTCAAAGCGTCTGTAGAACAGCATATTTTATCTTTTACTTCATTAAAGGATGAGCTTAAAAGTATTATTGATGGTTATGAAGAGAAAAGCAAAACCGTTGTAAGTAAAGTAGACAATATAGAAAGTATAATAAAATCCGAAACAACTATTTTAAAATCAAAAATAGAAGTTGTTGGTACAAATCAAAAGAATCAACATGATGAAATTGTCAGTAAATTAAAATCTCTCAGTGAAGGGCATATTAAAGCTGCTGATAATTTGTCGGAACGATTTAATACTGTTGATACAACACTTAGGACGTTGTCATCTTCAATATCAGAATTAAAGACACAATTTGATTCTAAAGAAAAAGATCTTTATAATACAATAAACGCCCTAAAAGGAGAAGTTACCAGTTCTAAGAGGTTACTTACATTCTGCTTTATAGCAATCATCATATCTTTACTATTAAACTTTATTGCATTTATAAAATAATGAGACTTTATATTTTACTTGATACATCTGGCAGCATGGATGGCTCAAAAATCAGTGCGTTGAATGATTCAATGGAAAATATTATTATTGATTTGCAGGAAAAGGCGTTTAACGGCAAAAACATTGATATTGTTGTCTTATCCTTTGCAAGGGATGTTACTTGGATGCATGATAAGCCCATTAATATTTTAGACTTTAATTGGAAGCCATTAACCGCAAGTGGAATGACCTCTTTAGGTAAAGCGTGCTGTGAGTTAGCAAAAAACATAAGTACATATCCAGCTAATAATGAAAATACTGCCATAGTACTTCTTAGTGATGGCTGTCCAACCGATGACTATGATGAGGGAATAATGGAATTGCGTAATTTACAGACATTTAATGATGCAGATAAGTTTGCTATAGCTTTAGGAGACAATGCTGATTTACAGACTTTAATCAGATTTGTGGATGTTCAAGAAAATATTTTTATAGAAAATAAAGCCGATAGATTGATTGATGCTCTAAACACAATAATGGGAAATATCACCAATTACACTTCAACACCTTTACATTCAGATGATATAGATGATGAATGGTCGTAATTTACACTAAATTATAATTTCATTACAGCAAAAGGGGCATGTATAATATTAAAATACTTAGCCTCTTTTTATATTTTTATTATTGTGCAGATAGACTGCATAACAATTATATATGTTTGCGAATAAAACATATAAACAACAATTTATCATGAAACCATCTACTATTGTATGCTTGGTACTATCAGCAAACTTCCTTGTTTCTTGTGGTTACAAGAAAGAGGCTAAAGAAGTTACACAAGATTTTTTCTCCGCTATCAAAAACAATAAGGAAGAAAAAATGGTTGAACTATATCCTGAAGTTGGAAACCTTCAAAACTATTATAAATCAGACACAATAATCGTGAAAGAAGTAAAAGAACTCGAAGACAAGAAATACAGTGTTGCATTAACAAACAAGTTCACTAACGGATTCGGTAAAAATACAGAGTCAGACATTATCATATATACAAAGCCTAAAGACGATAAGAAACCAAGTGACGGCTATGTAATTTATGACTCAAAAGGACTATGCAATCTTTCTGATGATCCTATATATATGTTCGCAAAGAGAAAAGGCTATATACAAGGAGATACTCTTACAGACCAACAGATTTCAAAGAAATATTCTGAGGCATCAACTGCAATTATTTCGCTATCATTAAAGTTTTATACTTATCTTACTGAGAATGTAACTATAGCAAACTGGAATTGGGAAACAAGTGATTATAGTTATTCTGCAAGTGGAAGAGGGGTTGTAAAAAATAATACCCAATATACCATACCAAATGTAAAATACGTGGTTACGTATTTGAAAGGAAATGGTACTGAAGTAACTCAGGATGACGGCTACGTTACATACGACGAAATACGTCCATACGGGATGAAATCATTTTCATTCTATACGTCATATGTTGGCGATGCATCCAGAGCAAAAATAAGGCTTGAATTTGATAATGATTTTATTCTTAAAACAATGGCTGATGGTGAATTTGAATAGCTGATTTTTTATAGAATAAAAAAGAGTACAACATGTGAAAACAGTGCAAAAATGGCATATAAATAAACAGCTAAAAAGCTGACATTCTGGCATATAAAATAGATATTTATTGACTAAAATATTTATTAACAAGATTATTCGAGTTGGCATGGTATTTGTATTATTTATTTATAAATAATGTTATATGGGAAAACATCCTTTTAAGATTTTATGTATTGATGGAGGGGGAATAAAGGGGCTATTTTCAGCACAAATTCTCGCTAAATTCGAAGAAGTTTACGACACGAAAATTTCAGAACAATTTGACTTAATATGTGGAACATCAACTGGAGGAATTATTGCCTTGGCTGCATCTGCTAATATCTCAATGTCTGATGTTGTAAACTTTTACAAAGAAAAAGGGCCAAAAATCTTCGCTCAAAAGAGGAAAAAAAATTTGGGAAAGTTATGGCTTAAAATAAAGCAAATATGCTATAAAGGTAAATATAGTAATGAAGAATTAAGAAAAGCTTTAGCTGAAGTCTTTAAAGACAAAAAAATATACGAAAGTTCTAATCTCCTTTGTATTCCTGCTTTTGACATAATTACGGCTACGCCAAGAGTTTTCAAAAGGGACTATAAAAAATTTACAGAAGATAATAAAAAGACATATGTAGATGTTGCTCTTGCAACATCTGCTGCGCCAACATACTTACCTATACATAATCTTGAATCAAGTCAATATGTAGATGGAGGAGTATGGGCCAACAATCCAAGTTTGGTCGGACTTATGGAATTTTTATATCAATTTGCCAATGATGAGAGATTTAATGGTGTTGATATATTGTCTATTAGTAGTCTTGAGGTGGCCCAGGGAAATGCCCCAAAACGAAACTATAACTCATTTATTGACTGGAACGAGAATCTTATTGAATTATTTTCAATAGGGCAAGCTAAAAATATGACAAAACTCTTTGAGTTCTTAGATGGGAAATTAAAATTCCCGATGAATTACGTTAGAATCACTAATGAACCTCTGTCAGCCGAGCATATGAGAAATATATCTATGGATAATGCTTCAGACCGTTCATTAAAAATACTTCAGTCCATTGGCAATGCTACTGCAATAAAAGCTAAAATGGATCCGAAAGTAGAGAGATTTTTCACGACAGGTAAAACATTATATTTCTAAAAATATGGCAAATAATCACGAACAATTTATTGCTTTTAATGACACAATTAAAGCATCAAAATCAAGAAGAGATACACTTAAAAAAAATCGTGAATCTATTAGAAAGAAAATTCGTAATTACTTCAAGAATAATTGGCCGGATAAAATTCAGCCCCAATTTCATTGGCAAGGTTCATACTCTATGTATACTTTGCTGAATCCGATTAAGGATGAAGATGGACTTGGTGCATATGATTTGGATGATGGAATATATTTTATTGGTTCGTCTGAAGATGAACGTGAAACTGTACAATGGTATCATAACCAAATTTATGAAGCAGTAAAGGACCACACAACACAGGGTGCAAAAGACAATAACCCATGCGTAACTGTATATTTTGCAGATAACCATCATATTGATTTGCCAGCATATTTTATGGTAGATGGAGATGAGCATCCCAAAATGGCTCACAAAAAAAATCCATGGATGGATTCAGATCCAAGAGAAACGACCAATTGGTTTAATGGAAAATCAGAACATCCACAACTGAGGAGAATTGTACGATATGTAAAAGCATGGGCTGACTATGTGAACAATCAGGGAAAAGGGAAAATGCCAACGGGATGTATACTTACCATTCTTGTTGAAAAGAATTTCACTTCAAATGATAGAGATGACATAGCATTAAGGGATGTTCTCGTAAAAATGAATAATAGTCTCAGCGCTAAAGATGGTTTTCATTGTTATCGCCCTACATTCCCAGTAGGAGAAGATTTATTTGAGCATTACAAAACAAGCCGCAAAGATTTTTTCCTTAAAGAATTGAACTCTTTTGCGTCTGACGCTGATAAAGCTGTAAATTCATCTAATCAAAAAGATGGTTGTTTAAAATGGCAAAATCACTTAGGTGAACGTTTCTCTTGCTCAACAGCAAAAGACGAAGATGAAGATGCTCAGAAAAAGAATCTATCAGGAACATTAAAAACAAATAGTCGCTTTGCATAATAAAGAATTACTTAAAACTTGCTTTGCTGAAATAAGTAAGGAAGACGATGTAGAACTTGTTGGTCAGATTCCAACAACTTCACAGCATTCATACATAGAGTGTTGGAAATTGAGTACCTATATTTCAGTAGCTCCTGTTGCTGAAAAAATAGAACTATATATAGGATTCCCAAATTCATTTCCATATGAATGTCCAGATATTTTCTATTTTGATACGAAGTATGACTACTTCCCTCATATAGATTATACTTATCGAAGACTCTGTTATCTTGAAGAAGGAATAACTTATTCTCCAGATCAACCTATTTCAGTATTACGTGAATGCATTAGGCAAGCTAAACGCTTGATAGAGAAAGGGGCAAAACGTGAAAATGAAGATGATTTTATCAAAGAAATATATAGTTATTGGATAGGAACATATCCAAACGAACAAACTATTAATGATGATTGGTTGATTTATGGTGATATACCTACCACATCACAAATCCTTAAGGTTTGGTCATATAAAGAAACTCTATATACGGAAAAAGGAGCTTCTCATAATTTAATTATACAGAACGATGATATTGATATTGATTTTGAACATTATCTAAAGCGTAAACCTTACTTCTCTGAAAATGAAACATTATTCCTCAGAAGTGTTGAGATTCCTTATACGCCTCCATATTCAATAAGCCCTTTAACGTTTTTAGAATGGATTAAAGATCCTGATGATAAAAAATTGTTCAAAAAAGTTCTCAACAAGAAGAAAAAAGTAATTGTTACGTTTCCACTACTTCATACAAAATATCTTGGTGGATGCTATATACCATTGCAACCAGCCTTTAGAAAAGGCCATCGAAATCTTACTGCATTTGAAGAACTTACACTTTTTGAGAAAAAAAATAGGTGCCTTCAACGGCTCATTGGCAAAATATATTCCTCTGATAGAATAGACCAACGTACTTCAGGAAGGAAGTTGGGAACAAGGAAATTTGCTGTTATAGGACTTGGAAGCATCGGAAGTAACTTATGTTATTTTTTAAGTGGATGGTCTAATACGGAATATATACTTGTTGATAATGATATTATGCAACCAGAAAATATTGGAAGGCATTTACATGGTATGAAATATATTCAACAAAGTAAAGTTCATTCCGTTGAAGAGTTTCTGCGAGAGAAAAGGCCTGATTCATTAATAAAAAGTTATGGTAATTCAATAGAGAACGTTATAGAAAAAGATCTAAATGAGTTCAATAGATGTTCTGCATTATTCATGTGCGTAGGAGATTGTATGTCAGAACAATATGTATTGTCATTGGTAAAAAAAGGCATTTTACGCACTCCAATATTTATTCTATGGCTTGAGCCTTTTGCAATAGCTGGACATCTAGTATACATAAATCCTGCCAATAGTCCTAATTTGGATAACATTTTAGAAAAAGATACAATGTTATATAAGCATAATATAATACCTTCCTCTGAATACATCAGTAGAGGTGAAACAGAATTTATTAGTAGAGATGCTGGATGCAATGGGGCTTATGCACATTATTCAGGAAATGATGTTATACTTTTTTTGTCGGCTATATATCCAATTATCAATAACCTAATAAAAGAACCTTTTAATTCAATGTGCTATCGATGGGTAGGAAATCTAAATATTGCAATAGAGAAAAAAATAAAATTAATAGAAGGGGAACACATTTCCGGAAGTATCACGAAAATACCTCTATAGATTATAAAAAAATAAAGGTTGAAATAAAGGAATCTGCATTAAAGAAACTTCAAACTTTTCAGCAGAAAGAAGGATTTGAGATTGGTGGTGTGTTTACAGGGTCTGAATTAGAAGAATCTAAATTTCGTATAGCAAAAGTTTCCGATCCATGTACAATATTTAATGGATCTACTAAATACAACTGCACAAGAGATGCGAGATTAGCAAATCTTTTTATAGAAGAGGATTATAAAGTATCAAACCGCTCCAGATATTATTTAGGGGAATGGCATACCCATCCTGAGGATAATCCTCAACCTTCAAATATAGATGTCGCTTCCATCAAAAATATATATTCTACGTCAAAACTTCCTATTAATGGAGTTTTTTTGATAATTGTTGGACTAAGAAGCAACTATTATGGTTTTTATGATGGTAAAAACATTCATAAAATTGACGTTACTTTATGTACATAACTTTATTCACACAGTTTAAGAGGATGATAGGGTCAATAACCTTACCATCCTTTTTTGTTGTCAGGTGCAGATGGGGGCCTGTTGACATACCTGTATTACCAGACACCCCGATTATCTCACCGGCCTTAACATATTGTCCGATTGTAACCTTAGATGATGACAAATGACAATAGCTGACCGTGTAGGTGTCGGTTTGAATTGTGATGTATCTGCCAGAACGCTTATCATGAGCAGACTTCACTACTTTCCCTGGAAGCATGGAAAACACAGGTTCGTAGTGTGCCTGAAGATCTACTCCATTATGCATGCAATATTTATGTGTAACAGGGTAATAACGCATTCCAAACTCTGAGTTTATCTGAATATTCTTTAATGGAAAAGCCATATTCAAAAATTGAAGAATATCACCAGATGTTTGTGAAGAGGGTCCTACATTATCCCGGCATGATTCCACCATATTTAAATGTGATGAAGCATGGTTCAAAGAATCTTTTAACATCAAATTGTCCACAAGAGAAGTATTTGTCTCTTGTGGATTTTTTGTTTTGTGGACTTGTTGATTATATAAACGCCCAACCGTATTAAACTGCGCTTTTATTGTGGTACTTGGCATAAACGAGAGAAGTACCATCATGAGTATGTTTCTAATTTCCATGAAACAAAATTACATATCTCTATTACCATGGGATAAACCTCACATACTCCAAGTGATTTTTCTAACTTTATTTAGGCTAATAGTATGATTCTCGGCGATAAATCATACTTCTTTCATAAGGAAATATAAAACTATTGGTATAATATGTCTATTCTTCCGTTTCTCCAACCACACCTTTTATTTTTGTTTCTGAATTAGCTATTAATAAAGTACTTCATAAGAAAATGAAATACTGTTATGGCCAAAATAATAACGTATTAAAAAAAGCAACAAATGATTTACAACTTTGATGAGAATGAAATGCCTTACGGCATTCTCGAACGTTTTGGACTGACACAGGAGATGATTGAGGATCTGCCGACAGACATTTTGCAAAATATTCTCAATGGCCGGCATTCTCCAGTCTTACCTGTACACATCATTGCTGATGATGGTGAAGAAGTAAAGGCAAGAACACGATTCTGCCTTGTAAGAACGCCAGAAAGCAATGTAGATGTTCTCTTCTTTCCGAAACTTGACGAGTATGATTTAAAAGTATTCAATGAGCAGCAGAAGCAAAACCTTCTTGCAGGCAAACCCATCATCGGACATTTGGAAAGTAACGAAACGGGGCACGAGCTTGGCACCAAATGTTTCTTCCAGCTTGACCAGGATAGCAAACAGGTACTGAGCGTGCCGACACCAGTCATAGGTAGGAACATTCAATACCTTACCGACCGATATCATCTTACGAGTACTGAGATGCAGAAACTACAAAACGGAGAAATTCTCTCTATCATTGAAGACGATGATGAGATTTCCATCGGTATCGATCTTAATTCAAATACGGGTATCCGTCTCTCCGCAGGTAATGAACAAGTTTGGCGCAGAGAAGCTAAACGGGAATGGGACAAATACAACTTCGGAATTTTCGGTTGTTGGACCATGGACGAAAATGGTAATCTTGACTATATCCATGAGGAGGACTACTCTGAAGAAATCTGGAATGAGCAGAAGAAACAAGGTATGCGTATGATGCAGCGATAAACCAAAGTAACAACCATCAATAACAAATTCAATATGGCGAATATCAAATACTATCCAGAAGACGAGCTTGTGTAGAAAGTACAGAGTGGAGAATACGGTTGGCTCGATTACATCAATCACCACTCACCGGAATGGCAGGAAGAATACACCGAATTCTGTAATGAAAGGAACCTTGTAGTTAACGAAGAATCAGCCGAAGATTTTATCGAATGGAAAGGCGAACTTGTTGAAACAGGCGAATAATAAACATTTAAAATCAATCACAGTATGTCAATCAGATCAAATGCACTATCAGTAGGTAGAGATTTGTCGCCAGAGCTGCAGGATATTCTCCGTCGCAATGGTATGCAAGCACATATTATTCGACAAGGTGAAAACTATCTTCTGTCGGTTCAAGGGCATGACTCACCTCTCCTAACCTATCATATCAGTGCCAGACAGATGAGAGACTTGGCAGATTGGGGTACAAACTCGGCTAACAAAAAAGCCTATAACACCTTTGCTGATTTAGTGAAGAAAGACTTCTATATACCGAGAGACTTTGTCCATGCCCGTAATGCCAACGGTCGTGTGGCTATGGGACTTCACGGCTACCGGATTGGTGTTGGCGAATACGGCAGACTGCCGTGGGACAAACGCCGTGCCTTTATGATGATGGATCCGTTTCATGGACGTTTTTTGGGATGGACACCACGCAATCAGGAAGGCTTCCACATGCGCCGTGTCGGTGGAGCCATGTTCATGCAAGGAACCCCTATGGTTCCGGAACGTCCCGATGGAAGAATCAAACCAGGTGAATTACTCAATGGAGGCTATGGCTTCTATTATAAAGGAGGACAGCAGAACATGGTACAGCAGCCTTCACAGGATGTACTCGCTGATTTGGAAACAGTGATTCCACCTGTAGAAATACGTACCCGTCCCCAGGAACCGGCAAAACCATACAAGGAACTTATCACCTCAGACGTATACTTTAGCAACGAAAAGTGGCAGGAATGTCTCTCTTCTCATGGAGTCATTATTGATGCCAACAGCAAAACCCTGACCATTCAGTCGACCGCTACACAACATGATCTTGTTTACGACCTAACGGATGAAGAAGTTACCCGGCTTACAGACAATTCCATCAAGAATGTGCCTGTACAGAACCGTCTGGACATCATCAACAACGTTATCATAAATGATTTCTCAGATAAATTGACGATGGACATGCTCAATTCCAAAGAGCAGATACCCCTAAAACTTACTCCCGAAGTAGAAGCGGAACTGAATGCCAGACAAGAAGTTGTGGCAGAACACGCGCTTCCTCTTACTCAGGGAAATGAATATATCATTGCAGAGCATGAAGACCGAAGCGTCGCTCATGTGGATGGTAACAGCCTTTATGATATAAACCAAGATAAAGGATGGTTCCGGGAAGGAAGAAACGGACGTGAGGTACAGGTGGACGACATCAGAGTTGAGCCTGTACGCAACGAACAAGGTGAAATTCAGAAAGACGAGAAAGGCAATGCCATGTTCCGTATGACCGCTGTCATCAATGGCGAGAGCATCAGTCACGAGATAACCCAAAAACAGTATGACAAGTTCATGGCCGTAGATGACTATCATCGTATGAAACTCTTCTCTCACATCTTTGATGAAGTGGACATGAAGAATGCGCCGGGTCATGGGAAAAATATAGGTGCCATGATTGGAGGTGCTCTACTTGCCGGCCTTACCGTTATGCGAGAACTCGGAAGAGACCGTTATGCTCCGGCTGTGTTCGTTGAGCACCATCATGCACCTGGTCCGCACGTCTATTTCAAAGGAGGTGTGGATTCACCACAGGATCTTGCATCAAGAGCATTTGATGCCGGACTTAATGCAGCTGAGCATGGAGTCGGCTTAGGACATGGGAGATAAAACTTAACAATCATCATAGAACACAATGAACGAAGAGCAGAAATTTGAAGACTATCGCAACCGTCTTAATATCAGAGACGTGTTGACGGATGCAGGTTATACGCTTCACAAGCGGGACGGCTTGCGCTATCCTGCCTATGTGCGTCTGGATAATGATGGACGCAGAATCAGGGGTGACAAATTCATTGTCATGCCCAATAAAAACTGTTGTTTCCAACCTCCAACGATAAAGCTGTATTCTGTCACATCCTTCATTTGGGAACACCCGAATCTCTTTCCTGAATACAATCAAGGAATGAAAGAGTCTGCTCTTGTTCACAAAGTCTGTCAGCGGCTTTTGAATATTCCTGTGGAGCAACGTAACCAGAATGTGCTTGCTCCTACCCGTGATGCAAAGCCTTTCAATATCAAAGATTATAAGATTGAGCGATTTCATCCTGATGAAGCTGACTCTCAGAAACCTTTTTATGCTTTCTTCAAGTCAAGAGGAATCGATTTTGCTACACGTTGTGCTTTTCACCGTAACTTCTTTCTTGCTTCCAAGGCCGCAGACAATGGGGCAAGTTATAAGAACCTCTCTTTTCCCATGTATATACCGGGGCTCCAGAATCTTGTCGTGCCCTATCTCGGCAAGAAACAGATTCAGAAGGTTCAGACGTATGACCTCGAACAGTTCTACGCCACGCTGAGCCGGACACCGCGCGGACTGTATAAGCAGGGTGTCAAGCAAACGCTCACCGACAAACAGAAGCGGCAGTTTCTGACGGGTGCTTCCATCCGGGAAGTCCACGCCATGCTCAAGACTGCTTTTTCCTATGCCGTTGAGTGGGGTCTGCTCCTCAAGTCACCGATTCCGAGAGAAGCCCCGAAATCGACCTCGGAAGAACGTGCCATCTGGGACGAAAAGACCATGCTTGCTGCGTTGCAGACCATGACCGATCCTACGCTCCACCTTGCTGTTCATCTGAGCATGATTCTCTCGCTGCGTGTCGGAGAGATCCTTGGCTTGCAGCCGGGAGACATCGACTTCGATGCAGCGGATGGACGTGGGACCATCACGGTCGGCAGGAGCTTACAGCGCACCGAAAAGGCTGCACTGGAAAAGACCGACCCGAATCAGATCTACCACATCTTCCCCGACCAGCGTGAGGGCAGCAGCTCCGCACTGGTGCTGAAGAAGCCGAAAACCAAGAAATCCAGCCGCACCCTTTATCTGACGAGACCCTTGAAAGAGGAACTGCTGGCTTGGTTGGAAAAGCTCCGTCAGGACGAGCTTGCCATGGATGGCAGATATCGCAACTGTGGCCAGCTCTTCCGCCTGCCCAACGGTATGCCTGTTGCCCCGGAAGCCCTTTCTAAATGGTACCGCACTTGGCGTGCAGAGCACCCGGAGTTTGAGAAGATCGTGTTCCACGGTCTGCGCCACTCCAGTGCCACCTACCAGCTGCTGCAATCTGGCGGTGACTTCAAATCGGTGCAGGGTAATACCGGCCACGCAACCGCCACCGTCCTGATGGACACCTACGCCCACACGCAGGACAAGCCTCGGTTGGAGTTAACCGAGAAGATCGAAGCCAACTTCTACTCGCAGGATGTGGCAGGTGCGAAGCCGCAGGAACCCCCGGAAAACAAAACGCCGGTGGCAACAAAAATCACAGGCACCCGTGCCGTGTTGCGTATGGTGAACGGGAACGTAATGAAAGGCAACCATGCGGCAAACCTGCGAAAGCGAGCGTGAGAACGGCGGCAATAACGATGCCGAATGCGAACGCACAAGCGAAAGCGAAATCGAGGATCTGGGCGCGCAGCTCGACAAAGCATGCGCCAGCCGCCCCCTCGACCGCGCGCAACATGGCATGACCCGCCGTACCGCAGCAACACACCTTCTGACCGCGGTGCTCTGGCTGGCCACCGCCGTCATCCTGCTGGCCATGCTGCTGCGCATGCTGCCCAACAACCTCGACGGCAAACGGTACGTGCCGCTTATCGTCGCGCTGATGCCGTGGCTGGGCATGCTGTCTTTGATTATTGCGATCACCGCGATAGCCGTCCGTGCAATAGGCGGACGCGTCCTGCTCGCCACCGTCAGCGTGGTGTGCGTGGTCGTGCAAATCGGCTGGCATTGGGGTTATATCAGGCCGCAGCAAACGATTTCCGACGCGGCCAGCAGCGCAGTCACGCAGGTCTCGTCCAACGGCTTGCCCAACACGTCCGACCGGTACGCCCGCATCATGACCTTCAACACCAAGGAAGGGCATGCCGACGCCAATCGGATCGTCGAAATCGTCAAAAACGAGCATGTGGAAGTGCTCGCGCTGCAGGAAGTGTCATGGGACCTGCTCAACCGGCTCAACGGCGCCGGAATCGCCAATTATCTGCCGTATTCCGTGGCCGCGCAGCAAACGTGGCATGACAACGGCGGTGTGAACGTGCTGTACAGCGCCGCGCCGATGGAAAACGCCAAACAGAACCTCATTCCCGTGGAATCAAGCAGCGTTTCCGCCGCGACGATCGATTTCGGCGGCAGCAAGGTGCGCTTCGGCTCCGTCCACCCGTTCTCGCCGCGCCCCCGCAACCAAGGTCTGTGGAACCGTAGTCTCGACTCGCTCGCCCAACTGCAGCATTACGACAATCTGTACGTGCTGATGGGCGATTTCAACTCCACATGGGACCACGCCAGCTTCCGATACCTGCTCGGCAGCCGCTTCCTGGATTCCGGCCAGCAGGCGGGCGAAGGCCTGCACATGACGTACCCGGCCATGATGCCGATCGCCGAAATCGACCATATCGTGCACGACAAGGGCGTGAACGTGGGCGATCTGGAAACCAAGTACATCGCCGGCTCCGACCACCGCGCTCTCCTCGCCACGCTCGAAGTCGCCTGACCCGCACCTAATCTGCGCTTGAACATATCTGCGCATAGCAAACATATCCGCACATATCCCCACATATTCTTTCTTAAATGCTCTAAAAAAATGATTATACCCTCCAAATCCACCAAG
>OGZW01002867.1_pt1 | contig 13153 bp, 13 predicted proteins | sample 1577001 | NCBI WGS metagenome assembly OGZW01 (sample SAMEA3541519, study PRJEB24748) | human gut metagenome | biome: human gut; feature: human-associated habitat; material: faeces | place: China | collected 2012 | reverse complement strand
GCGGCGAAGCAGTACGACGTGCTGCCGCTGAGCTGCGAGATCCTCTCCGACTTCATCACTCCCATTGAGGCGATGCGCATCCTTAAAAATGTGTCCACCCACTGCTATATGCTCGAATCCGCGCAGGCAGACGACCGCTGGGGACGCTACACCTTTCTCGGCTTCGACCCAAAGCTCGAGATCACCTGCATCAACGGCGAACTGAAGGCCGGCGGCCTCACCGTCCGCACGGACGACCCGTCCCAATATCTGCGCGAGCTGCTGACCGGCTATAAAAGTCCCCGCTTCGACTACCTCCCCTCCTTCACCGGCGGGCTTGTGGGCCGCTTCTCCTACGACTATCTCAAATACAGCGAGCCGAGCGTCCGCTGCGGCGAGCAGGACGAGGACAGCTTCAAGGACGTCGATCTGATGCTGTTCGACAAGGTCATCGCCTTCGACCACGTGCGGCAGAAGATCGTGCTCATCGTCAACATGGCGCTCAGCGACGTCGAGGTCGGCTACAACAAGGCCCGGCTCGAGCTGGAGCAGCTCGTCTCCCTTCTCAAAACCGGCGAAAAAAAGCAGGAGACCCCTGGGCGGCTCCTCGGCGAGGTCACGCCGCTCTTTTCCAAAGAGCAGTTCTGCGCGATGGTCGAGACCGCCAAGCATCACATCCGCGAGGGCGACATTTTCCAGATCGTGCTCTCCAACCGCCTGAGCGCCCCGTTTGAGGGAAGTTTGCTCAACACCTACCGCGTGCTGCGCACGATCAATCCCTCACCGTGTATGTTCTACTTCTCCGGCACGGACGTCGAGGTCGCGGGCGCCTCGCCCGAAACACTCGTCAAGCTGAAAGACGGCGTGCTGCATACCTTCCCCCTTGCCGGCACCCGTCCGCGCGGCAAAACGGAGGAAGAGGACAAGGCGCTCGAAGAAAGCCTCCTGCACGACGAAAAGGAGCTCGCCGAGCACAATATGCTCGTCGACCTCGGGCGCAACGACCTCGGCAAGGTGAGCAAATTCGGCACGGTGCAGATCGAAACGCTGCACTCCATCGAGCGCTACTCCCATGTATTTAGATTTGTTCCTGCACCTCCAACAGGCAAGTTTGACCATATCTATACCGACAAAGAACTATACAAAGACTTCAATCTTCCTCAAAAGTACATAGATGTGATAGAAGCAGTCGTCAAGGAACGCAAATAGAAATGACTATCTGTCATATTACAAAAGTTTTCGTATCTTTTCTTTTCCTCTATTGGCATAATTCGCTAAACATGGTATACTCCTAACAGGTGACAAGCCTAAATCGGCTAATATATCACCAATGAGGAGATACAGTCATGAAAAAGACGGGCATTATTGTCTTGTCATTGTTTATGGTACTCCTATCTGGTTGTGGGAGCACCGCACAAGAGACACCTAAAAATGATACACCATCTACCGTTTCAGACTATGATATCACCGTTACTATGGTAGAGGGAACGGACACTTATGATATTGACGGAAAGTACACTGGAGAAGTTGTCAATGGCAAGCCACAAGGTGTCGGAACATTCAAAGCAGATGGAGAAAACGGGTCTACATATATGTATGAAGGTAATTTCTCTGATGGAGCCTATAACGGCTATGGAGTGACAACCATCATAAATGATGGCGAAACATTGGAGATGTCAGGAACATACACAAATGGAGAGTTTGCACCGACTACAGGTGAGTCTTTCAACTACATTGGTCAGTTAGACCTATTCGGTAAATTTGCAGTTCCAGATGCAGTGATTGAGTATATTGACGCAAATGAAAATCTATTCCCTACTGCAACGAATGAAGCGGTACAGTCCTCTGACATACAAGATTTCTCAAGTAAACAGTTCAATAAGACACGCAGACAAGATCAGATCGGCTTAGTAAAGTTAGACCTCTATGCCGTGCAGGTGTTTGAGGATGACTACTTGGGAGGTAAGCTAACATACCTTTTGGCCGCTGATGACGATAACAACTATTATGCTCTGTACTATTTGGACAGCACAGAGGTTTACAATGAAGATACATTTACAGCCTACGCCATTCCGTGTTCAACATCTTCATTTGATAACATAAGCGGCGGAACCACCAATGTCATCGTTTTAGCTGCTTGCTATATCGAGTAATAGCTTTGAAGAGGCTCTCTCCGATAAGGAGAGAGCCTCTTATTATGTCCCCTAATGAATAAATCTACATTAGAATTGGCTAACCACGCAGTAGCAACAATTAACCTAAACGGGAGAATGAATAAATATACATCTAGGTCAGTCAATTATGCCTTAGCCACAAATAACTTAAATGGGAGTCGCCAAAAAGAGCAAGCGCTATGTCTCCCCTGAGCGTGCGGCGCAGCTCAGGGCGCTGCTCGCCCCCGGCATTTTAGCCGCGGGCGTATTCGTCAACGAGCCGGTCGAGTCCGTGGCCGGGCTTCTTGACCGCGGCGTCATCGACGTCGCGCAGCTCCACGGCAGCGAGGATGATGCTTACATCGCTTCTCTGCGCGTGCTGACGGACAAGCCCATCTTCCGCGCCTTCAAGATCAAAAGCGAAGACGATCTCCCCGCCATTGAAAGCTGCACCGCCGACCTCGTGCTGCTCGATTCCGGCGCGGGCACGGGCAAAACCTTCGACTGGTCGCTCGTCCAAAGCGTCCGGCGTCCGTATTTTCTCGCCGGCGGCTTAGACCCCGAAAACGTTGCAGACGCCATTGCCGCGCTGCACCCTTACGGCGTGGACGTCAGCTCCGGCATTGAGACGGACGGCGTCAAGGATGAAGTCAAAATGGCGGCGTTCGTCGCCGCCGCGCGCAGGGAGGGCTGAAAATGTCGAATCCGAACGGACGCTTCGGCGTGCACGGCGGACAGTACGTTCCCGAAGCGCTGATGAACGCCATCATCGAGCTGGAGGAGGCTTATAACCACTACAAGACTGACCCTGACTTCCAGTGTGAGCTCGCGCAGCTTCTGAACGACTACGCGGGCCGCCCCTCGCGCCTTTACTACGCCGAAAAGATGACCAGAGACCTCGGCGGCGCAAAGATCTACTTAAAGCGCGAGGATCTGAACCACACCGGCGCGCACAAGATCAACAACGTGCTCGGACAGGCTCTGCTCGCCAAGAAAATGGGCAAGACCCGCCTGATTGCCGAGACCGGTGCCGGTCAGCACGGCGTAGCCACCGCCACCGCCGCGGCGCTCATGGGCATGGAATGCGTCGTTTTCATGGGAAAGGCGGACACCATCCGTCAGGCGCTGAACGTCTACCGGATGCGTCTTCTCGGCGCAACGGTCGTGCCCGTCACCTCCGGCACCGCCACGCTCAAGGACGCCGTGTCCGAGGCCATGCGCGAGTGGACCACGCGCATCAGCGACACGCACTATTGCCTCGGCTCCGTCATGGGGCCACACCCCTTCCCCACCATCGTACGCGATTTCCAGTCCGTCATCTCAAGCGAGATCAAGCAGCAGATGCTCGAAAAGGAAGGACGTCTGCCCGATGCCGTGGTCGCGTGCGTCGGCGGCGGCTCGAACGCCATCGGCAGCTTTTACCACTTCATCAACGACCCGACCGTGCGCCTCATCGGTGTTGAGGCCGCGGGCCGCGGCATCGACACACTTGAGACCGCCGCGACCATCTCGACCGGCAGGCTCGGCATATTCCACGGCATGAAGTCCTACTTCTGCCAGGACGAGTACTGTCAGATCGCGCCGGTGTATTCCATCTCCGCCGGTCTCGACTACCCCGGCGTCGGCCCAGAGCACGCATACCTGCACGACATCGGCCGCGCGGAGTATGTAGCCATCACCGATGAGGAGGCCGTGCAGGCGTTCGAATATCTCGCCCGCACGGAGGGCATCATTCCCGCCATCGAATCGGCCCACGCCGTCGCCTACGCGCGAAAGCTCGCACCCACGATGGGGAGCGATCAGTTTCTTGTCGTCACGATCTCCGGCCGCGGCGACAAGGACTGCGCCGCCATCGCGCGCTACAGAGGGGAGGATCTCCATGAGTAAGCTCGCAAGAGCATTTGACCACGGCAAGGCGTTCATCGCCTTTCTGACCTGCGGCGACCCCGATCTTGAAACGACCGCGGCTGCCGTCCGCGCTGCCGCGCAAAACGGCGCCGACCTCATCGAGCTCGGCATTCCCTTCTCCGACCCCACGGCGGAGGGGCCCGTCATTCAGGCCGCTAACCTGCGCGCCCTGCAAAGCGGCGTAACGACCGACAAGATTTTCGATCTCGTGCGCGAACTGCGGCGCGGCGTGACGATCCCCATGGTTTTTATGACGTATGCGAATGTCGTCTTTTCCTACGGCACAGAGCGCTTTTTGTCCAACTGCCGCGACGCGGGCATCGACGGGCTCATCCTGCCGGACGTGCCGTATGAGGAAAAGGAGGATTTCCTCCCCCGCGTGCCGCAAGTACGGCGTCGACTTTATCTCCCTCATCGCGCCGACGTCGGAGAACCGCATCGCGATGATCGCGCGCGAGGCCGAGGGATTCCTCTATATCGTCTCGTCGCTCGGTGTCACGGGCGAGCGCAGCGAGATCAAGACCGACCTCGCCTCCATCGTCTCCCTCGTGCGGGAAAATACCGCCATTCCCTGCGCCATCGGCTTTGGCATCTCCACGCCCGCGCAGGCGAAGAAAATGGCCGATCTTTCCGTCGGCGCGATCGTCGGCTCCGCCATCGTCAAGCTCCTCGCCCAGCACGGCAAGGACGCGCCCGAGCACATCGGCGCGTATGCGAAGAACATGAAGGACGCCCTGCGGTGAAAACAGAAAAAAGGGCCCTCTGCTTTGATGCAGAGGGTCCTTTTTTACATAAATACGCTTTATCGTCCCGTCATTCGACGGAAAACGTCTCTCCGAAGGCGGAAACGCTGCTCACTGTTTCCGGGTCAAGAATTTCATCCATTTGGAAGCAGTAGCGCCCGCGCTTATCGGCATAATTCGTTATAAGGAACAACCAGTCCGCCGCGCCGACCGTTTCGCCGTTTTGCAGCGTCACCTCGGGAGCGATGCTCTCCTTCCCGTCGTCGCTGTAGATGGGCTCAACCGTTTCTTTCAGATCATCCGTTCCCTGCTTGATCTCGCAGGTCAGCGAGAGCGGCGAGACATAGAGCGTCGTCAGAACAGCGTTCTTTCCCTCGATCTCGATCGGCTCATTCACCGTGCATAGGCGTCCCGGATCAGTCTCCGGCAGAGTGAATGTGCAGCTCCAGCGCCCGGGAACGACAAGTTCTTCCAACCAGTTGTCCCGATACAGGCCATCGAGCGTCAACTTCACCTTCGCACCGATGAAGTTGAATTCTCCTTTCAGAGAATGGATCGTCATCAAGATCGTGGCATGGCGGCCCGTCTCATCCTCCGTGCTGCTTGGCAATACCTCCCAGCCAATGCCGTAGGTATCCATTTTCACTCCGTCCCTGGACGTTGCGGACACGCTCCGATCGAATGCGTAGTAGTCCTGATCCAGAACTGTCCCCTCCGGCGCGGTAAAGTCGATGAGGACCGCCGCACAATAGCGGTCGGCGATGACCTGCTCGATGCGCATCACCGCGCCGCTGTCCCGCTTCACAATGTTCATCGGGACCGCCGCAGTCGAGAGCAGCTCTTCCTGCTCCGCCGTTGCTCCAAAGTATTCCGCCAGCCGCTGATCCAGTCCCAGCGCCGCCGCGGCTGCCGCCGTGCAGCACAGGATCGCGATGACCGCCGCAAGCACCGCCGCCGTGCGCAGGCTGCCTCTTCTTTTCGTCTTATGCGTCATGTTCATTACCTCCGAAATTGTGTCTTCGGAGGCGTGGAGCGCGGAGATCGTCTCCTGATAAAGTTTTTCGTCAAACATCGTTGTTCGCCTCCTGAAGATCGGTTTTGAGCTGTTCCCGCCCGCGCCGCAATCGGGTGCGGACGGTCGCGTTGGGAATGCCGAGGAATTGGGAGATCTCCTCGCAGGAGTAGCCCTCATAATAGTGCAGAAAGATCGGCACACGGTATTTCTGCGGCAGCGCCATCACAGCATGAAAGAGCTCGCTGTGCTCCGGCGTTTTGAACGCAAGCTGCTCGGCATAATCATCGATTGGCTCCGTCCGCTTCCACGGAGAGAGGAACGCCCGCTTGCACTCGTTGACCGTAACGCGGATGAGCCAGTGCCTGACGTGGTCTTCGCTCTCAAACGGTTTGTCCGCGCGGTAGAGCTTGAGCAGCACCTCCTGCGTGATGTCGTCCGATTCCGAGCGGCTTTTGGTGTAGTGGAGCGCCAGACGGAACACCATGTCCATATACTTTTTTGCAAGATACGCAAACTGTTCTTCTGTCAGCATGGAATACTCCTTGAAAAGCTTTTCACCTACTATATCATTCAGGCTGCGGAAATGTTTCACATTTGAAAAGATTTTTCGAAACGGCCCTGCATTCTGACGCAAGCGAAACAAGAGGGGAATTTTTATTAGGAAAGCTGTTCGTAAAGCGCAAAAAATAACACTGCTTTCTGATCTCTAAAAAATCCAGTTCTCTACCACCCCAAAGAATCTAATGTAAAAGAAAAAACCCAAGGGAAAAAACCCTTGAGTTTCAACACTTTGGTGCGCGAGGCGGGACTTGAACCCGCACGCCCGTAATGAGCACTAGAACCTGAATCTAGCGAGTCTGCCAATTCCACCACTCGCGCGTATTTAATTTCGAAAAGATGGTGCGGATGGCGGGACTTGAACCCGCACGTCCATACGAACACTAGCACCTCAAGCTAGCCTGTCTGCCAATTCCAGCACACCCGCATATTCATCTTTCAGGCGGTTGTCTCTCTCAACGACCGCTTGGCTATTATAAGCCCAAAAGTGCCCAAATGTCAACCTTTTTTTGAGAAAAAAACGAATTTTTTTGTTGTGTGAGAAATGCCGGAAAAGCGCGTATTTTCCAAACTTTTCCGGCATATTTTTACAGTTGTGTCAGCGTCTCCCCCACGGCCCCCGTGATGACAAGGTCCGCGCCAAGGCCGCGGTCGAGCGGCGTTTTGTTGATGACGACAAGCTTGTCTCCGCGATAGTAACGCACAAGCCCTGCCGCCGGATAGACCGCGAGCGACGTGCCCGCGATGATGAGCACGTCGGCCTCCTGGATGTATTCCACTGCGCGATACAGCGTCTTTTCATCGAGGCCCTCTTCATAAAGCACCACGTCCGGCTTGATGCGCCCGCCGCAGGTGCAGCGCGGCACGCCCGTCGAATGCTTGATATAGGCCGCATCATAGAACTTGCCGCATTTCTCGCAGTAGTTGCGCAGGGTGCTGCCGTGCAGCTCGAGGACGTTTTTGCTGCCCGCCGCCTGATGCAGCCCGTCGATATTCTGCGTGATGACGGCCTTGAGCTTCCCCTCTTTCTCCCACTCGGCAAGCTTTAAGTGCGCGGCGTTGGGCTTCGCGCCCTCGCAGAGGAGCTTTGCGCGGTAAAAGGCAAAAAACTTCTCGGGATAGCGCTCATAATACGTGTGACTCAGGATCGTCTCCGGCGGGTCGTCCCACTGCTGGTGGTAAAGGCCGTCCACGCTGCGAAAATCAGGAATGCCGCTCTCGGTCGAGACGCCCGCTCCGCCGAAAAACACGATATTGTCCGTTCCGTCGATGAGTTCTTTTAATTTCTTGACTTCGTCCGTCATAGCTTCTCCTTTGCGCACGTGCGCTTATCTCACATAGCTCTTGTCGATCTGCACCACGGCGAAATAGTGCGGGTCCAGCTCGTGCACCGCCTGCTTGATCTTCTCCTCCGCTTCCCTGTCGCTCATGGCGCAGCCATACGGCACCACGGCGTCAAAGATGACATTCGTGTGCGTCGGCCCTGTGACCATGCGGAAGTCGTGGATGGAGATATGCTCGTCGATGCCGCGCACGAGCGAGGCAATCTTCTGATGCGCGGCGTTCACGGTCTCGTCGTCCGTCACGATGGGGTCCATGTGGATGACGGCCTCGCAGCCGAGCTTGTCGTGCAGTTCCTTTTCCACGTTGTCGATCTCATCGTGCAGGGCAAGGATATCACCGTGCGCGGGGACCTCAGCGTGCAGCGAGATCATCACACGGCCGGGACCGTAGTCATGCACCACAAGGTCGTGGATGCCGCAGACGGTCTTGTTTGCCATCACGATATCGCGGATCTGCTGCACAAACTCCTCCGTCGGCGGCTGGCCGAGCAGCGGCGAAAGCGTATCTCTCGCTGCCTGAAAGCCCGCCCACAGGATGAGCAGCGACACGACCAGGCCGCACCAGCCGTCGATCCTCCAGCCGAGAAAGTAGCCCGCGAGCGTCGCCAGCAGCACCGCCGCGGTAGCCGCGCAGTCGGACAGGCTGTCCGCCGCCGTCGCCTGCATAGCGGCCGCGCCGATTTTCTTCCCCACGCCGCGGTTGTAGCAGTACATATAAAACTTGGCGCAGATGGAGACAAGCAAAATCGTGACCGTCAGCGCGCTGCACTCCACCGCCTCGGGGTGAAGGATCGCGCCCACCGCGTCACGCAGCAGCTCAAAGCCCATCAGCAGAATAACGAGCGAGACGATAAGCCCCGAGATGTACTCGATCCGCCCGTGTCCGAAGGGATGCTCGGGGTCCGGCTTCTGCCCCGCGAGGCGAAAGCCCAAAAGCGTCACGATGGACGCCCCTGCGTCGGACAGGTTGTTGAACGCATCCGCTGTGATGGCGACAGAGCCCGCCAGCGTGCCGGCGAGCAGCTTGAGCGCGAAGAGCAGGAGGTTGATGACGATACCCACCGCGCCGCAGAGCACGCCATAAGCGCGGCGCACCTCCGGCGCACCGACATTCTGATAGTCGCGAATCAGGTGCTTGGCGAGAAATCCGATCATGTTCCTTCCCTCACTCGCTCTTGATCTGTAATTTCATGCGGCAGCAGAGGCGGTCGAGGTCTTCATCCGTTGCCGCAGGGATGCGGAGCTTCGCACCGCACCTTTTGCACACAAGATCGACATAGGTGCTGCGGATCTCCATACCGTAGTCGCGGCTGCCGCAGGAGCAGGTGATGCCGTCCTTGCGCGCGGCGATCTCCTTGAGCTCGGAGAGCACCTCGTACATGATGACGCTGTCGGCAAAGGCGGCGGGATCGTCGCCCAGCTCGCGCTCCTTGGCCGCCGCGAGAGAGAGCTGCTCCATCTCGTGCTCCACGGCGTAATCCTCGCCGATGAAGCAGCAGAGCATCTTAGTATCGGGGCAGGCAAGGCCGATGCCGCGCCCGTACAGCAGCTTTTCCGCGCTGCACTCCGCCATGTGCTCCTCGCCGCACACGCCGCACGGCACGCGCAGGCGGAACTTGTTCTCCTCTGCTTCAATTTCCAGGCTCGACTGGCCGCATTCGCAGCTCACCACCGCGCCCGACGCGCTCAGCGCGAAGACGCTCCGCTGCTGGATCACGCGCTTATGGCACGCGGGGCAGAGGTAGCCGATGGTACGCATTTCTTCTCTCATCCCATTTTCCTCCCGGAAAGGTCAAATTTTATATCGCAATTGGGATATTATACCGCGTCCGCGCAGAAAAAGAAAGGGAGAAACGCACGTTTCTCCCTTTTCTTTTCATTTTTGTCCGCTCTACGGCTTGACCGCGATGGCCTCGATCTCGACCAGCGCGCCCTTGGGCAGTGCGCTGACCTGCATCGCGCAGCGCGCGGGGCACTCACCCTTGAAGTACTTGGCGTAGACCTCGTTGACGACGGCGAAATCGCCGATATCGATCAGAAAGACCGTCGTCTTGACGACATCCTCTGCCTTGCAGCCCGCCGCCTCGAGCACGGCAAGCAGATTCTTGATGCTCTGCTCCGCCTGCTCAGCCGTATTGTCGGAGACAAACGCGCCGGTGGCGGGGTCGAGCGGAAGCTGTCCGGAGACAAAGACAAAGCCGTTCGCCTCGATAGCCTGAGAGTAGGGGCCGACGGCACCGGGCGCGGCAGTAGTAGCGATCACGTGTTTCACAGGAATATCCTCCTTATTTAATGTATATTCATCATAGCATTTTGTGCATATGGCGTCAAGTGCTCATATTTTTTGAAAAAGTGCGGAAACTAATGCCGCTTTTAGTGATTCGGATGAAGGAACCGAGAAAGGGTGACCGTGATGACCTCTTCCATGACCGGCGCGCAGACACGCCGCCTGCATTCATGCCCTGCTGTCCTCTCGTTCGCCGCCGTGGGCGGGCGGTTTGAGGGGGAAGGACCGCTGCGCGACTATTTTGACGAGCTGAGCGAGGACCACTTCTTCGGCGAGAAGACCTGGGAAAAGGGCGAGAGCACCATGCAGCGCCACGCACTCGCCCGGGCACTTGAAAAAGCCTCGCTCCATGAGCGTGATCTTGACCTGATCTTTGCAGGCGACCTGCTCAACCAGTGCACCGGCTCGTCGTTCGCCCTGCGGGAAAGCCGCATTCCCTTCTACGGGCTGTACGGCGCGTGCTCCACGATGGGCGAGAGCCTGGCCCTAGCCGCGATGATGGTCGACGGCGGGTATGCCGCGCGCGCCGCGGCGCTCACGTCCTCGCACTTCTGCACCGCCGAACGGCAGTACCGGATGCCTGTCCCCTACGGCTCACAGCGCACGCCCACCGCACAGTGGACGGCCACAGGAAGCGGCTGCTGCCTTCTTGCCGATAAGGGCGACGGGCCCTTTATCACGCACGTCACGACCGGCAGGATCGTCGACAAGGGCGTGACCGATGCGAACAACATGGGCGCAGCCATGGCCCCCGCTGCCTATGATACGCTCTGCGCGCTCTTCCGTGACACAAAGACAGGGCCGGAGGACTACGACCTCATCGTAACGGGCGACCTCGGCAAGCTGGGACACCGTATCGTTTCCGACTTTTTTGCGCATGACGGCCTTCCGCTCGGCGAACGATACACCGACTGCGGCCTGCTGCTCTATGACGTCGAATCGCAGGATATGCACTGCGGCGGCAGCGGCTGCGGCTGCTCGGCAAGCGTTCTGTGCGGGTATCTGCTGCGCGGGATGCGCGAGGGCAAATGGGACCGCATCCTCTTCGCGCCGACGGGCGCCCTGCTCTCCCCCACGACGACATTTCAGGGCGAGAGCATCCCCGGCATCTGCCACGCGGTCGTATTCTCGAACAGGAAGGAGGGGTAAACGGTGGATTATCTGAACGCCTTTCTCTGCGGCGGTATCCTCTGCGCCATCGGGCAGATCCTCATTGACAAGACACCCCTCACGCCCGCGCGCATCCTGACGGGCTATGTTGTCTGCGGCGTTTTTCTGACGGCTATCGGCGTCTACGAGCCCATCGTCCGATGGGGCGGCGCGGGTGCGACCGTGCCACTGCTGGGCTTTGGCTACTCGCTCGCCAAGGGCGTTGAAAAAGCCGTTGCGGAGCAGGGCTGGCTCGGCGTGATGACTGGCGGCCTCAGCGCCACCGCGGGCGGCATCGCCGCAGCGGTCGTCTTCGCCGTGCTGATGGCGCTCCTTTTCAAGCCGGGTGACAAGCGGTAAGCGCAAAGCGGGAGAGGGACTTCCCTCTCCCGCTTTTTTTCTGTTTAGGATGCGCGCAGACCGGGGCCCTCAATCTGCTCGAGCGTCATCACTCTTGTGTGGCAGATCGGCTTCCACTCGACCTTGGCAAAGAGCGAGACAATGCAGATGGGCACATACGTCAGCATGAAGACCGGGAAGGTGAAGGTGTAGAGCACCTTTTTCCCGCCCGTGCAGCGGATGCTTCTCCACTCCGTCACCGTTGTGATGACGCCAAGGACGAAGAGCGTCATGTAAAGGCTCAGCACCGTCTGCAAAACCGACAGCCCCAGCGCCGCCATCGAGCCGCCGTTCGTCGCATTCGTAAATCTGCGAATGTGCCCCGGAAGCGCCTGCCAGTCCCGCAAATCCAAACTGACTGTCGAAAAACTCCAGACCTTCTGCCACACCCATTGTCCCATCAAACGGATCTTCATTTATTTTTGTCCATGTTTTACCGCCATCTGTCGTCTGATTCAGATCATAAAACCTGCTGCCTGCAGCCGCATCGACGATTTCCAATCGCCAGCCCAGATTTTTTTCCACATAAAATTCCACAGAACCATTATTCTGATCCACATGCCATCCATCCGACAACTGCGCCTCCAGCGACTGTTCTGCCTCATGTTCCTCCGACAGTTCACTCAATGGTGTATACTGAGGCTCCATCATATAACGCACCGGTGTGATCGTATCCTCCATTCCCGGAATATAGAGAGACACTTCGTACCCGCTCATCTCTCCGCCTGCATCCAATGCAGAAAAATCTGTCTCTCCACTGACGACACTGTCACCATCCACATCTCCCGGCAGATACTCCAATCCATCACTGGTTGTAAAGGAACGAACACCATAATATAACACACCATAGGTCACAGTTTTTCCCGATGTCGCATTAATTGCTTTCTGCCACCGACTGACATATTTCTGACAATCTGCAAAACTCAAAATACGGATCATCGGTTGCAACAAATGATCAGAATCATAAGATCCACTGGTATAGCCATCCAGATCAACTCTGATTTTGTCACTCTTGGTTGCGTCATAAGAAATCAGAAATGTTCTGTCTTTGTCATTCTTATCTCTTCCATATAAAAAAGTATTCACCTTCTGCACGGTTCCACGTTCATTAAAAATAATTTTTACGCCATCACCGGCAACGTATAATTCCTTCGGCAGATCAATCTTCTTGCCAATATCATCCAGCAATCCCTGCACACCATTGTTGAAAAAATTATCATGATCATAAGAAACATACTGAACCGTCTGCTTTTCCTGCAGCTTTTCTGCCAGCCGTCCATGTCCCGGAATCGCAGAATAAATCACACCTCCGACAGCACAGCCGCTTCCGATCAGAATGATTAACAGTGAGATCCAGAAAGAAAATCCTCTTTCCTGTGTCAGACTTCCATTTTTCTTCAAATAAGCAGTCAGCACGCTCCATATGATGATACTACAGATCAAAGCCGCTCCGATTGCTCCGATAATGATCACACTGAGCCGTCTGCCGCCATACTGACATACATGCCAGACCTGAAATAGCAGTAACAGGTAGCATACAATGTTCAATTTTCCACAAATTTTTCTTATTGCACTCACTTCAAAATCACACTCCTGATTTTCAAAATCCCAAAAATATC
>OGZW01002866.1_pt1 | contig 13154 bp, 15 predicted proteins | sample 1577001 | NCBI WGS metagenome assembly OGZW01 (sample SAMEA3541519, study PRJEB24748) | human gut metagenome | biome: human gut; feature: human-associated habitat; material: faeces | place: China | collected 2012 | reverse complement strand
CAATAAAAAGGTAAAAAGGGTTGAAAGAAAAAGAAAAGCAATTGATAAACAGCCGGACATTGAAGAATCCCAGTTAGCTTTAAGAGAAATAGCTGTTAACAGTAAAAACAGACACAAAAGAGCACAGGCTACAGATTCAATTACAAATCAGTATGTAGCATTGGATATAGCTAAACATGTAACTGACAGAGCTATAAGATTAATAGCTGCAAATAAAATTCAGGATGAAGACCTTTTATGGGATGCAGCTGAAAATGCCGAGTTTTATGATGTCAGAAGCTTCGCTTATGAAAGATTAGGTGAAAACAATAAGTCAATAGCTGAAATTGTTATTAATCAAAAGAAAAACCAGCATGTAACTGAAATCTTTGAAAAAATAGAGGATGAAGAAACCTTAAAGGATATAGCTGTCAGTGCCGTTGACAGGAAATTCAGAAAATTGGCACTGGAAAAAATTGACACTCAGGAAATACTGGAAAGCATAGCATTTGAGGCTAAGGATAATGAAATTAGAAAAATGGCAGTCAATAAAGGCAACTTTTATAATGAGGATGTACTTCAGAAGGTAGCTGTTGAAGATAGGGATGACGGTGTGCGAATAGCTGCTGTAAATAAAATCAATGATGAATCCAAACTGGTTGAAATAGCTAAAAATGAGGAAAATACAAAAGTGAGAAATGTTCTTTTAAGTAAAATTGTAAATCCTGAATTGCTGGAAGAAATTGCACTTACTTCCCAGACTGCAGATATTCGTCTGGACTTGGTAAAAAGGTTGGATAATGAGGATTTGCTTGAAAAAATAGCTTTGGAGGATAATGACACTGTTGTTAGAACAGAAGCTATTAAAAAACTTGATAATGAAGAGATTTTAACTAAAATAGCTAAAACTGAAGCAGACCGCTTAGCCCGCCAGAGTGCCGTTAAAAAACTTACTTCTCAGGAAACACTGGTTGCTGTAGCTCTTGAAGATGAAGATCAGTTTGTAAGAGAACATGCAATCAACAATCCCAGTTTGGCTGATGAAGAATGCTTTGTTGAAATAGCTATAAACACTCCTTTTAAAGAGACTGCTGATGAAGCTATTGAACATATTGAGAATGAATCTTCATTTATTCAGATTTTACACAATGCCGAACTAGAAGAAGTTAGAAAAGAGACTTTATCTCATATTGATGATATCAAAGTATTAATTGAAATAATTAAAGAAAATGAAGATGCTGAATTTTCTCTAAAAGCTTTGAATAAAATAGATGATGAGGATATTTTACTTAAAGTTTATGAAGCCAATATTTCAGAAGAGCTGTCTGTAAGAGCTGTTTCTAAAGTAAAAACACAAAAGCCTTTAATTGAATTGATTAAAAATGAACCTTCCTGGAGAATTCGTGAAGCGGCCGTTAAAAATATTTCAAATAAGAAAGTTTTAAAAGAAGTTGCTACAAGTGATGAAAACGAATATGTAAGAAGCGTTGCAAAAAACAGAATTTAAAAAAGAAAATAGCTGGGCTATTTTCTATAAATAAAATTCACTTTCTTTTCTTTGGTTGAAGTTAGTTAGGAATCTTTCTTTCATTCCTTCAAATAAGTCTCCGGTAAAGTATCTTGCATCTTCAGGGCATGTATATATGCAGGCAGTACATGCACTGCAAAGATCAGCATCTGTTTGTCCAGGGTCCATATCAGGAATAGCTTCTTCAGGACAAGATGAAACACACTCATAGCAGTATGTACATAATGATTCGTCACAGATTGGAGCTAATGGAACTTTTTTATATTCACAGTACGGTTTATTGCCCGGAACTTCAATGTCTTCAAATTCTTCAGAATCTAATTTTTCCCTGCATTTTTCTACAAATTCATTAAGCTTTTCCAAATCTTTTTCATCCGTGAAGCCCGCCCTCTCCCGCGGCGAGATCCAGGTCATCGGTGCCACCACCTTCAACGAGTACCGCAAGTATATCGAGAAGGACCAGGCGCTGGAGCGCCGGTTCCAGCCTGTGCGGGTGGAGGAGCCCAGCGTCGCTGATACGCTGGCCGTGATGGGCGGCATCAAGCACTACTACGAGGAGCACCACCATGTGCAGGTGCCCGCCGATGTGCTGAACGCCACCGTGACTCTGAGCGAGCGGTATATCACCGACCGCTACCTGCCCGACAAGGCCATCGACCTGCTGGACGAGGCCTGTGCCTGCTGCAATCTGGCCCACCCGGTCATCTCCGAGTACCTGACCATGCAGAAGGAACTGGAGGCCCTCAAGCAGGAAGAGGCCGATATGGAAAATGCCGATGTGAACGAGCCCATCGACTACGAGCGTGTGGCAGAGCGCAAGACCCGGATGGCACAGCTGGAGCGGGAATTGCCCGCCAAGCAGGCTGCAGCCGGGGAGATCCAGGTGACCATGGACGATGTGGCCAAGGTCATTGAGCTGTGGACGGGTATCCCGGCAGTGAAGATCCGGGAGACCGAGTACGCAAAGCTCGCCAGCCTTGAGGCCGAGCTGAAAAAGAAGATCATCGGTCAGGACGATGCCGTGCATCTGGTGGCACAGGCGGTCAAGCGCAGCCGCGCCGACCTTTCGGGCCGCCGCCGTCCGGCCAGCTTCATCTTTGTGGGCCCCACCGGCGTGGGCAAGACGGAGCTGGTGAAGCAGCTGGCAAACCAGCTCTTTGACGGCCCCGACCCGCTGATCCGGCTGGATATGAGCGAGTATATGGAGAAGTACGCGGTGTCCCGCATGATCGGTTCCCCTCCGGGCTATGTGGGCTACGAGGAGGCGGGTCAGCTGACCGAAAAGGTCCGCCGCCGCCCGTACAGCGTGGTGCTGTTCGATGAGATCGAAAAGGCCCATCCCGATGTGATGAATATCCTGCTGCAGATCCTGGACGAGGGCAAGATCAACGATGCCCAGGGCCGCACCGTGGATTTCTCCAACACTGTCATCTGCATGACCTCCAATGCGGGCAGTAGCGACCAGACCACCGCAAGTCTGGGCTTCAACCGCAGCGAGGAGGAGCGGAACGAGGAGAAGAGCCGCAAGGCACTGAGCCAGTTCCTCCGCCCTGAGTTTTTGGGCCGCGTGGATGAGGTCATCACCTTCAAGCCGCTGAGCGAGGAGACCCTGCAGGGCATTGCCGCCCTGATGCTGGACGAGTACAAGCCCAGCATGGAGGCCAAGGGCATTGCCTACAGCTATACCCCGGCGGCACTGGCAGCGCTGGTGCACAAGAGCCAGGGCGGCAAGTTTGGTGCCCGCGACCTGCGCCGCACCATCCGCAAGGCTGTGGAGGACCCTGCCGCTGAAAAGATCATCGACGGCACCCTTGTTTCCGGCTCCACCCTGACCGTGGATGCTGAGAACGATGAGATCGTGCTGAAATAAAGAGCAAACAGAAAGCCGCTGCACAGTTGTTACGCTGTGCAGCGGCTTTCTGTAGTGCAGGAGCTCCGTCACCTGCGGTGAGATGGATGGGAAGATCAGTCCACGCTGACCGGCTCCTCCGGCTTGTTGGTGGTACGGGCGCTCGTGCGGCCCTCGGGAATGATCTCGCCTGCGGCGGTCAGGCTGATCTTGGCCAGGGTCGGGCCGACCAGCTCGTACACCAGCACCGAGAAGAGCACCACGTTGCGCACCATGTGGCCGTCGGAAAGCTCGGCAGCCTCGGCGGCCATACCCAGTGCCACACCGGCCTGCGGCAGCAGGGTGATGCCCAGATACTTCTGGATCTTCTCGCTGCAGCGGGTGGCCTTGCAGCTGACATAGGAGCCGGAGATCTTGCCCAGAGAGCGGGAAGCGATATAGACGGCACCAATGAGCAGGGCCATGGGGTTTGCGAGGATGTTCAGGTCCAGCTCCGCGCCGGACAGCACGAAGAACAGGATGTTCACCGGGCTTACCCAGCGGTCCAGGCGCTCCATCAGCTCATCGGAAGTGGGACAGATGTTGCAGAACACGGTACCGGTCATCATGCAGACCAGCAGCAGCGAGAAGCTGCAGTGGATGGGGCCGACCTTAAAGCTGACCATGGAAAGGCCCACCGTCAGCAGCACAAAGGCCACCGAAAGGCTCATGCGCTTGGAGCGGGAGTGGAAGTAGACCTCCAGCTGGTTGAGCAGCAGACCTGCCAGCGCGCCCAGACCCAGGCTGAGCACGATCTCCACCAGAGGCTCCAGGAGGATGCTGATGGGGTCGATGCGGCCCTGCTCCAGCGCGTTTGCGATGCCGAAAGAGGCTGAGAAGAGCACCAGACCCACGGCATCGTCAATGGCGACCACCATCAGCAGCAGGCGGGTCAGGGGGCCGCTGGCCTTGTACTGCTTGACCACCATCAGGGTGGCGGCAGGGGCTGTGGCAGAGGCGATGGCACCCAGCGTGATGGCCGATGCCATTGAGATGACATCCGGCCGGGCAAAGTGCAGGGCAACCAGAGCGATATCCACCAGCACGGTGGTGATAACGGCCTGCAGGATGCCCACAGTGACCGCCTGCCTGCCCATGCTCTCCAACGCGCTGAGCCGGAACTCGTTGCCGATGACAAAGGCGATGAAGCCAAGTGCCACCTGTGTGATGATGCCGTAGCCTTCGACCTGTGCAAGGCTTCCGAAACCGAAGCCCCAGCCGCTCAGGCCCAGCCGACCCAGAAAGAAGGGGCCCAGCAGAAGTCCTGCCACCAGATAAGAGGTGACGGCCGGCAGGCGGATCGCTTTCGCTGCACGGGATGCCAACAGGCCTGCAATGAGCGAAAGAGACATGCAGATGAGCAATTGCTCCATAAAATAAGATCCTCCTCAGAAATTAAGATACGTTAAAAAGTATATCTTATCTGAGGAGGAAAAGCAACATTTGTTAATTGAATTTAAAAATCCTCTGTGCAATGCGGTAACCGCCCAGCACGAGCTTGTCGCCCTTGGGGATCTTCAGGTTGGTCACGCCGCCAAAGCCGTAGCGGATGGAGCGGTAGACCCCGGCGCTGGTGTGTGCCTTGAGGTAAGCCCACAGCTCGTTCTCCTTCTGCTTGGCGGCGGCGCTGCCGTCCAGCAGAAGGAAGATGTCGCTGATGGCCATCATCATGGAGAGGTAGTGCAGCATATAGCTGCGCAGCTTCTTCTGGCCCTTGAGGGCATCCAGGTCCTGGCAGTCGATCATGTGGCGGGTCACCCGCAGCTGCTGATCCACCCGCTTGACCATCACACTCTCGTTCACGCTCTGGTCGGCCCGGCCGATGAAGTAGCGGTACAGGTCCAGATCCATATAGTACATGCTCTTGACAAAGGGCAGGGGCTGGTAGACAAAGATGTTGTCCACATAGAAGGTGTGCTTGGGCAGCACCATGCCGCAGTCTCGCAGCACCTGTGTGCGGTACATCACCGAGTGCATCAGCAGGTTCTGGTCGGGCCGGAAGTGGCCGACATGCGTCCAGCTGAACAGCCGGTTCTGGGGGAACACGTTGGTGTAGCGCACGGTGTGGCTGGTGTTGTCCTCCACATGCTCGTAGACATAGTTGCAGATCATCAGGTCAGGCGCGGTGCCACGGGCAGTCAGCGTGTTCAGCTTGGCCAGCACGGTCCTGAGGGCGGCTTCGTCCAGCCAGTCGTCGCTGTCCACTACCTTGTAATACAGGCCGGTGGCGTTGCGGATGCCCTGATTCACGCCCTCGCCATGGCCGCCATTCTCCTGATGGATGGTTTTGACGATGGTGGGATATTTGGCAGCGTACTCGTCGCAGATGGCGGGGGTGTCATCCTTGGTGGAACCATCGTCCACCAGGATGATCTCGGCCTGCTCCCCGGCGGAGAGCAGGGTCTCGATGCAGTGGCGCATATAGGCCGCCGAGTTGTAACACGGGACGGCAAAGGTGATCAATTTCTGCATAGGTTGAAATACTCCTTTTTTCATCAGATCCGGCACAGCATTGGCCGGGATGGAGATATGTGTTCTTATTATATCATTTTCGCGCCTGAAAAGCTATCCATTGGAAAAAATCCGTTTGTTATTTCGCGCATTCCGGCAAAAAAACGAGGCCATCCCCCTGCGAAACCGGCCGTTTTGTGGTATACTGAGAGGGCTGCGAAGGCAGCTCTCATAGAGTATAACGGAGGAACGCATGGAAAACCCGCATTCGATTCTAAAAAAAGTGTTCGGCTATGATGACTTTCGCCCCGGTCAGGAGGAGATCGTCTCCCGGCTGCTGGCCGGGCAGGACGTTCTGGCCGTGACATCGGCGCTGTGGCACAGTTTGCCGCAGGCGGTAAGCCTACTGTAAAGAAGGATCTGGGTATGCTGGCAATGAGCTATGGCTACATCTATGTTGCACAGGTTGCACTGGGCGCAGACCCCAACCAGCTTATCAAGGCACTGAAGGAAGCAGAGGCATACAAAGGACCTTCCCTGATTATTGCTTATGCACCTTGTATCAACCATGGTATTTCCAAGGGCATGGCAAATGCACAGCTGGAAGCAAAGCTGGCTGTTCAGGCAGGCTACTGGCACCTGTATCGCTTCAACCCCGACCTCAAGAAGGAAGGCAAGAATCCCTTCATTCTGGATTCCAAGGAGCCTACACTGGACTTCAATGAATTCCTGATGGGTGAGGTTCGCTACGCTTCTCTGGTTCGTACCTTCCCCGAAACCGCAGAGGTTCTGTTGAAGGAAGCAGCAGAAAATGCAAAGGATAAATACGCATCCTATAAGAAGCTGGCCGAGGCTTAAAAAATAATTAAAAAAAACGAAGGGCGGAACCGAAAGGTTTCGCCCTTTTCAGTGTGTCGATAGAGGGCAGCGTTTCCTTTTCGGCAAGTTTTCAAGAAGTCATTACGTTGCGAGTATAGTCGAAGCGATGAAAAAGTTATTTATCATATTGTATAACTTTTTTATCAACTCTATTGACAAGAAAACTTGGCATGAATATAATGAAAGTATGCAAAGAAAACTTGGAACGGAGGTGTTCTATGAAAAAGGAAGAAATTTTAAATGCAAGCAGAAAAGAGCATCGCAACAAAGACTTAGCTGAAATGGAAGTGGCATATCAAGCAGGATGTCACGCAAGCAGAGTTGGTGCCTTAGTGTGTTGTCTGCTTTCTTGGTTATCATCTATGCTTGTCCATATTATGATTTATAGTCCATGGGTTATATACTTTAGCATTATTGCAACACAATGGTTCGTTCGTTTTATTAAACTGAAGCGAAAGAGTGATTTGGTATTGACTATTGTATTTGCAATACTCTGTGTATTGGCATTTATTGGATTTGTTCACCGTCTTTTAGAGGTGAGCGTATGAAGGAACAATTACATTTGAAAAATCACTTAAAGGAAGCACGTACAGAAGCAAACCTTTCTCAAGCTCAACTTGCAGAAATGGTAGGTGTATCGAGAAACACGATTAGTTCCATTGAAACAGGACAGTTTAATCCAACTGCAAAATTGGCTCTTATCCTTTGTATTGCATTGGACAAAAAATTTGAAGATTTATTTTTCTTTTAGGAGGAGACTATGGATAATATAATGATGTTAATTTTAGGATTATTTATATCGGTTCTTGGTATCGTTAATATTTCAGGAAATATTAGTACGATACATTCATATAACCGCAGAAAAGTCAAAGAAGAAGATGTACCAAAATATGGGAAGGTTGTCGGCACGGGAACTCTTATTATAGGATTATCGTTTGTATTAGGTTTCATTGCTGCATTTTGGAGCGAAGTAACAATGGGTATTATTATCCTTCCGGCAATAGTTGTTGGCTTAGCTTTTATTCTTTATGGACAAATTAAATTTAATCACGGGATTTTTTAGAACAAAACACCCTGCAAGACACAAAAACTTGCAGGGTGTTTTCTTATACTCTGATATATTGCATCGAGTGTTAGTGAAAATACTCTGCAGGTATTGTTATGGATTGGAATCATTATTGTTATCTGTGCTGTGGTTAAATTTTTTCAGGATAACTGATTTGAGTTCTTTTTCAGTGGACCAGCATAGTTCCAAGGAGACATTTCTGATATACTAAAAGAAGAGAAAAACGATTATTTCAGCTCCAACCATGGGGTGAAAAGAAGGGACGTTCAAATTATTACCGTGTTACGAATCGCCTGTTTGAACTTCCGGAAGACGAACACACCATCATCTAATTATTCTAGTGGAGGAAGTTCATCTTATCATTCTTATTATTCGTCAGATCTATACGATGTAGATGATTATGATAATCCAGATGATTTTGCAGATGAGTGGGCAGATGAATTTGGTGATGGAGATTATGATGACGGATACGATAATGCGTATGATTATTGGGAAGATGAAAGGGACTGAGAACTGCTGTGGGAAAGAAAATTATGGAAGTATCAAGGAAAATGTCTCTGGAGTCTTTTTTGACGTGATAGGGAATTTTTATTGGACAGCTCATATTATAGACTATTAATATCCAAGAAATAAAATTATGCAGAAACGGAGGAATCAGAATGGCAAAGATATTTATTACACTGACAGGAACAAAACATTATTACGGAAATGATTTCATAGAAAAGGGAATGAAACTTAAGCTAGTGAAAGAACCAAGTAATGAGTATGATAAAGAAGCAATCAAGGTAACCTATAAGGGATTGGGAAAGGTTGGATATGTCGCAAATAGTTCTTACACGGTAATAGGAGATACGATCAGTGCAGGGAGACTTTATGATAAGATTGGAAATACTGCAAATGTAAAAGTTGTATTGGTGACTCCGTATGGAACAATCTGTAAAGTATGCAAGAAGAGCTTAATGAAATCAGAAAGCACTCAAAATAAGTTGGATGAATGAAAAAATTAAATCATGGAATTGTAGTGACAGGCATCTCTAAGGAGAGTACAATATTTCTAAAAGAAACAGATTAGAGAAGTTAGAGTAAAGAAAGGAAAACTACAATGGTAAAAATAATTAAGATGGAACCAGTGGCAGATATGGATGGAAATTTAGAAGATATTGTATCGTATTTGAATCAGGTGAAGAATGCACTTGCAGATTTGATTGACCAGTATGATGAGAATCCGGAATTGGAAGATAAAGCATCGGAGCTTACGGAGGCCTTGGATGCTTTAGAGGACGCATCAGATATTATTGATGAAGTGCGTTTTGACGATTAAAGAATATTAGATTATGTAATAGCTATCCATGTTAATAATAAAATTTGGAAGGAGAATAGTTATGACTTTGTCAGAAAAAATGCAAAGAATGACAGAAATGCTTTATCGATTTGGAGCTGACTTAAAGAAAAATGATGATTCTTGTAAGTGTTACATTGCTCCAGATATTCCAGAGAAGATAATTAAAAATTTGATAAAAAATTATGACAATCACATTGCCATTAACAGTATCGTTGGCTATTATAATAGCGGATTTTTCGGTATAGAGAATAGTGGGATTATTTTTTCTCGTGAAGGAATATATTTTAAAAAATTATCATCAAAAGCAATATATTTTCGCTATGAGGATATAAGTAGCTGTAATACATATGCAGGTGATGATGGTGTTAATAACCGTCTTGAATTAAATTTACGTAATTGCGATATTGATACATATACGTATTCCGGTCCATTTGATATAGATACCTTACAAACGATTCTTATTAATTTAAAAGAAATAGACAAAGCATACAAGTATCCAACACACAAAACTTCTGGTAAAGTTGAAAAAATCAAATTACCAAAAGATATGATAATCAAATGCAATGGTATAATACATGCTGCATCTGTTGCATGTGGTGGTGTGGGAACAGGATTAGCACAAATACCAGCGTCAGATAGCGCAGTAATCATCCCGATGCAGATTAGTATGATTATCGGTTTAGGAAAAGTTTTTGGTTTTGAGCTCTCTGAGTCAGCTGCAAAAAGTATTATTGCTTCTGCTGGAGCCTCCTTTGCTGGACGAACGGTCTCACAATATGTGATTGGATGGGTACCAGGCATAGGAAATATCGTTAATACTGCAACAGCTGCTGGACTTACAGAGTTGATTGGATGGATAGCTGTTAAAAACTTTTATGATGATTGGTCTCAGGGTAAGAGTAATGGACGCTATGAGGGAAAGAAAGATGGATATGAAGAAGCATCTGAAGAATATGAAGCGAAATTACGAAAACAAGCTGATGAATTTTCTAAAGAACGTCAAAATTTTAAAAATGAAAAGGCAGAATATGAAGATTTACTAGATGAATACGAACAGCAACTCAAAAATACCGAACAATAGGTAGGTGACTTGTATGGATTTGAATACATTGCAGAGAAAAAGAAGAGAATTAAGTGAAAGAACCGATGCAACATTAAACAATATGCAACAAATTGCCAAGGAAAGTGCAAGAGTAGCAGAGGTCGCTCATAATTCAAGACAAATAATAGAAGATTTGGATGCTGAATTCGAATCACAGACTGGATTAAAGGGAAAGGATATAAAATTTCTGTTTGTTGCAGTTGGATTACAGTTGGCAAGAATTATTATTATCAATGAGTTAACAAAGCTTGAAGTCGCTGGATCGTCAAACAGAAACGAAACTAAACTTCATGAATTCCAGCAAAAAGTGCTAAATGTATTTAATGTGAGCGGAGATACACAAGAAAAGCCATATTATGCATCTATGGAGCATATTATAACCAAAATGGGAGTTCCTTATGATGCAACAACGGGATTGTCAGACCAATCCTTGTTAGACTTAATACATAAAAATAGAATGTGGGACTTCGATGTATCTTCGCTGATACTAGATGAAAAATTATCTTTATTTAAGGGGGCAAATCATAGATTCGCAACACTTGGACATGATCCTGTTTTAGGATTGTTGTTTGGCACATGCAATATCATGACAAATACTATAACTTGTGTGAATACGCCATTGATCAACGACGGAATAAAGATCCCAGTGTTAACGACTAACCATGTTGTATTTACTTCTAATTATAAGGATCCAAGAATTGCTACATACGGATCAACAGCTGTTATGTTAAAGCAGTCAATAGACAGAACGACAGAGCAGCCAAGCGCCTTGATTGCTTCTCTGATAAAACAGATTATTCATATTGGCACAGATTTGTATACACCATGTGGTATTCAGATTCCAGCAGCGAATCTTGTTTTATCCAATTCGGAAGTGGAAAAATTGACGCGCTACATAAGCGCTGGAGATATTATCAAAGTTGGTGCAACTGCTAAATTGGCTGAACTAATTAATTTTCTGATTAGCACTTTGCATTCCCTCATGTACGATTCATCTGTGTGTAGTTCTCGAGATTTATATAGTGTAAAAACAAAGAAAATTATTATGTATTCGAACACAATCGCAACAGGAAGTAATGTATTATGGGTAGGCGGCAATATGCTAGCTGGAAATGAAACAGCAATTAAACAGTTGGATATTGGAGGGTTAATGGTAACAGTGAAGAGACTCGTCAATGATAAAGAATTCATTAGGAAACTCAAGGAAGAGTTCGTTTTAGGAAACTTCAAAAACATGATAAGAGGAGACAATCTTGATTCTAAGGAGATTTCACTAGATTAAATTTATAAGTACATACAATAGAAAAAATCTACTCTCTCTAAGAGAAACATAACACACTCTCTAGCATTATTACTGAGCTGCCATCCATTTTGGAAGGCAGCTCTTTTCGGTTAAAATTTTCCTTCATTGAGATAAACTTAGTAATTTTTAAATCATTAAATAGTCTCTATAGATTTACTGAGCTGTCTTCCATTTTTGAAAGACAGCTCTATTTAGTAAAATAAGGATAACTACTGATATGGAATGTTAATTATAGGATTTTCTGAAAGTTTTTCTTTAAACATTCATATTTCTAAAACGAATCATATTTTTGTTCGCGTTTTCCATCTCATTTTATTTTTGTCACTGTTCTCATAATTAACGCTGCAACTGCCTGCTGTGACATTCCCATTTCTTTTCCAATTTCATCCTGTGGCATTTTATCCACATAATAAGAAGTGACAGCATATCTTTGACGGTCATTCATCTTTTCAATAATTTCTTTACAAGCTTCCTGTTCAATCACTCCACCTAAAACATCTGCATTAGGATCTACTAAATAACATTCCATAAATCCTTCTGCATCATAAGAAAGTCGATGATGTCTGGAATCTAAGTGTTCCTGATTTCTTGCCAGAAGATCTTCACCTTCAAGGATTAATCTCCAGTAACCATTTTTTCTTGCACCCTCTCGATAGAGTACTTTTTTTCCTTGTAAGGCCTTTAAAATTCTTTGAATTTTTGATCTTGAAAATCCAGATTTTGTAACCATTTCTTTTTGACTTATTTGGGGATTCGTTTTAATCATAGCCATTATTACTGCTTCATCTGAATTTAAAGATTCATTTGAAGCTTTATTTGTATTATTCCGATACATATTCACTCGAAAATCACCATCAAAATCAATAAGTTCTGGATCAGGCAAACCATAGTCTCTGCATTCACGGAATATTCTTGGAATACCGGTTTCCCATTTTTCAATAATCTTCATATATGCAAATGCGTTTGCTATCGCCGGATTTCTCGGTTTGGAGTATCCTTCTATCATTTTTTTGATTAAAACATTATTTAACAGCATTCCTGGTGAAGTGACTTCCAGACGATCATCAAATATTGCTACTTGTATATTTCCAGGTTCTAGATAACTGCGGTGTGCGACAGCATTTGCTATCAGCTCTCGCACACTGTCAGTTGGTAATTCATATACATCTTGACGATAAATGCCATGAATCTGCATTCCCATATTAATTTTTTCCAATACATATTGATAAGCTACATCTACCTGATTTTGAATTGGACCATCAAATTCTCTTCGATCTACAAAATATGCTCTGTCTTTTCCTTTAAAAAACCCACACTGTATAATCGGCTGCATCCGCAATTGTCCTGTTAGAAGAGCATATGCATTTGTTGGAAATATCTCTCCCTAACTTCTGTTAATATTCCCCATGATAATAATGTGTTTTTTGTAATGTCTTTAATTTTTGCTTTTTCACTATTTTTCATTACTTCATCGTCTTCGCCAGTGAATTGAGCAACGCCCGCATTTCTGGATTAGCCAATACTTTTGCCAGAAGTTCCGGATCGACTTCATCAGCAACAGAACCGTCACAAGCAACCAAACGATAACGGTTTCTGTATAGAGTTGGTTGAAGCTT
>OGZW01002863.1_pt1 | contig 13158 bp, 3 predicted proteins | sample 1577001 | NCBI WGS metagenome assembly OGZW01 (sample SAMEA3541519, study PRJEB24748) | human gut metagenome | biome: human gut; feature: human-associated habitat; material: faeces | place: China | collected 2012 | reverse complement strand
CCAGGTCGATCAGACGTGCAGCAGGAGCGCGGTTCAATGTGCCGCAGATGGCGTGGCGCTTTACGGACATGATTTTGTCGATGAAGGTTCGCTCAATATTCAGCGTGTTGATTTCCACAGTTTCCAGTTCAAACCGTTCGATATCATCGGTAAACCCACGGCTTTCCAGAAACTCCTGAATGCAGGTTTTCACCGGCATTTTCTGATACGGGTCTGGACGGACAGTACTTCCAATTTCAAGCTTCACACGGTTTTCAGGATTACCGAACCAAACATACATACTCTTGCTGCGGTTGGAGCGTTCCTCCACGATCTTCTCCGTTTGTGCGCCAGCCGCCATGATCGTTTCGATTTTCTTGATCGTTTTGTCGCAGGCTTTATCCGACAGTTCCATTCCCAGGAAGGTAAGGTCGATGTCCTCGGAAAAACGGTCAATGGAACCTGGGTAGCACTTGCTGAGAGAGGTGCCGCCCTTAAAAACGCACTGGTCTGCATAAGGACTGTCGGCCAGCGATTTCAGCATCATGACGATATAATAGTCGCGCTCGACGGCAGACTCGGAAATGTGTTTTTCATTGGCAACAACGGTGATCAATTCACGAAATTCTTCAGGATGCGTATGCAGTTTCATAAATCTCCTCCATAGTGGGATGCTTATATTCGGATAGGGTGGAGAGGTATTTATTCAGGTTGTTCTCCACACCATAATGATTCAAAATATTCCGCAGGAAAGAAATCGTTTTTTTCTGGTACCGCATTTTCTGGAGAACTTGTTCAAAAACTTTGCCATCGTATTCTTGCGCAAACTTTTCGCAGAACGTAATGAATTGATGATAGTTCAAGTCCTGAATTTCACCGAAATTTTGCAGCACTTCAAGCATATGGATCATACCCTTCACTTCCGGTGTATACACCAAATTGCAGAACTGCAGAAGAACATTACTGATGTTCTTGGTGCGTTGCTCGATCTCGGAAGAGAAAACCTCAACAGTTTTAGCAACCTGCGTGGTGAGTTTCAAACTGTTATACAAGGAATATCCGACAACAGTACCTTTGTCCGGTTCTGTGAAGGCCGCAACGATCTCCTTTTGGGACGGCGGAACAATACCATATTTACTTGTTTTAGGCCGATAATACGTTCCCTTTGCTATTCTGCAAAGTGAACCTGCTTTGCACATCCGACCAAGCGTCTGATAATACGCCTCCTCGCTGACCGCTTCGCTAAGTTGCTCGGTATATAGCTTACTGGCAAAGATCAATTCACTTTCCGGGAACTGCTCCATTGTCTGCGTGATGATTTGCGCACCGGTCACTCGCTCCACCTCCTGTCCCGATGATGTTTATATCTTATGCCGCAGCACGCGCAATGTCAAGTAAATTTCATTTTTACTTGACAATATTGTTTGCGGTTTTTCCGAGACTTATTCATAAAAATTTCAAGATGCCCGGAATGAGTTGCCTCGCTCCGGGCATTGCTGCTTTATTTCTCTGCGGTTGTTTCAGGCAGTGCCATCGCCTGAGCTTGCCGCTCCCGATCCTCAGCAGCGGATGGTGTGCTGAACGAAGCTATCAAAGATAATATATGACCTACGGCGACGCAGAGTTTTCCACCAAGCAGTTGGAAAAGGACTTTGGGGACGCCGCCTACGCGACGATCCGCAGCTTTGTCTTGAAATTTGAGAAGCTGGGACTGATCAAGTCGACGCAGTATGGAAATCGCATGAAGTATGCCGTTCGCGTGAATTAAAAAAGGGGGGGTGTCGGCTTTCTGCCGACACCCCCCTTCCGTTAAGCAGGCTGGTTCTTTATCTCTGTCCTTTTCACTTTGACAACTTCCCCCTTGTAGCCGCCCTCTGCCTTCTGGTTGATAAGACCGATGAACTTGTAGTAGATGTCCACTTGCTGGGTCTTTACACACGTTCGGCGGATTTTCCGTTGTTTCCGTCCAGCCCTGCCCGCTTTTTTCGGATTCTGGGTCAAAAGTGGGTCAAACACGGTGCACTCGCACCCACTCCAACAGCGTCTCGTCGTCCATCGCGCCGGAGGCGACAGCAAGACCGACCTCGACGACCTCATCATTCGTGCAGTCCAGCCGAATACCGTTGACCTCCAGAGCAGAATTGATTTACGATTGAGCGGGAAAGTCCGGGCAGAAAACTGTTCGGACTTTTCTTATACATTCCCCAGAACGATTGACTTTTTATAAAGATGCGGATATAATTAAACGCACAATCAAAAAAGAGACAAGGGGGGTGCCCCCCTTGTCCCACAGGGTTCCCCTGTGGGACAATTCCTCTCTGCAATCTTTCTTTAGAGAATGAATTGACTACACGGTAGATCATTCCGATTAAAGAACAGCTTTGATTGTAAAGTATTCTCCCTGTGTATTGCGTGAGAACGGATGCCGCAACAAACAGGGAGTGTCTTCAAGACACGAGTTAGTTCTATCTAACTCACGCTGGAGTTTTACCAGAAACCAGCGTGAGTCTATTCACGATGGTTAGATCTCTTTAACTCGTGCAAGTAAACCTCAAAGTGTTAGTGATTATTAGTACATTTGTCGAGCCGCCTGACATCCTTGCGCATAATACGCAGAGAGGCTGCAGTGCGGCAATCTATTTTATCGACAGTTAGAGGACACTAACCGACGAGCGGTGAGAAAGGAGTGGATAAGGAATAACGATATAAGGGATTTCAGGAGTTTCCCTGATGGCGTCAAGCACATATGAAAAATATTTTCAAACAGGAGACATTGCATGAAGAAACTCAAAAACAGATTCCTGTCATGCCTGCTGTCGGCAGCGATGATCATCTCCATGATCCCGTCTGCTCTGGCAAGCGGCATAGACGCGCAGACGCTTGCGGCAGGAGACAGCATCACCATTCAGGAGCAGTCCATTACGACGGCAGTGGCCTCTGTTACGGTACAGGTAACAGGGTATGAAGGCCTGTCCAATGCGAAGCTTACCCTGAACATGGGGCCGGAAGGAACGGCTTCCGACTGGGGGATGAGCAACCCGCCCCGCACGTCGCTGGGGAGCGAAACGTATACGGGGGCAGGCAGCTATACATTTTCCATTGATCCCTCCAAGCTGATTGCAGGGCAGAACATTCAGGCATTCCTGTACTATTGGAGCGATACAAGAGAAGATTGGACCTATGCTTACGGAAATGCCGTTGAGATCACGGACGGCCCGGTCGTTCCCTCTGCGGCGATCAGGACAAGCCCTGTGACCAACCGTGTCACCGAGCTGGAGGTCACGCTGAAAAATCTGCCCGCCAGCGGGATCTTTCGCATTGTGCAGCTGGATGCGGGGGAGACGTATGACTCCGCCAAGCTGAACACTTATACAAGCCTTTACTTTGCGCTTCTGACGAATCTAACTGCCGGAGAGAACCATTTGACGCTCTCCGCATCCCCCGCCGCCGGGAAGCAGCTGATGGCGGTCATCCGGGACAGCAGCGGGGCCGCTTCCAAAGACTACGTCTCTCAGCCGGTGACGGTAACGGCGGAAAAAGAGCCGTCTATCGTGTCGGTGGCAGGCAGTGTGGACAGTCTGTCCACTCAGGTGACCGTCAACCTGACCCGCGTACCATCCTCCGGTGTGCTGAAGGTGATCGAGCTGGACGCCGGAGCGGAGATCCCTGATACGGTATTCAATTATGACTACGAGGCGCTGTATACAGGATATTTCTATTCTGCCGGTCTGACGGCAGGGGAGAATACCATCACGCTGACAAAGACCCCCACCGCCGGAAAGGTACTCTATGCCGTGGCGCGGGAGTATTCCGGCAGCGGAAGCATCGATCATGTGTCGGAGGGCGTGACCGTAGCCGCGGCCTATACCCCGTTTGAGATCTTCATAAAAGGCGCGCTGACGGATCAAAGTACCCAGCTGTCTGTTTTCCCGCGGATGAAGCGTTCTTCCGATACGCCGTCCGTGCTGAGCGGCGCCCTGCTTTGCCGGGTGGGTGAGGATGGCGCAGCGGATACGGCCCAGCCCATCGCCAGTGCCGCAGACCCCGCCGTGGGACAGACGATCACCTTTACCGGCCTGTCCGATCTGACTGCCGGGGAAAAACTGGCCGTGGTACTGACCTATAACGGCGGACGGACGGCCCAGAGCATCTACACCGTCTGCGATGCAGCCGAAGCGGACAGCTTCAAGATCGTAGAGACCTCTTTCACCCCGGATTCCACCACCGTTACGGTCGAGGTCTCCGGCTACAACTGGTATAACAATCGAAATGACTGGAGCCGCATCTGCATCACTGCTGGTAGGGCCGACCAGACCCAGCCGGGAGACGATGAGGGGCGGGAAGACCTCACCAGTCAGGTATTTACCGGCAAGGGCACCTATACCTTTACGATCCCCGCCAATAAAAAGGACGCGCTGGTCGTGGGCAATTCCATCATGGCGGCTCTGCGTTTTTACGATGGCAACGGCATCGAGGGGGCCGAAGACAAGGAATACTATGCCGCCGCGGATACGAAGCCGATCTCCAAGGCTACCAAGACGCCGCTGGAACGGTTGGCGAGTTGTTCGGTGACGCTGATGAAGGACGGCCAGCCGAGAACAGCGGCATTCAAGCAGGAAAAGACCACTGTGGACTATGCCGTGACGCTGGACAATGAGATCCCCAGCGCAACACTGGGCATCTACGCCTACCCCGGCACCGTGGGTTTTGACCCGGATGGGAACCACAAGCTCACACTGGGCAGCACAAAGGTCACCGGCAGCGGCAGCGGCACACTGGAGGTCGACCTGTCCAAAGTGCCTGTGGGCTACCGGGTCATCGCCAGCCTGTATGTCTGCATCGATGGGAATGAGTGGTATCGCCATGTCAACTCCGCCCAGACCCCGGAGGTCGTAGACGAGAACGGCCAGGGGTTCCAGGATTACACCTACCCGGACGCAACGATCGATGAAAAGGAGCTACAGGCCGGGGCGACCTCCCTGCACATCTCCCTCACCGGCGATGCGCGTCTGTTCCAGGCGGCAAAGGAAGGGAAGACCACCATCTCTGTCGCCGTGGGGCAGTACCCGGCAGACGAGAGCTTCGATTTCGAAGGAACGAATCAGATCCCCATGCTGCAGGCACTTTCTGTGAAGGAAGCCTTTTCCGGGAAAGAAGTCACATTCCCTAACCAGCCGCTGAAAGCGGGCTATCGGGTGCGTGCCGTGGTCTACTGGACGCAGAATGTGGATCTGTACCTTGCCCCCGGCAACGACTATGAGAGCAAGTTCGGTAAGCCCGATGATTCCGTGCTGATCTCCGGCACGCCGGAGGCGGAGAAGCCTGCCATTGCCGTCAAGGGCGGCAGCATCACCGAGGGCAGTGCTTCGGCGGTCTTTACGCTGAGCGGGACGGTGCCGGAAGGCTCTCTCCTGCTGGTGAAGCAATACAATGCAGAGACTACGGCCTTCACCACGCAGGCAGGTGATTGGCTTGCCACCGGCTCCAATGTGACGGCGGGGGACTGCACCGTGACCTTCTCCAAGCTGCCGGCTGCCGGGAAAAAAGTCGTGGCCTTTTTGCTGAAAAAAGGTGCGCTGCTGGCGCAGTCCGCGGCAGTCACTGTCAAAGCCAAAAGCGCGGCGCTGTTCACCGTGGCCCCCAGCGGCACGCTGACGGCAGAGAGTACGCGCCTGCCCTTTACGGTAACGGCTGCTGATGCCGCCAAGGAGATCAACGCGGTTTATCTGTTCAAGACCGTCAACGGAAAGATCGCCGACTATGACGCGCCCATCGCCAAGGTGATGAAAAAGGGCCTTACGGACGGCGCCGGTATATTCACGTTTGCTGACGGCGCGTTGGCCGCCGGGGATGCCCTGCGGATCGCGGTGCAGTACTGGAAAGATGATGAACTGTACTACTTTGAAGCCTGCGATCTCACCGTTGCGGGTGAGCAGGAGGCCGACTCCATGAGCATCCAGGAGACCGGCTTCACCGTGGATTCTACCACCGTGACCGTAAAGGTGACCGGGTACGATGCCTACAAGGGCTATTACCTGAAACTGACCACCGGCTCGGTCCGAACGAATGGTGACGCTGACAGCCGTACCGGGATCGGTTCACAAACATACAACGGCTCTGGCACCTATACCTTTACCATCCCCACGGGGAAGCTCACCGGCGGCAACACGGTGCAGGCTTACCTGTATCGCTATGACGGAAATACGGAAAAAACCTATTATGCCTACAGCAACGCCGTTGCCATTGAGAGGGAAGCGGTGACGCCGGAGGTCTCCATCGTCACACGGAGCATCACCACGGACACCACGGCGGTCTATGTCTCCGCCAAGTTCGACGGCAGCGCGCTCCTGGCGCTGTACACCTATACCGGTGACAGCTTTGACCCAAAGGCTACGGAAAAGAATCGCGTGGGCATCCAATATTTGTCCTCCGCGCCCGACAGTCCGCAGAAGATCACTATTACCGGAGCACTGAGCGAGAACGATAAGCTGGTCACGGTCCTCTGGACAACGCTGGACGAGACGGTGCTTGCCCAGTCCGCACCGGTCACGGTCGGCAAGGCCCCTGAAAAAGAACCCCCTGCGGCCTATCTGCTGGACCAGAAGGTGACGGCGGGCATGACCAAGGTAGCCGCGACGATGAAGTTCGACAGCAGCGTCCGCTCTGCCGACTACAAGCTCTACCAGTTCGAGGGGGAGACGCCGGATCCGGAAACGGCACAGGTGCTTTACTCCGGCAGCCTGTATCGGAGTGCCACAAATCAGGATCTCTACGTTGGCGCTGGAAAACTGAAGTCCGGCAGCAAGCTGCAGCTGGTGCTGACCGCCGGCGGTCAAACCGCTCAATCCAACATCATCACGGTGCAGCCCTCGCCCGACTGGGGCACGCCTTACGCGGCCTTCTCTGTCAGCGCGGTCAAGAGCGATGCGGAGTCCGTCACGGTGTCGGTGGACTACTCGGACGCATATCTGACCATGGGAGATGAATTCTACTGCGATGTCACCGTCTACGCCTGCTCCGGCGAGTATACCGACGATGAGATCAAAGATCAGGAGCTGTGGGAGAAATATAAGCTCTGCCGCGCAGTGGCCAAGGCAAATTCCCGGCTGGATGCGCAGACGAGAGGCGAGCTGACGCTGACATTTTATGAATCCGCCGATCTGAAAGCCGGGGAAAAGCTGTTCATCAAGCTGCGCCTGCCCCACACCGAGTGGAAGGACGAGGAAGTGGACTATCTGTCTGCCTCCATCCCCGTGCTGGGCGCAGAGGATGAGATCCCTGCCTATCAGGTGGTGCTGTACAATTTGGGGGAGGATACCTCCCGCGGCTCAAGACTGCGCACCATCCTCAGCCAGCTGAACATCCCCGTGCGGGAGATGACCTACGGCCATCTGAACGAGTCCGTGGGATATCTATCTGGGTTTGACGGCTATGAGGCCGCCAAGACACCCTATACTGGGAAGGACTACAGTGCGGAGTTCATGCTGATCTGCAATCTGCCGGAAACTCTGCTGGACCGTTTCCTGGACGCCATGCAGGCAAACGGCCTGCGCATCGATCACAAGGCGGTCGTCACAGCACACAACCGGGATGCCTGCTACTACGAGCTGATGGATGAGATTGCTGATGAACACAGCGTGTTCCAGATGCTTATTCAGCTCAACAACATGGTCAAAGAAAGCAAAAAGCTGTCTGCGCAGGAATATGGTACTGCGACACACTGGAACGCACTGCAAACGGCAATTACAGCCGGGGAAACCCTGATCCGCAGCGAAGACCCGAGCTATGACGATATGTCCGCAGCCTATGAAACGCTGAAGGCGGAATATCTGGCTGTTACCAGCCAGCAGGAGATTGCAGGTACCGCAGCCATTGCCATCACCAAGGAGCAAGGCGGCACCTATACCATGACCGCTTCGGTTGTGAACGGTGTGGAGAACGCCGCCTATACATATGCATGGTCCAATGGGCAGACGGGTGCGACCGTGACCGGGATCGCAGCGGATGCACTGATCGGTACCACCGTCACAGTGACCGGGCGGGGGCTGTACGGAAAGCTCACCGGTCAGCTGAAGGTACCCGCATATGAGGCTCCCGCTGTTTCCGCAGACCGCAGTACTGTGACTGTCCAGCTCAAAGCGGCTCAGGCATCCGTGAATACGCCTGCCGCCACAGAATATGTGGTGGAGCTTTGGCAGAACGGCACCCTACTGGAGAGCAAGCGTACAGTTGATGCCGGGAGCATCACCTTCTCCGGCTTGACAGCAGGCACAGCCTATACCGTCAAGAGCTATGGGGTCAGCCCGGTTGGTCGCAGTGATATCTTGACGCAGTCTGTGTCCACCGCTGCCGCATCGTCGCCCAGCGGCGGCGGTTCTTCCTCCAGTTCTTCCTCCGGCGGCGGCTCTTCCTCCGGCGGCTCCAGCAGCTCCGGCGGCGGTGGCGGCTCCAGCAGACCCTCCAGCAGCGGCAAGACCGATACGACGACCACCACCAAGCCCGACGGCACCAAGGTGCAGACTGAGACCAAGAATGACGGCACCAAGATCCAGACCGAGACCAAGAAGGACGGCTCCGTGACCAAGACGACCACCAATCCCAACGGCAGCTCCGTCACCGAGACGAAGGCCGCTGACGGCTCCACCGCTACCGTCAAGACCGACAAGCACGGTCAGACCACGGCGGAGACCACCCTCAGCAGCAAGGCCGTTGAGACCGCCAAGCGCAATGGCGAGCCGGTCACGGCCCCCGTTCAGGTGGAGGCCACCCGCGATTCCGACACCGCGCCCGTTGTGAAGGTGGAGCTGCCCAGAAACTCCGGCGACACCAAGGTGGAAATTCCCGTTACCAACGTGAGACCCGGCACTGTGGCAGTCATCGTCCATGCGGACGGCACCGAGGAGATCGTCAAGAACTCCCTGCCCACCGAGGACGGCATCCAGCTCACCATCAACGGCGGCGCGACGGTGAAGATCGTGGACAACTCCAAGGACTTTATCGACACCCGCGCCCACTGGGCCAAGGACGCCATCGACTTCGTCAGCGCCCGTGGGCTGGTGAACGGCATGAACGCCGTCTCCTACGCGCCCAACGCCTCCACCACCCGCGCCCAGCTTTGGACGATCCTCGCCCGCCAGAACGACGCGGATCTCACCGGCGGCGCGACCTGGTACGAAAACGCTCAGAATTGGGCCAAGGCCAAGGGCATTTCCGACGGCGCGAATCCCAACGGCACCATCAACCGCGCCCAGATGGTCACCATGCTGTGGCGCGCCATGGGCCAGCCTGCCGCTGCCAGCGGCGCCAACTTTGCTGACGTGCCCGCCGACAGCTACTACGCGCAGGCCGTGGCCTGGGCCATCGAAAACGGCATCACCGCCGGTGTCGGCGGCGGTCGTTTCGATCCCAACTCCACCTGCACCCGCGGCCAGATCGCAACCTTCCTGTATCGCTACATGAAGTGACGAAAAAACAGCCCCGGTTCCTTTCACAGGGAACCGGGGCTGTTTGACGTGAGATGCTGTTTCAGCTTTTGCGCCGCTGGAATCAATGATGACCACCCGACCCCGGAAAACGGCAAATAAACCATTTTGACAAGCGGCCGTCCGGCATTTCGAGAACATGCAAAGCGCACCGAGGGTAGTGATACCACCCCCGCCTCGCTCGTTCAGAAAGTACTGCGCACAGAGTAAAAAGCAACATCACAAAATTGCAAACAAATCACGCAGCCCAGCGGGGCCGCGACGCCTCGGAACAGCGACACGCATAAGCGCATCGCTGTTCCGCAGGCTCTCTGCGTCCTTCTGACGTACACCCGACCAAGGCTCAAAAGCGGCAAAGTTTGCCGTTCTGATACCTGGCCACGCAGGGCTTCCGAAACGTGTGAAACGCTCCGAGGGTAGAGATACCACCCCCCCATCCGAAACGCCCCCCGTTTCGCCCTGTGAGCCGCTGTGTGCGATCCTGTTGGCGAAGGCGAGTGTGTACGCACTTTCGCCTGTGAAAGCAAACGTGGGCCGTTTGTACCGGAGGTGTTGAAGGCCGTGTGACCAGTGTGTCGGAAACGTTGGTATGACTGCATTTCCTGCGCCTTTCACGGCTTTTTCGAGGACGAAAAAGAAAGCAGGATAAAGGGTTGGCGTCGGAACCGACGCTCTGCCCAATCACTTCTGCCCGCAGTGCGGGCAGTTGACGGGGGTTTTAGCGCAGTCGGTTGTGGCGCCTTTTGCGAGAGATTTCAGAGCGGTTGGCGTCTTAGTTCCCCCAAACGCAGGTGTCCCAAGGAATTTAGTGGTGCCTTATGGCCGTTTCGGAAGGAAATCGAGGTAATCAACACCGCGTGATCAATGGTGCAAGGCAAGCATGTTTTGAGTCACCGCAGTCAATGAAAAGAGACTTTCAACCGTCCAAAAATTGCACCGCTGTAACCAAAGAAGCGTCCCCTCCGGCAGCGCAAGAATTGCGCCGCAATAGACAAAGATAAGGCGGCACGGCTCCGAGGGGCAAATGATAACTTTCTGATAACAGTTCTGTTTTTTGGTAGCTTTTCCCTCTTGGTTACGGTATTGTTCGTTGTCGAAAAGGAGGCTGATTTTATGCCGAAAAGACGAGCAAACGGGGAAGGGAACATCCGAAAGCGAAAGGACGGACGATGGGAAGGCCGGTACACGGTCTGTCACGATCCGGAAACTGGCAAGGCCATCATCAAAAACGTTCTCGGCAAGACACAGACGGAAGTCAAGGAAAAGCTGAAAAAGGCAATCGAGGAAAACGTCGGCATCGACTACGGACGGGCCAAAACCTACAACACAAGGAACCTCTACCATAGCGTCATCATCAAAATTGCTGATGGCACCCTTATTTTCCACAATACACAGCATGATCTCATGTGTATTATAAGCCAGCGCTCTTGCCAGTGATACGATAAAAGCCGCATGATTATCAACAGTAAACTCACCGCCTGTAGCAGTTCCTTTGCGGATGATCTCTCTTGCTGCGCCAAATACTTCTTTCTCCCTGCCTTCAATAACCTCATCTGCACGGGTGTGGTTTGGATCTGTATGTTCTACTACATAATCCGGATACATATAGTACTTTAAGTATGTATTTGGTAAAAACTGTGGATCCAGGGCCAGAAGATCTTTCGCTTTTCTGTGTGTCGCCTGCCAGCTTGCATCCATATGCTGTGTTTCGATTGCTTTCTGGGTAAGATAACCGTTTTCAGCAACATATTTTATTAATTTAGGCATATAATCTTCGCCCGTTGTTTTATCCTTTACACTGGTCCACCAGCCAAAGTGATTTAAACCAAAATAGCGAACATCCAGATCATCGTACTCTTTTCCTACAATGTATGCCATTCTTCTTCTGGTACCTACCGGCATATCACAGATATTGATCACCTTTGCCTTTGGTCTTAATACACGGCAGGCCTCCGCAACGATGGATGCAGGATTAGAGTAATTGAGCATCCAGCAATCCGGAGAATATTTTTCCATATAATCAATAATCTCCAGCATACCGGTAATGCTTCTCATTCCATAAGCAATACCGCCCGGGCCACAGGTTTCCTGTCCAACAACGCCATATTTCATTGGGATCCGCTCATCCAACCTGCGCATTGCATATTTTCCTACACGGATATGTGCCATACAGAAATCCTTTCCTGTAAACGCTGTTTCTGGGTCGGTCGTATATGCGAAATGAATCTGTGGAGCCTCTTCTTTCATTAATATTTCAAGTGCTTCACCTATAACAGCCTGACGCTCTGCATCATTATCATAAAGTGTTACTGAATTCAGCGGAAAGTCTTCCTGATGTTCCAGCATCATTTTTACAATTCCTGGTGTGTAAGTACTGCCGCCTCCGGCAATCACTACATTAAATTTTTTTCCGTTCATTTTTATGATCTCCCTTCTATTACTGATCCAAGCCCAGTTCCTTGTCTACTGCCTTTCTTACCTGATTGATCTGAAGACCGTAAACTACCTGAACTGTCTCATTTTTCTTAAATACGCCTGCTGCTCCTGTTTTCTGCTTTAAAACCTCATCCTTAACAATTGAACTGTCTTTTACGATCAGACGTAAACGTGTAAAACAGTTATCTACTTTTTCAATGTTATCCGGACCACCTAATGCCTCTACGATCAGCTTTGCATTGATCTCCCCTTTTTCAGATGCTGCCGTTTTTTCTGTAGATGCTTTTGCAGTCTTTTCTTTATACTCAGCCTTTGTATGAAGTTTCATTTCCATTCCATTATCTTCACGCCCAAGTGTTTTTAAGTTCAGCTTGGTGATCAGGAAACGGAATAAGAAATAATAAATAACAAATTCTGCAATTCCTATTAAAAGATAAGTTGGCCAATGTGTCTTTCCGATTCCTAACGGGATATTATACAGGAGGAAATCAATAAATCCATTTGGTCCGATGGCACGGCAGTTTAATATATTAAATACTACCATTCCAAGTCCGCTTAATACTGCATGGGCTACAAATAAGATCGGCGCTACAAACAGGAAAGAGAATTCAATTGGTTCTGTTACACCGGCAATAAAGGATGTAAATGCAGCCGGGATCAGGATTGCTTTGATCTTCTGACGGTTTTCGGGTCTTGCTGTGTGATACATTGCAAGGCATGCGCCAACCAGACCAAACATTTTTGAAAGTCCTCTTGCATCCCATACTACAGAAGAGGATAAGATCGGGATAGACGGATCTGCCATTTCCGCATAGTAAATATTTCGGCAGCCTTCGTATACCTGACCTGCAATCTGCTCTGTACCACCCAGTTTTGTGTAAAGAAACGGGGTGTAAACCAGATGATGAAGTCCTGTAGGGATCAGAAGCCGTTCTAGTGCTCCGTAAATAAAAATACCAAAGTTTCCGGTTCTGTTAATGAAATATCCCAGACTGTCGATCACCATCTGCACAGGAGGCCATACATAAGTAAGAACAACTGCAAGAATGATGATAACCGGGATCAGTACAATAAATACAAATCTTGCACCTCCATAGATCTGGAATGCATTGTTAAATTCCGTATCAATGAAACGGTTATGCACATATGCACTTACACATCCAAGAATAATTCCCAGGAATACGCCCATATCCAGGATCTGAATTCCCAGAACTACTGCCTGGCCGCTTCCTCTCAATGCGTCTGCATCCACTAACATTCC
>OGZW01002849.1_pt1 | contig 13194 bp, 10 predicted proteins | sample 1577001 | NCBI WGS metagenome assembly OGZW01 (sample SAMEA3541519, study PRJEB24748) | human gut metagenome | biome: human gut; feature: human-associated habitat; material: faeces | place: China | collected 2012 | reverse complement strand
CTATAAATAAATAAGGTATGAAAACGAACTATGAAATTCGCTATGCTGCGCATCCTGAGGATGCAAAAAGTTATGATACTACAAGAATCCGCAGAGATTTCTTAATTGAAAAGATATTTGTCCCCAATGAAGTAAATATGGTATATTCCATGTACGACCGTATGGTGGTAGGTGGTGCGCTGCCGGTAGGAGAGGTGCTGACGCTTGAAGCAATCGATCCGCTGAAAGCTCCGTTCTTCCTCACCCGTCGCGAAATGGGTATTTACAATGTCGGCGGTCCCGGTATTGTGAAAGCGGGCGACGCAACCTTCGAACTGGACTATAAAGAAGCTCTTTATCTGGGTTCGGGCAACCGTGAAGTGACTTTCGAAAGCAAGGACGCTGCTCATCCTGCCAAATTCTACTTCAACTCACTGACTGCACATCGCAATTATCCCGACCGTAAGGTGACGAAAGCCGATGCCGTAGTAGCTGAAATGGGTTCTTTGGAAGGCTCCAACCACCGTAATATCAATAAGATGCTGGTGAATCAGGTGTTGCCCACCTGCCAGTTGCAGATGGGTATGACGGAACTGGCTCCGGGAAGTGTATGGAATACGATGCCGGCCCACGTACACAGCCGTCGTATGGAAGCCTACTTCTATTTCGAGATTCCCGAAGATCATGCTATCTGCCATTTTATGGGTGAGGTAGGCGAAACACGCCACGTATGGATGAAAGGCGATCAGGCTGTTCTTTCGCCCGAATGGTCTATCCACTCGGCTGCTGCTACCCACAACTATACCTTTATCTGGGGAATGGGTGGTGAGAACCTCGACTATGGCGATCAGGACTTCTCGTTGATTACAGATTTGAAATAACAAATCCAATAGTTTTCCTAATTTAATAATAAAAAGAATTATGAATCAGTATTTGAATTTTTCTTTGGAAGGTAAAGTAGCGCTCGTTACAGGTGCTTCTTATGGTATCGGTTTTGCTATTGCTTCTGCATTCGCAGAACAAGGCGCTAAAGTTTGTTTTAACGACATCAATCAAGAGTTGGTAGACAAAGGAATGGCAGCTTATGCAGAAAAAGGTATCAAAGCTCACGGTTATGTATGCGACGTGACAGACGAACCGGCTGTTCAGGCTATGGTTGCTACGATTGCCAAAGAAGTAGGTACAATTGATATCCTTGTAAATAATGCAGGTATTATCCGTCGTGTTCCTATGCACGAGATGGATGCTGCTGATTTCCGTCGTGTAATCGACATCGACTTGAATGCTCCGTTCATCGTTGCTAAGGCTGTTCTTCCTGCTATGATGGAAAAACGTGCAGGTAAGATCATCAACATCTGCTCTATGATGTCCGAACTGGGTCGTGAAACTGTATCTGCTTACGCTGCCGCTAAGGGTGGACTGAAGATGCTGACTCGCAATATCTGCTCTGAATATGGTGAATACAACATTCAGTGTAACGGTATCGGCCCGGGTTACATCGCTACTCCGCAAACTGCTCCTCTTCGTGAGAAACAAGCAGACGGAAGCCGTCACCCATTCGATTCATTCATCTGCGCCAAGACTCCTGCCGGTCGTTGGTTGGATCCAGAAGAACTGACAGGTCCTGCTGTATTCCTTGCTTCTGAAGCTTCTAACGCTGTCAACGGCCACGTTCTTTATGTAGATGGTGGTATCCTTGCTTATATCGGAAAACAGCCGAAATAATGTAAGATAGAAGAGATTCCGATAAGGTGATAGAATGGCAAAGAGCATCCTCTTTTCATCTGTCACCTTATTTTTTATCATTCCCTTTGCAGGAGCTATAGGACCGACTTATTGGACATATATGCCCAACGTGTTGGACATATATATCCAACACATTGGATATATATAGCTGACACGTTGGATCTATATATCCAACAGGTGCGGATATAATAGCCTCTATTTACGAAGTATATATTATTCATTCAATGTAGACTAATTATGAAAAAGATATTAATTCTGTTTGCTGTAGCCTTGATGGGGTTTGCTTCCTGTGCCGACAGTAAACAGTCAATGACAATCACAGTGACCAATCCGCTGGCTCTTGAACGGGTGGGAGAGATGGTTGAAGTGCCGATGAGCGATGTTGTTGCCAAATTGAAACTGGCAGATACAGCGCAGATTGTAGTGCTTGATGTTGACGGTCAGCAAGTGCCTTATCAGGTGACGTATGACGAAAAGGTTGTTTTCCCCGCTACGGTAGAAGCGAACGGAACAGCTATTTACACTATTCAACCGGGTACACCGGCACCTTTCGATGTCGTTGCTTGCGGTAAATATTATCCCGAACGTCTGGACGACGTTGCCTGGGAGAATGATCTTGGCGGATTCCGTGCGTATGGCCCTGCTTTGCAAGCCCGCGGAGAGCGTGGTTTCGGCTACGACCTTTTCACGAAGTACAACACAACGGAACCGATTCTGGAATCTCTCTATGCGGAAGAACTGAATCCTGAAAAGCGTGCCAAGATAGCTGAATTGAAAAAGACAGATCCTAAAGCTGCCTCCGAACTACAAAAAGCTATCTCTTACCATATCGATCATGGATATGGCATGGATTGCTATGCCGTTGGACCTACGTTGGGTGCCGGTGTTGCTGCTCTGATGGCGGGTGATACTATTATCTATCCTTACTGCTATCGTACACAGGAAATCCTTGATAATGGTCCGCTGCGTTTCACGGTGAAGCTGGAATTTAATCCGCTGGTAGTTCGTGGAGACTCTAATGTAGTGGAGACTCGTGTAATCTCACTGGATGCGGGTTCTTATCTCAACAAAACGATTGTTTCATATACCAATCTGAAAGAAGCAATGCCGGTGACTACCGGACTTGTGTTGCGTGAACCGGACGGTGCGACTGTGGCAGATGCTGCCAATGGCTATATCACTTACGTAGATCCTACAACAGATCGTAGCGGTGCAAACGGCAAGATATTTGTCGGTGCTGCATTTCCTGCACAGGTGAAAGAAGCGAAAGTGGTTCTTCTTTCTGAAAAGGAAAAGAAAGAACGTGGCGGAGCCGACGGTCACGTTTTGGCTATCAGCGAATATGAGCCGGGTTCTGAATATACTTATTACTGGGGTTCTGCCTGGGATAAGGCCGCTATCAAGACTCCGGATGCCTGGAATAAATATATGGCTGAATATGCGCAGAAGTTGCGCGCACCGCTGACAGTGGCATATTGATGTGTTGAATTGCTTTTCCAATAAATTAAGCAAAGGTTTCTTTGGTAAAAAGAAACCTTTGCTTAATTTTATTTTCCTGAAAAAGAAAGAAAGTTTTTGCGTTATAACGTCTTTGAATTATCTCGTAAAAGCGTGTTGTTCGTAATATTCGTATGTTGTTCCGTCTTCTTTCTCTTTTTCACGAAGTTCATAGACTAATTCATTCTCTGTCATAGTGGTCACTGTCCACACTTCTGTGTAATTATCCTCTTCAGTGTCGATGAGAGTCAGCTTATTACCGGAGTAGCTCCATGTACCATGATAATAATTAGTACTTCCGGAGGAGTTGTAGACATCTTTTTCTACATACGTACCGTCTTCCTTGAACTCTATGGAATAACGGTTGGTTCCATTTACAAAATCTTCTTTAGAGTCACTTACCTTTTCACCATCTTCCCATTCTTGTGAAAGATAATACACTCCATTCCATGTTCCTAACAATAAATCGCGTGAACCGACAGCGTCATCGTCGTCGTCGCCACAGGAATAAATGCTGAACGACAGTAATACTACAACTATGCAAACAGTTGCTTTCCAGATTGTTTTCATAATAAATTGTTTTAATTGTTTGATTTTGAGATGATTTGTTTTTTAGACTCTATTTGATAATAGTTTCCACATGTCCGTTCTTGAAGAACAGGTAGAACGAGCTGGAATACATCCATTGCACTTCTCCATTTGATTCTTGAATAGTCTGCGGTTTGCCGAAAGCCAGTAGACATTCATCTTCCGTCATGCCTTTCACCGGCTTGTTGATGTTGATTTCATTCCAATGAGTAATCGGTGAAAGCTGGTTCGTTATGATGAAGTCGAACATTTTGTTCAATACTTGCGATTCAACCTGTACGAAGTCATCCATGATTTCTTTGTGAGATGCTTTCTTGCCCGGTTGTAGCTTCTCCATAGGAGTGATTTTTTTCATTATCACTGCTGATGACTCTATCCGTATATTGGAAAGATAATAAACCAGTTTGCCGTCCTTTACTTGAAACAGGGCCTTGCAATAGTAAGTATTCTTTTGGCTTGAGTCTGCCTGCGAGGCAAGTATCAGATCGCAACTGAAGTTTTTAGCCGGTACGTTGGCCTCCGCTATTCCTTCCCGTAACTGTGGACAGACATTCTTGACGATCCATAGCAGTGCATTAGCGTAGATGTTTTCGTCTTGCATATCGCTGAAAGGGGTAAATCCGCTGACTACATATTTATTGCCGTCCGCACTGACAGGATAGCTCTTTTTCTGTTCGGTGAAGGTCTGTGCTATCAGTGGGATAATTCCTACCAGTAGATACAAGATCACCAGAAATTGTCGTTTGGTCATCATATTCCGTTCTTTTTAAGAAAACAGCATCCACGGCCCTTTTTGTGAAAAGAAAAGATCGTGGACGCTGAATAAATAATATGGTTTATTGAGGTTTGGTTGTCCTTAGAAGGCAATACCCAGACGAATCATAAAGTTACTGGTCTTGAATCCGTCGGCATCGCTGAATGCATCTATAAATCCGCGTTGATAGGTAAGATCCAGATTGAAACGGTCATACCAGACTCCTACGCCGATATTCATACCTGCATCAAAATGATTGTAGTCAACCTCCATATAATCTGCATAATCACCCCAACTGATGCTTTCTCCATCTTCTTTCATTTTACTTGTGTAATCGTAACTAGCGAAGACTCCTACATGCGGGTCGATACGGACGTTGTCCGCCACAGCAAATTTCCATCCGAATGTGAACGGAGAATATTGTATGTTGTGAGCCATACATTTCGTGTCGTCCACTTTGAAACCACGGGAACCAAGTCCAAACTCCATCCCCCAGTATCCTCCTGTACTGCCTAAAGGCTTCTGATAACCAAATGTTGCGTTATATCCGATGTTTGAATCAGCTCCTTCGGCCCCGTCACCGGAGAAATTCATGATATTCAAACCTGCACGCAAGAACCATTGTGTGCTGCTGGCTTGCTTCTCTGTTTTGACGATTGCGCTTCTGGATGATACGATTTGCGCTTGAGTTCCTACACACAATAAGAGTGCGGCAACCATTGATAGTACTTTTTTCATTGTTATTGATATTTTAGTGATTAATTCTTATTCTTAACGACGGGCGCTATCTGGCTTTTTCCATCTGTGGGTGATAACTTTTGTAGGCGAATCCATTCATAATCCTCTTTTGTGGCCGGATGCCAGTTGACGAAGATGCCGGGATAACCTACTACTGTGACTGTGTATCCCCCTGTTTTCTCATTATCTTCCACTTTGAAAGTGGCTCCCATGATGACATCGCAGTTATATTTGATGGTGGACAGATACGTCCCCCATGCACGGATGTTGTCAAGTTCTCCTTTCATGGCGATCTCCACTTCCTCTTTGCTTAGTGACCATTCATCCTTTATCCGCCCTTTATCTTCAAGTATTTTCACCTCGACGACTGTAGGTTTCACGCATACCTCTGTGACTGCGTCACCTGCACGTGCTTGTGCGTCACGGAATTTGAAGGTCGTTTTTTGCGCATAGGTTGCTATGGCGCAAGTCAAAACTAATGCAATTAATAAAACAAGTCTTTTCATATCTGATGAGTTTTGTTGATATGTCGCAAAGGTATGTGAAAGAAACATAACAGCAGGAGAAAACATAGTTCCAACAAGTAGACAGAAATGTATCTTATTTGGATACATTGACGGAGTTGCTATTGTTGATGTCGTTGGATAAGTCGCGGAAAAAGTCATGGTTGAGGATGCAGGATATACGCCATAGCAGATGAATGTCGATATTCTCTTTTCTGAAAATCTTGTAGACGTTGGGCCGGGTACAACATAATTGAGTAGCGAACCAGGTGACTGTGCGCCCTTGTTCGTGAAGTTTTTGTTCGATCAGCTGTCCGGCATGAACCATGTGATGACTCCTGTATACTATGTCCCTGATTCCCGCAGACGGACGGATTGGTATGTTCAGTAATGGAGAATATACAGAAAAGGCGTGGGAATCTCACCTTCGTTCGTTCTGTGTTTCAAGGCCTTCGCAATGCCATATCACCGAGAACGAACAACGCAGAAAGCCCACGCCGATATGTACAACACCCGCAGCCTCTCTTTGTTTTCCAAAGTGAGGCACGGATGTATATAGATACACATCAGGAGGACGTCTTTATTGCTGTTCATCTTTCCGGTGGGTCAAAAATTGCGAAGTTCTGAAACACAAAAGATAAACGCTTGTAAACGTCTTCTCAATATAAACGGCTCTCCCCTTTCCACCCATAAGGCTTTCTGCGGAAGAGTCCGTTGCAAATGTAGAAAAAAATATGTTTGGAGATAGTAATGTGATTAAGAAACTTTTTAGATGTAGGTTCTTTTGTCCGTTTTTTATCGTGTATCGGGCGAAATATGCTTGTGCCAGTCACGTGTAGGGTAGAGGAAGGATCTTTCGATTTTGAGCCCGGAACGGGCCTTAAACGGCAAAAGGCTGCCTCAAACATGTTCTGTTGGTTACAGAAGATGTTGCTTAGGTGGTGCCTTCCTCAGATTTGAATATTTCTTCTTCATTATCAAGCATATATTGCAAACTCTTATCAAACTCTCTCTCTATCGTTGAGTTGAGAAAATGACTCCATATGGAATTCTCTTTAGCTTATCGAAAAATCGCTTTTAGTTGTCAAAAAGACCTGCCTTTTATCCAATGAGGGTTAGGGTTCCGGGAAGAATTTAGTCAGATAAAGCATGCATTTTCGAAGTTCATAGTTTAACGGTTCATATTTCTTTTTTTGATTTAAAAAGATTACTAAATATGACTTTTGTTTAAGTATGTTGAATGACTAATAACTTGCTGGTATAGCCCCACTATGGAGGTAAGTAATGGCCAGTCGTTAGCTTAGATTAAGGGTGGGTATCATGAGATAGAATTTCATTTTTATTTTTTAACTTGGTCTTTTAACTAATTGCCTAAGTAGTTGATTGCTAGTATTTTGATTCTATATTATATATTGAATGGTGATATATTTGGCCCTTGCTTGGTCTTTGCTTGGTCTTTTTACATTTCTCCACGTCTTTTTAGTTCTTCGCAGCCGAGGATGAAAGCTTTGTTCATTAATTCATCTTTCTTTTTGTAGTCGTTTCCCAATGAATAAGAAGTTCCATAACCTTTACCTTCAGATATTAAAATTTGGTTGTCTACTAGTTGTTGAATAAACGTTCTCACTTGTTTCCGACTGAGGTGCCCATCAAATAAGTTGACGAATTCTCCCATTTTAGCCTTTGAATTTTTATTGAGATAGGATACGATTAGTGAAAAGGCTTGAGACAAATCCCAACTTGTTCTTTTAAAATATTCAACTTTGTTGTCGGTGAACTCATAATAACTTTGAGAAAGAATATAATAAGCTCCTTTCGTCTTGCCTCTTTTTTCAATGAGCCCTCTTTTTTCAAGTTTTTCTATTATTTTTCTATCCAGTTCTTTATAATCATTTCCTTGCCTTATTTTATCTAAGGCTATGATCTCAAAAACGGATAATTTTTGTTCTTCAGTCAAACTTTGTTGGACAGATTCTAAAAATAAAGCAAAAGCTTTGTCTTTAATTGTTGCAGATAATCTAAGTTCCACTTTAAACATATCGCTATGGGAATAATCGGGGGCTTCTTTTCCTTCTGATAAGGTATTTTTAAAGATTTTGTCTACTCCCTGTCCAGAACGCTCTACGATTCCGGTCTTGGATAAAACATCAGCTAGCAGTCTGTTGCGTGGAGTGCTTGGTATGGTCAAAAGGTTGTCAATAGTTACTCCTATTGGAAATCCACCAATATTGGTAATGATTAGTTTTTGTGGATATTGCTTAATTACCGTTTCGCTATTTCTTCGATAGTCACGATGTGCAATGGCGTTATTTATTGATTCGCGGATGACTTCTTCATTGAAATAAGGAATATCAAAAATATAAGGCCCATCTTTTACTTGGACTGCTCCATTTCTAGCATCAATGTCTTTCCATAATTTATCGATCATGAGATAAAAAGCCTGTCGATATACTTTTCTGTTATCGAAAGGTATTTGAGATTCGGTTGAGCGATATTCGAGCATAATGGCTGCTTGTGGAAATAGCTTTTGTAAAATACTGTCTTTCCCTAATAGTAAAATTGCAGCGTTGGTGACTTTTTTACCTTCGATTAAACCAAGATCTGATAAGATTTGTTTTTTGGGTAAGGTGAGAAAAGAGGGGTTTTTTTGCTTGAGGGCATACTTTTGTCGTAAAATATTTATTGCGTCATCATCTAAGTCGTTAATGCTGGCATTTTCGCATAACTGTTCCGAGAAGTCAGGTTCTTGTTCTTGTATTATTTTCAAGAATACTTCGTCAGACATTGGTTTTAATTCTTCTCCTACTCTCATTAGAGCAACATCTTCAAACTTGAATACTCTTCCAAAAGGTCGAGAAGGTACTTCTATTATTAAAACACGTCCTTTTTTATTTATTTCGTTTTCGTAAAGTTCATATACTATTACTCGTATTCCCGTGTCCCTATATATGTCAGCTTCTAATTGTCCTATTGCTCCTTCACACTGGCTTGTGCCTATTATTCGGTGGGGATATTTATCTTCCATACCGATAATAATAGAACCGCCTTTTTCATTACATAATGCTGTTACATAGCCTAGGATACAACGTCTACGTTCGGATGGTTTAATTCGTGAACCGCCATCATAAGCGATATTCCCATGTTCTCCTTTTTTGAATTCGACTTTGTCTTCGGATTCTTTGCAATATTTTAATTGTTCTAATGTCCACATTTTAATGACTTTTTTATAACACCTTGAATTCATACCCTTCCTCTTTCAGGAATTCAATGGCACGAGGAAGTGCATATTGCAGGTTACCATTATTCCAGGACTTCAGTGAATCATGGAAAGTGATGATGGAACCGTTGCGTGCATAGCGCTTCACATTGTTCAATACCTGTTCCGGGCGCATCCGTTTACTATAATCACGAGTCACGAGATCCCACATGATAATGCGGTAATGATAGCGCAAGGTATAATACTGCCGGAACCCCATGTGTCCGTGTGGTGGACGGAAGAGATCGGAATGAATAATTTCGTCTACCTTTCTGGCGTTTGCGAGGTAATCCGGATTAGAATACTCAAATCCACGGATGTGGTTGAATGTATGGTTACCGATGCGGTGTCCGTGTTCCACCACCATCCGGTATTCATCCGGGTGCTTGCGTATATTGTCGCCTACCATAAAGAAGGTAGCTTTAATATGATGCTTTTCCAATACTTCCAGTACCCAGGGAGTTACTTCAGGGATGGGACCGTCGTCAAAAGTCAGATAGACTGCCCGTTCATTCGGATCCATCCGGAAGATAGCTTGTGGATACAACGCCCGGAAAAGCCAAGGTGGTTGTTCTATAAACATGAGAGTCTGTGTTAAACAAGTATTAAGTAATAAGTATTAAGTATTATCCATGTGGAAAACATATCGGAAGCTATGGTAATACTTAATACCTGATACTTAATACTTACTATTTATTTCCCTTTCATTCTTGTCACGTACTCGTTATAAAGTTGGTCGAGTTGCGTGGAGTAATGTTTCGCGAGTTCTTCTGATTTGTATTTTTCCATTAAGCGGACTTCGGCGTCAAGCAAGCTGGCGTTGTACACGAAGTTTTCGCCGGCGATGGCAAGCTGGTTATCGTTCAGGCTAAGATACCAGATCATGTATTCGAGCGATTTGTTGGCAAGCTCGTCGATGATCTTGTTGGCTTTCTCGTTCTGTCCCAGTTGGTAATAAGATTCTGCCATTTGGAAGGCGCCGTTTGCCCAGTCGTACGGTACGTTGTATGACGGAATCATCTTTTCGGCGTAGTCGAGTGCGGCGAGTGCCTTATCCTTCTTGCCTTCTTTGATAAGCTGGCCTACGAGTTGCGTGAAGATACGGCGGTGCGTGTAGCACATACGCATCACGTTTTCGTCGATATAGATACCCGGTTTGTCGATACCGCCGAACTTGAACTTGTTCATCAGGTTGTCGTACATCTTTTCGCTGTCTATCTTGCTGTCCAGTTTGTCTGTATCAAACGGTGTGAAACGGTAGGCAAGACCTTCCTGCATAAAGTGGTTGCCCATACCCAGATGGTTTTCGCTTCCTACGGTGATTGCCATATAGATAGGACGTTCCCAGTTGGCATTGGCAAGCATTTCGAGCATCATCAGTTCACTCTTGTAGAGGGCGCGTTTCGGGTTGCCGTTGGCGTCTCTAAGGGTGATTGTCATGTATTCGGGGATAGAGTCGCCCAGAGCTTCCGGTATCTTCATGCCGGAGCGGCGTACGGCTTCTTTGTCCACCTTCATTACAATGCTGTCCGTAGGGATAAGCGGCAGTTGGATATCTTTTCCAGTCTTTTTGAGAAGCTCTTTCAACTGGTCGTTCTTACCGAGCATCCAACGGTTGATGATTTCCTTCAATTCGTATGGATTCTCACCGAAAATGGAGTGAACGAGTGATAATATGGTAGTGTCTCCCTGTGCAGCCAGTTCGTTTGCCTGTTTGAAATAGCTGTCGATAAAGGCCTTCATTTCCGTACGGATAGGGATATATTCATTTTGTCCTTCCACATATTCCACACGGTCCCAAGTGATAGGAAGCGATGGGGAATCGTAGGCCGGACGTTTCATTTGGTCAATATACCAGTCTGTTTGCAAGTAACTTAGGTTACAGGTGCGGGCATCTGTACGGAAGCCTTCCGTTTCCTGGTTGTACCATAATGGGAAAGTATCATTATCACCATTGGTATAGATAATCGGATTTCCTTTTTCCTGTAAGGTCATCAGGTAGTTCTGTCCGAAGTCGCGGGCAACGAAGCGTCCGCTACGGTCGTGGTCATCCCAGGTCTGTCCCGCCATTTGGATGGGGACGAACAAACAGAGCACTGAAGCCAGTACGGCTGCCGGAAGTTCCTGCATCTTGCAGTATTCTCGTAGCATACGGATGATACCTGCCACTCCCATACCTACCCAGATGGCAAAGGCGTAGAACGAACCGGCATACGCGTAATCTCGTTCACGGGGTTGTGCAGGAGTTTGGTTGAGGTAGAGCACGATAGCGATACCTGTCATGAAGAACAGGAAGAAGACCACCCAGAATTGCTGGATACCCCGCTGGCTATGATAAGCTTGCCAGAAGAGTCCGATTAAGCCGAGAATCAGCGGCAGACAGTAGAATACGTTGTGTCCTTTATTGTTTTTGAGATCCTGCGGAAGCAGGTCCTGATTACCTACCAGCAAGTTGTCGATAAACGGAATACCGGTGATCCAGTTGCCGTGTTCAATTTCTCCGCTACCCTGTATGTCGTTCTGTCGTCCGGCAAAGTTCCACATGAAATAACGCCAGTACATGAAGTTCAACTGGTAGGAGAAGAAGAATTTGATATTTTCCCATTGGTTAGGCATGTTCACCATTACCATTTCTCCGCATTGGTCGTAAGGAACGTCATGTCCTTTGATGTCTACCCATTGCTTGTAGAGTGGTGCGTGTGACGAGCTGTACATACGCGGGAAAAACATATTCTGCGCATATTCGTATTCCACACGTCCGGGAAGTTCGATATAAGAGTCTTTTTCGTCGGGAGAAGTCTTTTCCTTGCGGACAAACTTGCTTCCTGCTTCCGACTGGCGCGGAATACAATAGCCGTCTTTTACGTCGAGTGCCACTTTCGAAGAGAAAGCAGGGCCGTAGAAGAGCGGACGGGTTCCGTATTGTTCACGGCCGAGGTATTCGCCCAGGGTGAATATATCCTCCGGTGAGTTTTGGTCCATCGGAGTGTTGGCAGTAGAACGGATAACGATCAGTGCGTAAGAAGAATACCCGATTACGATCATCATGGTGCACAGCAATGCTGTGTTCATGGTGCGGGCGGTGATACGCCATCTCTCTTTGATTTTAGCCTGTACACTCGGAGCAAGATAAAGTCCCAGTGCGGCAATAACCAAAATACCGATGATGATACTGCTGGCTCCGTGTCCGTAGAATGGGATACCCAGCAAAGCGATCGTCAGGATAAAGGAGATAGCCATGCGCGCTTTGTTCTTTTCGGTGTAACTTTCGTATACACCCCAAATCAGAGCGGCCGCAAGCAGAATGATATAAACCACTACGCCCGAATTGAATGACATTCCGAGTCCGTTGACGAACAACAGTTCAAACCAGCCACCTACTTTCACGATACCCGGTACGATGCCGTAAAGCACGGCTGCAACGAGCACCATTGAACCTAATAGCGCTATTAACGAACCTTTGGCGGTAGCATTCGGCGTTTTTTTGTAGTAGTATACCAATACGATGGCAGGCAGACAAAGCAAGTTCAATAAGTGCACACCGATACTCAATCCGGTCAGATAGGCGATGAGGATAATCCAACGGTCGCTGTGCGGCTGGTCGGCTACGTCTTCCCATTTCAGAATCAACCAGAAAACAACAGCGGTAAAGAGGGAGGAGAAGGCATATACTTCACCTTCCACGGCCGAGAACCAGAATGTGTCACTGAATGTATAAACCAGTGCACCGATCAGTCCGCTACCCATCACTGTGATAAGCTGTCCTTTGGTGATATTGTTTTCGTCAGTGATAACCAGTTTGCGTACCAGGTGGGTGATGCTCCAGAAAAGGAACAGGATACAGGCGCCACTCATGAGGGCACTCATGTAATTCACCATTTTAGCAACAGTTGTTACGTCGGAAGCAAATTGAGAAAACAGATTCGCCACTAGCATGAAGAAAGGTGCGCCGGGCGGGTGTCCGACTTCCAGTTTATAGCCGGTGGTTATGAACTCCGGGCAATCCCAGAAACTTGCGGTCGGTTCTATTGTCAGGCAGTAGACGGTTGCCGCAATGATGAATGTAAGCCAACCCATAAGGTTGTTTACGGTTCTGTACTGTTTCATTAGCACTATCGTAGTTTATTCGTTAA
>OGZW01002848.1_pt1 | contig 13194 bp, 19 predicted proteins | sample 1577001 | NCBI WGS metagenome assembly OGZW01 (sample SAMEA3541519, study PRJEB24748) | human gut metagenome | biome: human gut; feature: human-associated habitat; material: faeces | place: China | collected 2012 | reverse complement strand
TCCTACGACCGGGAAGTGACCAGCGTCCGCATCGGCGAGCTGACCATGCACGCAGATCAATCCGCATTTCCTGAACAATACGTTAGAGATGATGAACTGGCAGGCACGGATGTCGGGAGATACGGTCGTGTCTAAAATGATTGAATCGCTGGGAACCGTGCTTGATTACCGGATGAACCGCGCCAATGTAAAGGAGATTCACCTTGCGGAGGAACTGCAGTGCATTGATGCCTATTTTTACATTATGTCCATGCGGTTCGGGCAGAGACTCTCGATCGAGCGCAAGATTGACGATGATCTGCTCTATCTGATGGTGCCGCCGCTGATCTTACAGCCGATTGTGGAAAATGCGATTGTGCATGGGGTAGAGACGGTAAAAAACGGCGTCATCCGGCTTCACGTATACCACGATGATGAAAATGTCTACTTAAAAGTGCGCAATACGGGCAAAAAGATGACGGAGGAGGAGCTGGAGCGGATCCATGCTATATTGGAGGGCGATGAGAGCAAGCTTCCGAAGAATACCGGACGCCACACCTCCATTGGGATTCAGAACGTGAACCGCAGAATCCGCCTGGTATATGGGGACGAATACGGTCTGTCGATCGAGCAGGAGGAAGACTGCATCACGGTTTCGACGATTACGATACCGTACGTTGACCATGAGGATGAAATATCGTTAAAAGAGAGAAGCGAAGCGCAAAATGAGTTAAAGAACATAGCAAGATTGAACAAATAATGTCAAATGGGTCTAATGCCTTTTGTGAGTTCTGCTCGTATAATATCAGTATAGCAAATGAAAAACATTTGCAGGAACAAAAACAAGGAGGGTTTTGACTATGAAGAAAAAGGTATTATCCATGATGCTGGCTGGCGCAATGACAGTGTCCATGCTGGCAGGATGCGGGGCAGGGTCCGATGAGACTGCAACGACAGACAACACGGCAGCCGACACAAAGACAGAGACAGCCGGAACAACAGAAGCAGGCGGGGGTACGGCAGAAGCATCCGGAAATCCGGTGACATTAAGAACTGTGTCGATGTTCGGAGGAACCGATCCGAATAAGGAGACCTACGAAGCAATCAACAAAGAGTTTATGGAGCAGTATGACTACATAACGATCGAAGACAATTCACAGACATCCGATGAGGAATGGAAAGCAGCAGTCAATGCGGACTTCTCCGTAGGCAATGAGCCGGATGTCATCCAGTTCTTCACGGATGCAACCGCAGACAGCATCATTGCAACGGATAAGCTGGTATCAATTGAAGACATCCGCGCAGAATATCCGGACTATGCGGCAGACACACTGGATTCCGCATTACAGGCAGCAGCAAACACCGACGGTGTTGAGCGTGCGGTTCCGACAACCGGATACTGGGAAGGCTTATACTGCAACAAGGATCTGTGAAAACAGAAAACAATAAATGGTATATTGGCTGGATAATCTTTCCTGTATGGTACTTGATAGGGAAAAAATATATTTTATTGCCTGTTATACAATCAGTTTTTGAAGAAACGAGCTATTCGGATGCATATCTGATAGCAAACTATTTATGAATTCAAAACATATTATTCTACTTGTGTAAAATATCATATCTGACTGCAGTTCAATATGTATGAACTGCAGTCATTCTAGAAAAGTTACTATTGGTATTAGTTACGAATAAGGCAGGAACAGAGGAACAATAAAAGGATGAAATATTACTGTATAAAACAACATGATATAACCGACTGTGGAGCAGCGTGTCTTGCAACAATCTGTAGACAGAACGGATATAAAATAGGAATAAGTAAAATCCGTGAAGTTGCAGGAACAGATAAGCAGGGAACAAATGCATATGGTGTGATCAAAGCCGCAGAACAGCTTGGATTTAGCGCCAAAGGAGTAAAGGGAGATAAAAAAGCATTTTTCTCGAAGTTTCCATTACCATGTATAGCACATGTTATCGTAGATGGAGCATTACTGCATTATGTTGTTATTCATAAAATAACGAAAAAGACGGTTGTGATTGCAGATCCGGGAGAAGGTATTGTAAAACTTACCCCGGAGGAGTTTTTTGGAGAAGTGCATGATGAGGGAAAACCTCCGAAATATCAGTGGAGCGGTATCCTTATCCTTCTTGTTAAGAATGAGACATTTGAGAAAAAGGATGAGACAAAAGGAATTTTCTCCAGATTTTTTCATCTGCTCATGCCACAGAAGAAACTTATATTTCAGATCTTTTTAGCATCTCTTATATATACCGTGCTTGGAATACTGGCGGCATTCTATTTTCAGATGTTAATAGACAGTGTTCTTCCGGATGGATTAAAGAAAACGCTCATGACTTTATCAATAGGAGTGATACTTCTCAATCTTTTCAGGGTAATCCTTAATGCATTCAGGTCACATTTACTTTTGTATCTTAGTCAGAAACTGGATATTGCGTTATTATTGGGATATTACAGGCATGTAATGGAACTTCCGATGAACTTTTTCGGAACAAGGAAGGTCGGAGAGATAATTTCACGATTTAATGATGCAGGAAAGGTAAGGGATGCCATATCGGGAGCAACACTTACCATAATGATAGATACACTTATGGCTGTTGCCGGAGCAATTATTTTATACATACAGAATTCAAAATTATTTTTTATCACGATCATAATGATCGTACTGTACGCAGTAATCGTACTTGGATTTAATAAATGGTATGAAAAACTTAATCGAAAAGAAATGGAAGATAATGCCCAGCTTACGTCTTATATGGTCGAGTCTCTTAATGGAATACAGACTGTAAAGGCTTATAATGCGGAGAGAAAAGTAAACAGGGAAACAGAAGTAAAATTTGTAAAACTGTTAAGAAGTGTATTCAATCTCACATGGGCTAACAATATACAAGTGTCACTGAAAACTTTCGTAGAACTCATAGGTGGTGTAGTTATCCTGTGGGCAGGCGGTGTCAGTGTTATAAACGGAGACATGACAATAGGTGCACTTATTACATTTAATTCACTGCTGGCATATTTCCTTGATCCTGTAAAAAATCTGGTGGATCTGCAGCCGCAGATGCAGACTGCAGTCGTAGCGGCAGACAGACTGGGGGAAATACTTGATCTTGAAGCTGAAAAGCAGGAAAATGAACAAAGAAAAATGGCACCCGAAAGTCTTGCCGGGGATATAAAATTCGAACATGTGAATTTCAGATACGGAACAAGGCAAAGGGTACTTGAGGATATAGATTTTACAATAAAAAAGGGCGAAAAAATTGCCTTTGTTGGAGAAAGCGGTTCAGGAAAAACAACATTATCGAAACTGCTTTTGCACTTATATCAGGCAGAGTCAGGTAATATTCTGATAAATGATAATAATATAGAAGATATACAGATAGAGACACTTAGAGACAAAATTGCATATATACCACAGGAAACATTTTTGTTTAGTGGTTCAATATTTGAAAATCTTACACTGGGACTGGATGATGCAACGATGGATGACATCATAGAGGCATCAAAAAAGGCGCAGGCTCATGAATTTATTAATAAACTGCCACTCAGATATGAGACAAGACTGGAGGAAAACGGAGCAAACCTGTCAGGCGGTCAAAGGCAAAGGCTGGCTATAGCAAGAGCCATGCTTAAAAAACCGGATATATTGATATTGGATGAGGCTACGAGTAATCTTGATGCAATAACGGAAAGGGCACTTGACAAGACAATAAGTGAATTTTCAAAAGATGTTACAACTATCTTTATAGCACACAGACTCAGCACTATAAAAAATTGCGATAAGATATATGTGCTGGAAGATGGAAAGATTATAGAAAGCGGTGATCATGCATCATTGACAGCACTGGGTGGAAAATATGCGCAGCTTGTTAAACAGCAGTCGCTTGATACTGTGGATGTTAAAGCAACCGCATAACTTCGATTATGAAAAGAGTAAAATTATGAAACCTATAATTGTGGATTTAAAGGATATAAGTGACAGTACGGAAGTATATGATTCTAAGCCAAACAGATTTGTGCCGTACACCATATATATAATATGTGCAATTCTGGCAATAGCCCTGATCTGGATGTATCTTTTCAGAATGGATATAGTTGTAAAAGCCGACAGTGTGTTTAGAGGTGACGATGACAGCACAGCAGTAAGCTGTGCAGTTACAGGAAAGATAACTAAAATGTCGGTAAAGGACGGACAGTATGTGAATGAGGGAGACGAACTGTATGAGGTAGATATTGAAAACCTTGGAAGTACTATCGAAGATTATAAGAGTAAACTTGATAGTGTACAGCAGCGTCTTGACATACTAAATGCATATCAGAAGAGTCTTGACGGAGATAATTCTGAATTTGATGCAATGTCTGATAACCAGTATTATTCAGAATTTAAAGACAGGAAAGAATTATTAAATACTTCAATTGATGCAGGAAAGGAAAAGAATAAAACTGGGGAGGTATACGATGAAAATATTACAGTTATCAATGATTCTATTGATAAGTATAATGAAAAAATTAATAAACTTAAAGATGTAAAGCAATGTATCATATCGCGTAATAACACATTCGACCAAAACGATACATATTATTATTCAATGGTGAACAGTTATATTTCATCATATGATTATACAGCACTTCAATATGACAATAAAAAGGATGAAACCACAATGGATTCATCACAACTGGCAGAGGTGGATACAGAAAAAAATCAGGCATTGTCTAATCTTGAGTCTAATGAGATTTCAACAATAGAACAGCAGATAGAAACTGCAAATGAACAGATAGAAAGCCTTAAATCTAATATATCCTCTGTAGAACTTCAAAAGAAGCAGACAGAAAATTCTAATAATACAGATGAGTCAGATATAAAGATTCTTACGGAAAAAGGAAATGTGTCGGCTGAAATTCTTACTTATGAGGATAAGAAGCAGGAGTATGAGGCTTATTTAAAAGATTATGATATAAAAAATAATAACTGTACCATAAAGGCAGGAACATCAGGGTATTTTTACACAAATAAGGAAATCTCAAATGGAACATATATACAGGAAGGTGATTCTATAGGACAGATATATCCAAAGGAGCAGTCAGGTTATTATGCACAGGTGTATGTGGAAAATTCTGACATAGCAAAAATAAAACCGGATCAGGAAGTAAAATTTGAGATGGCTTCATATCCGTCAAGTGAATATGGATATTTTACAGGAACAGTAAAAGAAATTGCAAAAGATGTGACTGTAGACCAGAATACCGGTAATGCATATTACATTGTAAAAGTAGAATGTAAAAATATGGAGATAAAGAATAAGGATGGAGAAAAAGGAAATCTGAAAAGTGGAATGGCTGCACAGGCAAAAATTGTTGTTGATGATGACAGTGTGCTGCATTTTGTGTTGGACAAGATAAATTTGGTGGATTAGTAAAATAAATAAGGTATATTCCGGGATTACCGGTTTATATATAAATCCTATAAGCGCGCGTAGGAAAAATAAAAAAATTAATGGAGGAGAAAGATCATGGAATTAGCATTACAATTTGAAAATTTAAATTGTGAAGAGTTATGTGCGATTGATGGTGGAAACAAAGCACAGGATGTAGGCTATCAGGTAGGAACGTATATTGGAATTACAACTAAATTTATGCTTAAGTTAATGAGATATATGCGAGCATGTTAACTTTTGAAATTTGTATCTATAATAATATTTGTAAATGTCACAAATAGATATGATTCAGTCGATGTTATCATGAATGAAGGAGGTGTATATTAAATGTTCAAAGAAATTAGTGGAAGAGACCTTTTCATAATTGAGGGGGGAAAGAAAATCCTGTTTGGAAATTTTTTGAAGGTACAGGTAATTTTGTCATTGGTTTTTACCATGGATTTAAGGAATGGTTTGGAGCTTGTTAGGTGATGAACTGAAGAATAAAGAGAGACTAAAATTAGAGTCTCTCTTTAAGGTGGTATTCAAGTTAAATGTAAATATAAATCTTTTGTCAGTAGTGAGAACTTTTAATCAAGTCATTTATCAGGAGAATAATACAAATGAATAAAAGAAAGAGTAATTATATATATATTGAAATGAGGCATAAAAAGCTAATAGTTGGAGTTATAATAATTCATGTTTGTTTTATGCTCATAGGGGCTAGTGGCATTTTATCTGGTTTAAAAGAAAAAAATATATTTTATGGGGTGCTGATAAATATGATTTATCAGTTGACTTTGATTATCATGATTGGAGTGGCAATGAAGCAATATTTGATCACTTCATTTAAAAAATTCAAAGCTGACAGAATTTCTGTAAATATAAAAAGAGTTTTGGCAGGTGTGGGAATTGCATTCTTGTTAAGCTACATAGTTAGAATTATTGAAATGACAATGTGTTCAAATATATCGGTTTCGGCAAATCAGTCAAACGTTAATGGATATTTTGTGGATTATCCTATTTTGGCTGTTATCATGAGTGTAATTATGGGACCTTTTACAGAAGAGATAATTTATAGAGGTATATTGTTTCGGTTTTTCAGCAAATATGGAGAACTATGTGCGGTATTGTCGACAGGATTTTTGTTTGGAACAATGCATATGCTTTTTTCATTTGGAAACACAAATATACTACTATTTTTGTGTCAATGGTTAGACTATTTTTTGTCAGGGATACTTTTTGGATTTATTTATAAAAAATACAAAAATATTTGGATAAATGTTTCGATACACGGCACTTGGAATCTGATTGTCGCTGTAATTATATTAACACAAATATAAGGTGCAAAACGTGTAGGAAATCCTATAACTGCTACTTACGCACTTGAAGGTGATGAGATTGATATTGAATTGCTTATGCCTGTAGATAATACTATTAATTCAACGGATAAATTTGATTTCAAGAACCAGATTAAGATAGTAAATGCTGTTGTTGCATCATATATAGGTCATCCAATGAGATTGCAGGATGCATGCAACCAGTTGAATCAATACATAATGGAGCGTAGATTACAGCCTATAACAGTAGGCTATAATGTTACGAAGAAAACGGATATGTTAAGTCCGGAAAACACAGAGATAGATGTATATGTGGGAATCAGCCCAAACATCTTATAAGTTACGTTATAAAATAGTTTTGCTTTAAGTAGACTGTTTTATATAAAAAGAGGACCCTGATAAATTTGCGCAACCATCAGAGTCCAAAAAAGCACAAGCACTTTTAAGAAAAGTACTCGAGTAAAGTATATCACTTTTCTTAATAGGCGTAAACAAAATTTATTAAAGAAAAGGAGATTTAAAGCAATGGAAATGACTTTAAACAATGGATTCTGTGAAATGACACAGGATGAGAGCATGACAACAGAAGGTGGAATTGGTTTTATTGCAGGTTGTGTGATTGGTGCAGTAGGTGCATGGGTAGTAGATGGTACTGTAGAAGCATTTACTGGAAAAAATGTTAGTGGTTGGATTGCTCATGGAATTAATAAAGTAAGAGGCAAATAATTTTTATGTACCCGCACAACTTAAATTAGTGCGGGTACATTTTAATGATGATGAAATCAAGCATAGTTATAAATGGAGAAATGTTAAATGAAATTTTTTCTAGGAATTATTTCTGGGATTTTACTTTATTGTGTTTGTAAATACTATATCTCTAAGAAAATAAAATAAAGGTTATTGAAAAAATATAAGGAAAGATGAAATGAGTAGAATAAAATCAAATTTTGACTATTTATTTGTGATAATATATTTTACTGGTACAATATTTTTTCAAACGAAGTTGTCAGAAAATGTATTATTGAATATTCATGGGAATACAAAATTTTGGGATACATATTTTGAAATAATATATTATGGTATTTTTGCGGTTGCATGTTTGTTATTTTATAAAAATAAAATCGCAGCAAGCATAAAAAAAATAAAATTACAGATTTCAAATATATAGGTATTGCACTTATATTTATTATCATTACAATGGTCGCTTCCGCCATTATATTGTCATATAATGGAATTGGAGAAAGTGCAAATCAAGAAGCAATAAATAATTATATAAGTGATTATGGTATTATAACATTGTTAGTAGTAATCATTCTAGGACCCCTTGTTGAAGAGATTGTTTTTAGAGGTATAATATATTACTTATTACGTGGAAAAAAAGGAAATCTTGCGAGAATTATTGTTGCAAACTTTATAACCTCATTGATGTTTGCGATTTATCATTGCGACATCAAATCTCTTCTAGTATTTAATGTTGAACAAATATTGGCAATAATACCATTGTTTTTTTTGGGTGTTGGAATAGCATATGTGCAGGAAAAAACGTCAAATATTAGTTGCTCCATAGTTACACACATTGTTATAAATCTAATTGCAACAAGTTGAAAATTAATTGAGGAAGTGTCATGAAATATTATTGTATAAAATAACGCGACATCACTGACTGTGGTGCAGCAGGATCTGTGCCAGGTGAAGTAATTGGAGGTGTTGTAGGCACTATAGTCGGAATCATGATTTCATTTTGATTCAGTATAGTGTTTGTTTTCATACTGGTGGTTTATATGTGAAATAAACAGAAGGAGTGGATTATGGAATTAAATAGAATAATGATATTGTTTTCGGGTTGTTTTTACTTGTTTGGTCTACATATAAATGGAAGAGACCACATGTGATTTGGGATGCTAAATTAACCCGAGTATATTCGGTGATTTTAGGATTATATAATATTATTTTAGCAATTTACTTTAAAAAAGATTTAAGTATTATTTTATTTATATTAGATTTAGTTCTCTATATATTATTGGATATAGGTTTTATAATGATTAAGTTAAAGAAAGATAAAAAAGGTATAATAAAGAATTTACAGCTGGGAATTTGTTCTGTTTTTGTCGTTTTAGCTTTGGGCATGGTGTACTTCAATTTGAATGAGATTTATTCTAGTGTAATGATTTTATCAGGCATGATGATGGTGTTATCTACTCCTTTTGAGGAAGCGAGGTCACTTTGGAAAGAACATTAATAATTAATAATTAATACATTAAAAATAATCAAGTTATTTATCAGGAGAATAATACAAATGAATAAACGAAAGAGTAATTATATATATATTGAAATGAGGCATAAAAAGCTAATGGTTGGAGTTGTAATAACTCATGTTTGTTTTATGCTCATAGCGGCTAGTGGCATTTTATCTGGCTTAAAAGAAAAAAATATATTTTATGGAGTGCTGATAAATATGATTTGTCAGTTGACTTTGATTATCATGATTGGAGTGGCAATGAAGCAATATTTGATTACTTCATTTAAAAAATTCAAAGCTGACAGAATTTCTGTAAATATAAAAAGAGTTTTGGCAGGTGTGGGAATTGCATTCTTGTTAAGCTACATAGTTAGAATTATTGAAATGACAATGTGTTCAAATATATCGGTTTCGGCAAATCAGTCAAACGTTAATGGATATTTTGTGGATTATCCTATTTTGGCTGTTATCATGAGTGTAATTATGGGACCTTTTACAGAAGAGATAATTTATAGAGGTATATTGTTTCGGTTTTTCAGCAAATATGGAGAACTATGTGCGGTATTGTCGACAGGATTTTTGTTTGGAACAATGCATATGCTTTTTTCATTTGGAAACACAAATATACTACTATTTTTGTGTCAATGGTTAGACTATTTTTTGTCAGGGATACTTTTTGGATTTATTTATAAAAAATACAAAAATATTTGGATAAATGTTTCGATACACGGCACTTGGAATCTGATTGGCTCTGTAATGTTATTAACAAAAATAATGTTAACAAAATAATATGAACAGACCAGAATATTGAAAGGTGGTGATTTACATGCTGTTATCGTGTATTGTTGGTGGTGTATGTGGGGTTATTGTAGTTTTAGCTTATTCCCATTTAAAAAAAAATGAGTAATTAGTATTGCATAAAAAATTAATGAGAATCTAAAGGGGGTGAATTATATGCAAGAAATCATTAGCTGGTATATGGAACATAAAACTTATGGAAATATATTAATTATAGGGATAATTGGACTTATGCTATACAATATAGGATATGCAGTAGGTACCGCTATTTATAGAATTTTTGGTTGATTAGTAATTGTGTGATGATGCACAAAAGTAATGGCATTAAATTTTATGTTTGATGTCATTACAATCAAAGGATAATTATGAGGAATATACATGAACAATAAAACTGGTGTATTTTTTATATATTTGAATTCGCGACATATTCTGCAAAATGTAATTATTGTGGTAAAATATTTAAAGCAATGTACTGGCCATTTTTAATAAGTAAAGCCAGTGCTAAGGTGGCATGTGAGGGAAAATTACATAATCATATAATTAATTCACATTATGGAAATTTATAGTAAGGATTCTATGGGAATGTTCAATGAAAAGAAACATATCAATATCTTATCGGACAATTTGTGCAGGGATTTTTGTAATCATAAGTATTATAATACTTGCGATAAATGGAATTTCATTATTCAAATATGATAATGCCACGGATTATGAAAAGTCAGCTTTGCGTCCGGGCGAGTATGTCAAGTTCCAATTAAAGGATTATCTGTCCAAACCGCTTGATGAATACAATTCGGATGTTTCTTCAGGACAGTGTGAGGTAGAGGTGACATTTTTCGGGGATTACTATGTATACAATATTCCATACATGGATAATACTTATGTGAGAGTAAAGCTATACGATAAGAATCTGGAAGAACAGTTAGAGGGAAAGGTTGATTTAATTGGTAAAGTGTTGCCAGAAAAAGATGTTTCTATGGAATGGTATGAACAGGTGCCGGATTTTTCACTTAGCAGCTTGAAAAAGGGCATATGTATACAGGAAGTAGATTGCAAAAAGTATCAAAATATGCTTTGGTTTGGTGGAATTATGTTGTGTGTAAGTGTGGCTGTCCTGTTACACGATTATAGAGTGAATCGGGCCACTATTATTGCGGAAGAGGGAAGGATTGCACATACAAATCTGCCTGATTATGATTTGGCGTATACTTTAGAGTATAATCTTCGAAAGTATAAGGAACTGGAGAAAATACAGATTCAGAACAGAAAGAAGATATTTTGGATAGTTTTGTTTGAACTGACAGGAGTATGGTTCTGCATAAATTTTTATTATTGGGAAATAAAAGTTATAGGTGTGGTGTTTATTCTTTGCGGGCTGAAAATAGGATGGAATATTTTTATTAATTCGGACTTGAGCGTGGCAGTAAGGTTATCAGAGTTGTTTGGTCTAGACAAGGTTTCACAGAGAAAAGAGCATTTGTTATCATACATACATGAGCTGGAAAAGAGAGTATCAAGATAAGAAAGATATCGATACAGCGGATCATATAATTTTCTTATAAGGCAGATTACTGTTATTATCATAATGCTTATTGTGGCAATTGTCATATTGCACAGAAATAACAGCAACAAATAGTTGGAATTGTACGAGGAGAATAATCTAAGAATATGATGGATAAGTTTAATTGTGATATTATGAATGTAAATGATATGCATGAAAAACAGAATGACAATTTTGATACTTTTGAAAAAGAAGAGATGCACTTAAATATGTCATCAAGAACATATAGGGTAATATTGGGTCTGGTGGCGATAGTGCTGGTCATCATTATATTAGCCTTGGTTTTCTGAATTATTCTGAATAGTAACGAAAGTAACATATTTTATAGTGTATCTAATAGGAACTATAGAGGGAATAGTGTGTGCGAATATTGTACTTATTACCGGTAAAGTAAGGCATGCGATTTATCTGCATATGGCATTTAATTTATTTGGAGCGATAATATCGGGTTATATACCGAGCGGGAGATATATAATTTTAACAGAAATTATATTTGTAATAAGTGCCGCCATAATAGTGATACTTAAAGCCAAAACAATGTTTATTATTAAAGATGAAGCGAGAGATAATAATTGATAATGTCACTGAAAAAAAGTATTGTAAAAAGAACAAGTATGATAGATGGCTAACTAATGATATTATATTGAAAATTAGCAAAGATAAATTATATATATATGTACCTAAAATATACGAAAGATATTTTTACAATAATTAGTAAAAAAAGCAGAAACAGAGGAACAATAAAAGGATGAAATTTGATAAAACAATATTGAATAAAGTGATGATATTACCACTTGGTCTGGTAATATTATTTATTGTATACAGGACATTGGTCTTTTCTGTGATAATGAATTGTATACCGATCATGCAGGAACACTATATTATCGCGGAAACGATAAGAAATTGCATTGATATAATGACCATTGTAGTGCTTATGTTTATTTTTAAGGTAAAGACAGGCAGGGGGGGTGTAAAAGGATACTTGAAAGGTGTCGGGATTTATGGCTTGCCGGTGCTGATGTTTACTCTTTTTGAGATTGGAAATTCTACGCTTTGGATATTTGGGGGACATGCAGGACTGTATGGAAGCGGATTGATAGGATATATTGTAGTAAATGTGCTTTTATATATAACGGTTGGAATAGAGGAAGAATTGATGTTTCGATCGGTTGTTACTGAGTGCGTGCTTAGGAAGAATAGCAATATAATAGTATTTGCCAGTGTGTATTCGGGATTGTTGTTTGGTTTGGCACATATCACGAATTTTATATTTGATGCGGATATGACCATGTTTAATAAATGGTGCACAATGATTATGGCTTGTGTCTTTGGTTTTACATTGGCGGTCATTTTTCTTAGGACTAAAAGTATTGGTGCTGTTATTACATTGCACTTTTTATGGGATTTCGCGGATTTTATGAATCACATGATGATAGTGGAACGTTACAGATATGGTGGTTCGTACAATGCGCTTGCATTGCAGATCCCTGTTCTGATAGTGATGCTTGTTATTGCGGTTTTTTGTATGTATAATAAGAGACAGATGAGGTTACAAAGCGTGTAAAAGACCATAAAAGATATCTATATAAATTTGGCAAAAATGAAAGGAGCAAAAGAGATGAAAAAATGTATTTTAGTATGGCAGGTGCCGGTAATAGAAGGAGAGCCGTATAATCCGGTGGAATATGCTGTCCATGTGAGAAAAGCAAAAAAGTTTGCGGAAGCATTGAATCGGTATTTTGCGGAAAAAAATATGGACTATAATTGCGTGCTGGACAAATCAGCCTGCAGTCTTGATGAGATATTTTCTCCACAATATCAGGCAGTGCTGTTTGCACCGGAGGCTAAAA
>OGZW01002844.1_pt1 | contig 13198 bp, 10 predicted proteins | sample 1577001 | NCBI WGS metagenome assembly OGZW01 (sample SAMEA3541519, study PRJEB24748) | human gut metagenome | biome: human gut; feature: human-associated habitat; material: faeces | place: China | collected 2012 | reverse complement strand
ACAAGGTGTAGACAAAAATGAAAACCTGCCCACAAAATCTTGCGTTACTATAATAACAAGAACCACTTTAAAAAGCAATAGAAAACAAGTGGGTTTTCTTCCAAAGCAAGGGGGATTCTTTGGGCAGAATGTAGAAAAAAAGCTAAAACCCCGGCGACACACACCTTTTTCGCGGAAAATTGCAAATTGAGGGTTGACAAGACTAACCGCTTATGGTATTCTGTTCTCGCAACGGAGGTTAGCTAAATCTAACCACGATGCACCAAAAAACGGAGCGTCTGCAAGCGCTCCGTTCCATTCCTCCATTCCATACTCTCTTTTTCTTGGCAGGATGCAGCATTCTGGTTTGCTCTGCATCCGCTGCGCGGCACACAGGGCTCTGGTACGGCACTGTGCGCAGATGAAAACAAAAACGGGACACTCAGCTTGACCACCTGAGTGCCCCGATTTTTGTTTTGTCCCGGTCGTTGATCAGCCGCATCCCGGGGAGCGGACAACATTCTTTACACCACCGCATCCCGCAGCAGCTGGTAGATCGCCTCCGCGTTTCCATTGGGGGAGCGGAGGGAGACGAATTTTCCGTTTACCTGGCAGACTCCGTCCGAATAAACAGTGAAGAGCAGGTTCTGGCTGGCATCGTCTGCAAAGCGCAGGGTGATGGAATGCGCTTCGTAGTCGTGGGAGTAGGAGCGGGCATTCTGGTTGAACTTCTGGTAGCAGCTCGCGTTTTGCAGGATCTCGAAAAATGCCTGATAGGTATCATCGCCCGCAGAATAGGCACGGGTGGTGACCACAGAGGGGCTCAGGCTGACGGTATCCTCCACACTGACAGAGACGGAAGTGCTTTTATTGATATCAGTTTTCAGGTCAACGCGGCGGTTGGAAACGAACAGCAGCACGAACAGCACGACCCAGAGGGCCATGATGGCATAAAAACGGAGACTTTTGTTTTCCATAAGGCGTTCTCCTTTGGTGGGCCGCACAGCTGGGCGGCCAGAGATCTTCAGAGAGTACGCTCTCATTATAGTGCCGGAACGCGCAGGATGTCAACTGTTCTCCAGATGCTTCTGTGCCGCAAAAGTGCCTGCGGCGCTGGCGGCAAACACAAAATAGTAGCTTGCGATGCGGAAGAGCATCAGGGTGCTCATGGCTTCGCCACTGGTCATAAAGCTGCTGAACACCAGCAGAAAAGCCGTTTCAATGGAGCCCATGCCTGCCACATTGGGCAGGGCGTTGGAAAGGAAGAGCATCAGGCTGGTGAGCAGCTGTACCTGCCAGAAGCTCAGCCCGCAGGAAAGCCCCATGAAGCGGATGCAGAACCACGGCAGGGTGAACATCAGAAACAGCTTGAGGGTCTGCACGGCAAGGATGCGGGCACAGCGGCCCTTGTCGGCCAGCAGGAGGCGGCTCTCGGTGGCCAGAGTGTTCAGCTGCTCCAGCCACTTTTCCCGGCGGGTCTGCCACGGTTCCGTTTTGGGCAGAAAGCCCATGGCCCAGCGGGCCAGCCGCTGCACCAGCGGCGAGACACAGAGCAGCACCAGCGCCACGATGACCAGCGCCACCACGCAGTAGGCGGCGGGCAGATAGTGCATCACGCCGGAGGTGTTGGCGGCGAGCCAACGGTGCTGCAGCAGGAGCATCACAGTGGCATAGAGCAGAACGGTGGTCTTGTGGAATACATATTGCAGGGTCATCAGGCCCACACCGGGGCCCAACGGCAGGCCACAGTGGTAGAGATAGTAGGACTCCATGGGCATGGCCCCGGCACCCAGGCAGACCACATTGCCAAAGGTGCCCACAAAGGCGGCATCCATGCCGCGTCGCAGGGTGAAGCCCGGCAGGCGGCAGCGGATGATGAGCCAGCAGACGACCCCCTCAAGCAGGGGGTATGTCAGGCCGATGGCCAGCACCAGCAGCACCTGCCAGAAGGAGAGCTGGGCCAGCGCGGTCGAGATCTCGGCCCAGTGGCTGCTGAAGATAAAAACCACTACACAGGTCAGCGCCAGCAGCACCAGCAGAGAAAGGATCGCTTTTTTGCGGGAGGGCTGCTGGGGGGTGTTGGTCTGTTCCATGAGACAAGGCTCCTTTCACGATACTGTTTGCAGTATAACACAGCGGGGCCTTGCTTTTGTGAACTGAAACAAAATTTTTCTCGTCACTTTGTGTGATATGATAAAAAAGAACCTCTCCGGCTCACTTCGTTCGCCAGCTTTCCCGGTAGGGGAGAGGCGGCATTGCGAAGCAATGACGGAGAGGTTTTGTGTTACTTTTTCGCTGTCAGATCTTCCACAGCAGCCCGGAGTGTCTGCTCAAAAGCCTCCTTGGAATAATACTGCTCGTACATTTTGCGGCATTCTGTCCGCATGGAGGCCAGCTCTTCCGGGTGTTCAATGGCGTGCTCCAGCAGGACAGCCAGCTGCTGCGGGTCGTCATCGTGGTAAACGAAGCCGTTCCGCCCCTCGGAGATGAGCCCGGCGGTGCCGGTGTGCTCCGATACGATGGACGGCTTGCCGAAGATCAGACCCTCAGTGACAAAGGTGGGCATGGGATCATCGCGGGACGCACAGACCAGACCGGTGCACTGCTCCATCAGGCTCTTGATCTCGTCACGGGTGAGCCGCTTGCAGTAGAACACGTTTTCCGGGTAGTCTGCGGTCAGGGTGCGGACGGAATCCATCATCTCCTTGTCAGCGGCCTGGCCCACAAAGAGGAAGGAGGCCTTCTCCCGTACCTCGGGCGGCAGCAGGCGGATGGCCTTGCAGAAGATATCGTGACCCTTGCGGCGCTCAAAGGAGCCCACCGTGGCAAACAGCGGGCGGCCGCGGTTGTAGCCCAGATCGGTGCGGACAAAGTTCTCTGCCGCGTAATCAGGCAGGCCGTAGATGAGCGGCCGGATCTCGAATTCGGGGCGCACGGCGCGCATGGCGTTGGCGGCGTGGCTGCCCACCGAGTAGACCCGGACATTCTCTCCCAGCTGGGTGGGGATCTGGTGGGCAATGTGGGGATAGCCTGCAAAGGCATCGTGGAGCCACCACAGCACCGGCACGGCGGTGCCGCTCAGGGCACGGACAGCCCGGGCCATGACCACCGTATTGACGATGACGAAGTCGGCACAGAGGGCCATGCCCCAGGCATCGGAGACATTGCGGCAGGACGACCGGGTGATGACCGAGGCCCCGGCATCCAGGAAGAGATGCAGGGAGCCGCCGTCACTGGGGCCCAGCACAAGTACCTCATACCCCATGCTGCGCAGCACCGGCACGGCACTCACCAGCACGATGGGCGCGCCGGTCATATCCAGCACATGGCTCATAATAAAGGCGCGTTTGCCATGGGCCGAAAACGCATCCTCGGCGCAGATGCCGCGCTCGTAGTGGAGCAGGGCCTGCGGAATGAGAGTGGGCCTGGTGCAGAGCTGCGCGGCCAGCGCCAGCAGCTCAGGCACATTTTCGGGGTCATGGGCGGCGGCGTGGCAGCGCTCCAGCAGGGTGCGGCTGACCACGGCGCAGCGGTTCTGCGCCTGCAGCGGCTGGCTCTGATAGAGGGCAGTCGCCCCGCCAAAGCCGAACACCGCATTGCAGGCGACATAATCCGCGCCGTCCTGCAGGGCTTTGGCAAAGTACATCAGGGCGGTGGACATCAGCTCCACGTCCTCGGCGGCCAGAAGCACGCCGTCCACGCTTGCGGTCAGTTCCCCGTCCAGCCGGTCCACCAACCGGAACTTGCGGTGGAGCTGGTCAGTCAGGGTGGCTTTCAGGGCCGTGCTGCGGGCCGATGCGCAGACCAGCAGGTAGGTGCTCTGGGTGTTGCTGTACTCCTGCAGGGCCAGCTGACGCTGCTGCAGGGGGGTGTAGTTGTTATACATGGCTGTTCCTCCGTTCCGCTTCTCAGTTTCCACGGTGGAACAGGCGCATCAGGCTGCGGATGGGAGCAGTGAGCTTCCAGCTTTTGCTGGAAAACACGCTTTCCAGCGAGGTCTCGTAGGCATTGCTCCGGGCCTGCAGATCGGCGTTTTTCTGGCACAACTGTGCGATCTCCTGCTGCAGGGCGGCTACCATCTGCTGCTGGGCCGCGGCATTCTGCTCCAGCTGCTGGATATGCTGCTTTTCGCTGTCCTTGCGCAGCTGGAGCTGCTGCACGCCCTGCAGCACGGCGCAGAACAAAGGCTCGTCCGTCAGGGTCTCCAGCGGGAAGTAGCCATAGCTCACCACCAGTTTCATCCCGGCGGGGTAGTGGGTGGTGCCCTCCAGCCGGTAATTGGGGTCATCGCCCAGGAACAGGGTGCTGCCGCCGGAAAGGTTCAGGCCGTTGGTGGGTGCGCAGATGATGCGGTCATCTGAAAAGATCAGGTTGGTGATGCAGCAGGGCAGCTCACCCGGGTCGAACCGCAGGGCCTGTGCAGCCACCGGCAGCTCAAAGGTCGCGGTCACGGCACCGGTCAGCTCGTCGGTGGTGCAGTCGGGTGCGGTCAGGGTGTCCTTTTCCGAAAAGCCGAAGCCTGCGTCATAATAGAGCAGCGGCTGCAGCAGAGTGGGCGAGTCAGTATGCATCTCGCGCTGGGGGTGTGCCGCAAGGTAGGACTGCACCTTCTGTTCCAGGGCAAGGCAGCGCTCTGCCAGATGGGAAACGCCTTCGTCCGAAAGCTTGAGCTGCTGTTCCAGCTCGGCGATCTTTTCCTGCAGAGCCGCAGTGTTCTCAGGAGCTGCGTTGTTCATAACCGGATTCTCCTCATAATATTATTTCACTTCAGCAGAGGGGGCACCCTCTGCAAAAAATCAGTGTTTTGCCGCAAAATGACGCTCAGGCGCTTCGGTGCGGGCGCTGCGCCGGCGGGGCGCTTCCGCCGCCTTCTGCTCCCGGCGGGAGGTGAGCCAGAACTTCAGGTCCCGGCGGCGCACCAGCAGCTCGCAGATGAGCAGGGTGGAGCCCAGCGAAAGGGTGAACTGCAGCACCATGCCCAGCACCGGGTGAGCCGCAAACTTCTGGGGCATCAGGTACCAGGGAATGGCCGTGAGCTCCACGGTGTGGACGCAGAAGATGAACAGCGAACGGCGGCCAATGGCCTGGATGGCGTGGGTGACAACGTTTTCCACCCTGCGCTGGAACCAGATGACGATGGAAAGGATGCCCAGGCCCGTCACAGCATCCAGCAGGATGCTCACGGGGCCGAGAGTCCACTCGGCCATCGAGACGCAGTCGGTGCTCTTGGTAAGAAGCACCAGTGCGGCCACAGCCAGCGCCGCCGCGATCATCCCGCCGCGCAGACGGGGCGAGAGGGGCTGTTCAAAGATCTTATACTTCTTGGCAAGGTAACCCACATACAGGGCCGGAACGGTGACCATGCCCTGGCCGATGCAAAAAGGAGCCTCCCAGGTGATGCAGATGCCCCAGCCTAACAGCATGGTACCCAGCACCGCCCAGTTTATGTACTGCTCCGGGAAGATATTCAGGATGAGATCCAGCAGGATCCATGCGATCATCAGCGAGAGCAGATACCACATGGGGCCGCAGGAGAAGAACAGCTGGCCGAAATAGGTGGCCGTGTGGGGCAGGCCCAGTGCAAAGCCGCCCAGCACCTTGTAGGTCTCGTAGGTGGCGTTGTGCAGGCTGCCGAACAGGCTGTAATGGATGATAAAATGGAACACGGTGGTGGCAATGCCTGTATAGATGTAAGGCTTGAGCAGCGTTTTGAACTGCTGGTCGATGCACTTGCCGATGGAGCGCTTGCGGAAGCCGTAGCCGCTGGCAATGTAAAAGGCCGCCATCAGGGATTCGCGGTAGGCGAACATGAAAAAGGTCAGCGGGTTGATGTGGCTGGCATCGCCCATGGGATAAAGCTCACCGGTGTGGGCAAAGACGATGGTCAGCATGCCGACACCCTTGAGCAGATCGAACATGCCCAGCGAATTTGCGGCACGGCGTTTGGTTCCCTCCATAAAAAGGTCCTCCTCTGCGCCGCACCCCGCCCCGGGATGGCAGAATTGCCGGATTTTTGGCGCATCATGTTAAAAATTAGAGATATTTATAATAAGTATAATGCTTTTTGCCCCTGCTGTCAATCAAACCCAGGGAGAAAGCACGGTAGGCGGATACCGGGAAAAGTGTACCACACTCACGGCCTGCCCGCAACAAAAGGCAGGATTTACATCCGGGTGCACAGATTGACTGTAAGTTTAAGTTGCATATTTGTGCAATTAAATCTTGCGTTTGAGCCTTCTATGCGGTATACTCTAGGCTAGAGTACCCAGAAGATTCCATTTAGCGGAAACGAAAGGGAATATTTTAACAAAAATAAACAGGGAGTGTAAAATAATGGAAAACAAGGCTTGTAACAAAGTTGTGACCGTGGCAAATATGCCGATGACCGTTTTTGACATGATCTCTGCGATGCAGAATAAGTATGCTGACCGTGTGGCGTTCCGCTATGTGGAGGGCAAGGACACGGTGGTGGAAAAGACCTACGCTCAGTATGTGCAGGATATCCGCAAAGTGACCGGCTACCTGCAGCAGGAGCTGGGCGAGCCCAAGGGCAAGAAGATCGTCATCCTGAGCCGCACCAACTATGAGTACGGCGCGGTCGTTTTCGGCACCATGATGGCAGGCGCTGTCATCGTGACCCTGAACCAGGGCAAGACCTGGGCCGAGCTGGAGTATGAGCTGGGCATGGTGGAGCCGGACCTCATCTTCAATGATGGCATCGATTACGGCTACCGCGCCCAACTGGAAGCACTTTACGGTGCTCGGCTCCGCCCCATGGATGCCTGGACCGCCGCACCCGAGGCTGAGATGGCCAACCGCATCGACCACGAGGGTCTGCTGATGCTGATGTTCACTTCCGGCACCACCGGCCGCAGCAAGGGCGTGATGCTGAGCGAGAAGAACTACTTCACCGCCTGCCAGATGTACATCGATGGCCAGAAGGTCATCCCTGATCAGAAGGAGCGGCTGGCACCCCAGAACCTCGACCAGACCTTCAGCCACTTTACGCTGGTGCCCATGTTCCATCTGGCCGGTTTCATCTGCTACTTTGTCTACGGCATGCAGGGCTGGACGCTGAACCTCTGCTGTGATGCCCGCGACCTGCGCCGGGATATGAGCCTGATGCACAGCGATGCCATGTCTACCCCGCCGGTGCTGGTGGAGATGATCTACAACGAGGTCAAGCGCGGCCATGCCGACCGCCTGAACGGTCTGTGGAACCTGAGCTGCAGCTCTGCCATCCTTGACCCCGCCATCCTGAGCGATCTGGTGAAGAATGGCTTCTACATCAACCAGTGCTACTCCATGACTGAGCTGGCCGGCTATGGCCTGCTGAACGTGACCCAGGAGGGCGACCACCTGCGTGCCCTGGGCAAGCCGGACGGCTTCTGTGAGGTCAAGGTGGACGAGAACGGCGAGATCTGCGTCCGCGGCGGCTGCGTGATGCTGGGCTACTATAAGGACCCCGAGGCCACTGCCGAGACCATCGACAAGGACGGCTGGCTCCACACCGGCGACCTGGCCCGCGTGGACGAGGAAGGCTACTACTATATGACCGGCCGCAAGAAGAACCTCATCATTCTGGACAGCGGCGAGAACGTCAGCCCCGAGGAGCTGGAAAAGCTGCTGGGCAAGTGCGATGCCATCAAGGAGTGCATCGTCAAGGAGATGGGCAAGAAGATCGGCACTGTGGTCTGCTGTGAGGATGACAAGCAGCAGCAGGTGAAGGCTTTTGTCACCGAGCTGAACCGCACCCTGCCCATGTACAAGCGCATCTCCGTGGTGGAGTGCAGCGCCGAGCCCCTGCCCCGCAATGCACTGGGCAAGCTGCTGCGCAAGTGAAATCAAACGGGAGAAAAAGGAGCAGTCCATGGTAAACAATGTCTATGATCTTGTCACCCGGACAATGGAGCAGGAATTCCCCGGGCGGGTGGCGTTCCGCTGGGTAGAGGATGCCACCGGCACCGTGAAGGAAAAGACCTATGCCGAGTATGCACAGGATATCCGCCGCGCCGCTGCCTGGTTTGCCCGGAACATCCCGGAGGTGGAGGGCAAGCGGGTGGTCCTGTTGAGCCGGAACTGCTATGAGTACGGCGTGAATACCTTTGGCGCTGTGCTGGCCGGGGCGGTTCTGGTAACGATGAACCAGAAAAAGACCTGGGACGAACTGAGCTGGGAGCTGGAGCTGGCAGAGCCTGCCCTCATCCTGAACGATGGGGTGGACTATGGCTGCCGTGACCAGCTGGAGGCTGCGTATGGGGAGCGCCTGCGGCCGATGGATGTCTGGAAGGACACCGCGCCCGGCGGGCTGGAAAAGAAGATCGACCCCAATGCCCTGATGGTCATGCTGTTCACCTCCGGCACCACCGGCCGCAGCAAGGCCGTGATGCTGGCAGAGCGGAACTTCTTTACCGTGATGCAGATGCACGTTGCCATGGGCGACCACATGCTGGACTTCAAGCACCGGCAGCTGCCCGAGGACAAAAACGATGTCCTGAGCAACTTTGCCATCCTGCCCCTGTTCCATCTGGGCACCTTTATCTGCCTGTTCTCCTGGCCCTTCAAGGGCTGGGCCCTGAACCTTTGCAGTGACCTGCGGAATTTCTACCGGGATCTGGGCCTGATGCACAGCGATTCCATTGCTGTGGCCCCGGTGCTGATGGAGAGCATCTACAAGGATGTCAAGCGCGGCCGCGCCGATAAGCTGAACGGCCTGTGGAACCCCTGCGGCAGCTCTGCCATGTTCGACAGCGAGCTGCTGCTGGGTCTGGTGGAAAACGGCATGTACATCACCCAGTGCTACGGCATGACCGAGACCTGCGGCGATGGTCTGGTGAACTACGCCCAGACAGAGCCTCATATCCGGGCGCTGGGCAAGCCGGACGGCCACTGTGAGTACAAGCTGGATGAGACCGGCGAGATCTGCATCCGGGGCGGCTGTGTGATGCTGGGCTACTATAAAGACCCCGAGGCCACCGCCGAGATCATCGACAAGGACGGCTGGCTCCACACCGGCGACCTGGCCCGCGTGGACGAGGACGGCTATTACTACATGGTGGGCCGGAAGAAGAACCTGATCATTCTGGGTACCGGCGAGAACGTCAGCCCCGAGGAGCTGGAGAAAAAGCTCAACGCCTGCCCTGAGGTGCAGGAGTGCGTGGTCAAGGAGATGGGCAAAAAGATCGGCGCGCTGATCTGCTGTGCCGAGGAAAAGCAGGCGGAGGTCCGGGCTTTCCTCACCGGGCTGAACCGTACCCTGCCGCTGTACCAGCGGATCACGGCGGTGGAGTTCAGTGCCGAACCCCTGCCCCGCAACGCCATGGGCAAGCTGCTGCGCAGGTAAGCGCGGAAATTGTAAAAAAAGCGCAAAACCGGGCGGCCTGTGTGTTGCATTTCCTCCATAAAACAGGTATTATAAAACACAGGAATGTCCCGCCCGGCTGGCTAAACCGGCCCGGCGCGTGGCATACTGAAACTGCGCCCTTGCAGGCGATAAAAAATCCCTCACGGAAAGGAAGATTTTTTGATGGAAAGAGCAGAAATCGTGTCTCAGATCCTGGCAATTCTGGAGGATGTGGCAGAGATCTCGCCCGAGGATGTCAACGAAAACAGCGTGATGATGGATGATCTGGATCTGTCCTCTATGGAGATCCTGACCGTCGTGGCCGATCTGGAAGAGACCTTTGGCCTGCGCATCCCCGAAAAGGAGCTGCGCAACTTTGTGACCATCGGCGATCTGGCCGATTATCTGGCCGAGAACGCGGGGTAATTCCGGATGAATGCAGAGCAGCGTGCGGTGTTTCAGGGCATCGTCTACTACTACCGTGAAAATCAGGTCCTCTGCCGCTATCAGGCCACGCTGAAGGAGACCGTTGACCCGGCTCTTCTGCAGCAGGCACTGGAGGCGGCCCGCCCGCTGGCAGAATATTATTTCTGCCATGTGGTGTGGGAAAAGCGGGAGGCCCGTCTGGAACCCAACACCGCCCCCTGCCGTGTGCGGCAGGGCAGCGCCCAGCCAAAGATCCCCGAGGAGACGAACGATTATCTCTTCTCGCTGGGCTGTGAGGGGAACACGGTCTATCTGGACTGGTTCCACTTCCTGGCCGATGGCCGGGGCGGCTCGCCCTTTTTCACCCTGCTGCTCAAGCTCTACTGCAACCTGCGCTCCAACGCCGGTTTTGTGTGCGAGCCCCTTACCTCTGACCCGCCCTACGATGTGGAACAGCTGCTGGCCCGCTACCCGGAGAGCCAGGTGGCCAACAACATGCAGAAGGACGTGCTGCAGATCCACGAAGGCACGCCCCATTTTCAGCGGCTGCGGCTGGACAGACAGAGCCTTGTGGATCTGGCGCAGAAGGAGGGCGTGAAGTCCTTCAGCGCCCTCATGGGGCTGACCTGCCAGGCAGCGCAGCGGTATCTGGAAAAGAATGACCTTGTGTACAGCTATGCCGCCGACACCCGCGCGGCGCTGGGGGTGCCGCACGCCCTGTACAACTGCATTGCGTCCTTTCAGCTGCCCCTGCGGCTGGAACCGCAGGCCCGGTTCCACAGCTTTGCAAAGCAGCTCGACCATGAGATCCGGGAAAGCCTGACCCCGGAGCGCCGCCTGTTCCGCATGGCCGAACAGATGGGCTGGGTGTATCAGGTGTTCCGGCAGAAGGCCGCGCTCAAGATCAAGAAGCGTGTGTTCCAGATGGGCGAGTACATCAGCGGCTTCCCGGCAGATTTCTGGGTCAGCTACATCGGCAGCCCGCTGCTGCCGCACAGCCCGGAGCTGGAAGCGTACCTGACCGATTTCCAGACCTGGGTGCTGCCGGACGGTGCGTCCCTTGCAATGGAGGTCACCAGCCTGCACGGCGTGCTGACCTGCTGCATTGAAAACAAGGTGGACAAGCCCGGCTACCTCGAGGCCCTGCGCGACGTGATGGAGCAGGAGGGCATCAGGGTGCTGGAAGCGGTACATATTTCCTGAAGCAACAATAACAGCGAACCCCCCAGTGCAGATCGCACCGGGGGGTTCGCTGTTTAGTTAGCATCCTCACCCTCTCCGTCATTGCTTGCGCAATGCCACCTCTCCCGAAGGGAGAGGCAAGGCATCTACGGGGTCAGGTGATGCAAAGTACAACCTCTCCGTCATCATCGCTTCGCTCGATGCCATCTCCCCTAGTAGGGGAGGCTCTGGCGTGCCGCAAGGTTCTGGCGTTTTTGCGCTGTGTGCTGCTGCCGTGACCCTCTGTTGCAAGGCGAAACCTTTTTGCCAAGGGCTCCCCTACTAGGGGAGCTGTCGAGCGAAGCGAGACTGAGAGGTTGTTCAGGGCAACGGCTCCCCGTGAGCCGCCCTTGGCTCCCCCTTTGGGGGAGCTGGCAAAGCCGTCAGGCTTTGACTGAGAGGGTTCGCCACTTACCCCTTCATCTGATTCCAGCTCCGAATAACCTCCCAGCGGCTGACGGAATCCTCCGCGGACGCATCCGGGACGAGGAGCTGGTTCTCGATGGCCCATGCAAGGGCCTGCTGGACCGGGGCAGCATCGGCAGGGAGAAGAGCAGCGGGGGCCGGGGTCCCGGCGGCTTCCCACAGCAGCAGGGCCAGCTCCCCGGCGTTGTTGGGGATGGCCGCACCGGCAGGCAGGACGGTGTTCAGGTACAGCTCAGTGCCGATCATGTAGCCGGTGTAGCCCAGCACGGCAGCGCCAGCACCCGCCGTGCCGATTATGGCGGCGGTGCCCAGAATGCCGGGGCCTTCGCTTTCAATGGTGGCTTCCCGGTACTGGGCTTCCACGGTAACGGTCTTGCCTTTTTCCACTGCATTGGCCGGGATGGTAAAGCTTTCGGCGTTGTAGGCCACATTGGGGTTGCCCAGCAGGCTTTCCTCACTGATGGTCCACTGGTCGAACACCATGCCCTCCGGTACGGCATCCGGGTTCAGGGTCACTTTTGCTTCTGCATCCACCGGCACGGTGCCGCTGGTCAGCGCATCCCTTTCGCCGGTCGTAAAGCTGCCGCCCACCACTTTCAGGGTGTAGGTCTCCGGTTCCGGCTCAGGCTTCGGTTCCGGTTCAGGCTTCGGTTCGGGTTTGGGTTCCGGTTCGGGTTTGGGTTCCGGTTTCGGGTCGTTCAATTGCAGCTCAAGGTCAGCCGTAAGAGGCAGCTGTACTTCCCGTACCTTGCCGCTGCTCAGGGTCACATACAGGGTACCGGTGGGCTGGCCGACCACATAAAGCTCCTTGGCGGCACTGTCCAGTGTGGTGGTATCGCCGCTGGTTTTCAGGGCCGTAATGGTTCCGTTGTCCGAAACCGTGATCTTTTTGGTGCTGTTCTCACAGCCATTGGGAACGTTCAGGAAAACGCCGTTCAGGGCGCTGGCGCTGCCGGTAACTTCTTTCAGGAAAATGCCGTTTGCAATGCTGGCATTTTCGCCCACCGCAACCGGGCAGTTCACTGCCACTCCATGGGGGTTCAGCTCGGGGCTGGTAAAATCATAGTTCGTCTTAGCGGCAGGCTCCAAAGTCAGGGTGTCGTTTTCAAACTTCCAGCCGTCACCGGTATAATTCGCCCGGTTGCCATCCCTATCTTGTGCCACGGCAGGGTAGCCGTCCTTGTCAATCACCAGCCGGGTCAGCGGGCTGATGGTTACGGTTGAGCCATTTGCAGGCGGTGCGGTGAAGGTAACATTATAAGCGTAATTACCATCGAACTCAATATTGAGATTGCTCTCACACCAGTCGGAAAGAAGCGTAGGCGGTGCATTATCAATGGTTACATCAAGGGGTGGAAGATTTTGGCGACCGTACATAGTATCATCAAAACGATATCTTATATCAACAGAAACGGATGCCTGATTCGGGATGACATAGCATGAATTGCGATACCCATTGACCGAAACAGAAGAAAAATCGGACGGCGTTTCTGCTGTGAGGGTATAACCCGGTTCTATGCCACTTCCGGTTAGCTCATCTTTGAAAGTGCCGCCGTTGATCGTGCCGCCATTGTTGGTAACGGTAGATCTAAACGTGCCATTTTCAATCGTGCCTTCAGATTCATTGGAAACGGAAGAATAAAAAATGCCGCCGGTAATAGTACCATGATTTATAACGGGCATTGAGTAAGTTCCACTCGTTATAGTGCCATAATTGGTAATACTGGGACCAGGATTATCGATGTCCCAAAAATTACCATTTACAATCGTTGCGTTTTTCTCTATGATGGCAGAACATAAAAT
>OGZW01002843.1_pt1 | contig 13200 bp, 15 predicted proteins | sample 1577001 | NCBI WGS metagenome assembly OGZW01 (sample SAMEA3541519, study PRJEB24748) | human gut metagenome | biome: human gut; feature: human-associated habitat; material: faeces | place: China | collected 2012 | reverse complement strand
ATTTTAGGTATTCGAGCTGCCTATAGTTTGGTTAGAAAAGCAGCGGACCAATATTTGGAGTCCAATCAAACCGCATCTAATCAAATAAGTGCGATTTGGAATACACTAGGTGCAATGATTGGTCCTATTGTTGATATGGTTATTAGTGGTGTAGTTACCGCCTTGAGTTATATCAATGCATTAGTAAAGGCACTTACTGGTATTGATTTTGTGGCCAAGGCAAATGCAAATGCTTTAAAAAAACAAACAAAAGCTACTAAGGATACTGCTAAAGCAACAAAAGAAGCAAATGCTCAGCTTGCTGATTTTGATGAAATGAGTAAGTTGGAAGATAAATCAAAAGATAATTCAGGAAGTGGTTCTGGTACGGGACTGTTTACACCAACATCTGTAGATACTTCTTGGATTGATGGCTTAAAAGATGCTTTTAACAAAGGAGCTTATGAGTTAGGGAAATATCTTGGTGAGTCTTTAAATGATGCTTTAAGGCAGATAGATTGGGATAAAATCAAATCCACTGCTCAAGATATCGGTAGAAACATTGCATTATTTTTAAATGGTGCTATTGATGGAATCGATTGGAAACTTTTAGGAAGTACAATCGGTGAGGGATTGAATACTGTTTTAAATTTTACTTATGGTTTTGTCAGCACATTCAATTTTAGAGGTTTTGGCGAGGCATTAGGGACAGCATTTGATTCATGCTTTAAAACAATAGATTGGAATATGTTGGCTGAAACAATCAGTAAAGGATTTATCGGCATTTTTAATTCTATCAGTGGATTTTTAAGTGCGGTTGATTGGCAAAATATAGGAAAGACAATACTTGATTTTTGGATATCGATAGACTGTGGTGGAATTGCATCTTCTCTTGCTGAGTCAGTAGCTCTTATTTTAAAAGGTCTTGTTGATATGTTTGTAGGTTGGCTTACAGAACTTATCGCTCAACTCCCTAACATCACTTCAAGTATTTTTGAATGGATTTCCAGTATAGATTGGAATTCATTAGGAAAATCATTGGGAGAATATGTTTCACAAATAATTGGCCAACTAATTGATGTGATTTTAAATACCGATTGGGTTTCAGTTATTGTAAATATTGCAGGTATTATTGGTTCGGCAACATTAGGAATCATTGACTTTGTTGTTGGCTTTGTCCAAGCAGTTTTAGATTCAATTTGGAATGCAATTACTAAATCATTCAATTATAATGATTTCTTAAAATGGATTGAAGGCGTTGTCAAATCTATCCAGGATGGTATCGCTGATATCAACACATGGATCAATGATAAATTCATGGAAGCAAGGCAAGCAATTTATGATGTCTTTGGTAAAATTGGAGATTGGTTCAAAGAAAGATACAACGATATTTGTAATGCTTTTGATAGTGCAGGTACTTGGTTTAAAGATAAATTCGATAGTGCTGTAAAAGGTGTCAAAGATGCATTCTCAAGCATTGGGAAATGGTTCAGTGATAGAAGAAACGATATCAATAATGCGTTCAGCTCAGTTGGTTCGTGGTTCTCTGAAAAATTTACGGGTGCATGGAATGCTATCAAAGGTATTTTCTCATCAGATGCAGTAACAAGATTCTTTGCTGGGGCTTGGAACAATATCAAGGGAGCATTTGGAAGTGTAAGTGATTGGTTTAGAGGGACATTTGCTGATGCATGGCAAGCCGTAAAGAATGTATTTAGTAGTGGCGGTGCTATTTTTAATGGTATCAAAGATGGAATTCTAAATGGCTTAAAAGCGGTAATCAATGCGCTTATCAAAGGTATTAACCGTGTTATTAAAATTCCATTTGATGGCATCAACAGTGCTTTAAAAACAATCAAGTCAACTAATATCTTAGGATTTAAGCCTTTCAGTTGGATTGGCACAATAACAGTTCCATCAATTCCTAAGCTTGCAAAAGGTGGTATTGTTAACAATCCTACAATGTTCCAGGCAGGTGAAGCAGGAAAAGAAGCAGTATTGCCATTACAAAACAACACACAATGGATGCAAGATCTAGCCGACTTTATCAACTCTCAACGTGATGATGACGGTGAAAAAGAAATCAATCTTTATATTGATGGAGAACGTTTCTTTAGATGGTTTATTAAAAAATATAAGCAATGGCAACTTCAAACTAATGGATAGGAGGTGCTGAAATGAAAGTAACATACAGTGGAGATTTATTGAGAATTGACGGACAAAAAGTACCTAAAATCATTAATTATGATGTTGAATACGATAAGCTATGGGGAAGTGATAGCGGAAGAAATCTTGCAGGAGATATGAAAGCTACACTGGTTGGAATATTTCCTAAAATATGTTTGAAAATAGGAGCCACGACAGAAGATGACATGTCGTGGTTTTTATCTAAAGCAAATAAAGCTTTTATAACTGTTGAATGGTATGACGCTGAAATCAAAGGAACTAGAACAGCACAGTGCTATTCAAATAATCTAAAAGCCAGTTTGAAAAGTAAAAAAAGAATGGCGTACAGTTCATTTGAATGGAATCTTATTCCACTTAAGAAAAGGTAGGTGATTGAATGCTAGAACATAATGAATTGTTTAGAGAATATTTAAACACCTATGGAAGACAGTTAAATGTTGTTGTTGAAGATCATGCAGGAAAGACTTATTCAAATAATGAAGTTGTTTCGGTTACCAAGACGTTTAAAACTGATTTGTGTAAATCAACAATGCAGCAACTTAATATTGAAATAGAAGGTGATGTTTCACTTGACGAAACTGTAAATGTGAAGCTTGGTGTATCCTTACAAGGTACGGATATTGAACAAATAAATTTTGGTGATTTTATTATTACGGATAGGGAATTTGTTGTTGATACTGAATCAACCAAATTTACAGCTTATGACAACATGTATAAAGCTCATGTGGATTATGATCCAAACGCCTTTGCATTTCCTTGTACTGTATATGAATTTGTTAGAAATATTTGCGATTTGTTAGAAATTCCATTTGAACAGGAAGAATTTAACAATTCAGATAAGGTTATTGAAAGCAATGTCTTTTTAAACAGTGCTTTGACTTATAGAGATGTATTTGATATGTTGGCACAAGTAACTGGTTTAAATGTATTGATCAGTAAAAATAAGCTTGTGTTTAGAGAATATAAAAATACAGGAATTACTATTGATGAAGTAGTTTTAAAAACATTGACTTTAAAAGAACAATATGGGCCGATAAATTCACTTGTATTTTCACGCTCAGCTGAATCAGATAACATTTATAGAAATGATGAAAGCAGTGTTGTTGAAAATGGTTTATGTGATATCAAATTCAGTGATAATTTAATTCTAGATGCGTTAAATAGGAATGATTATATAGATAACACCTTTAATGCTTTAAACGACTTAAAATACAAAATATACGATTTAGAGGGATTTGGATGTTGTGTATTTGAACCAGGGGATCTATTTAATCTTAAAGATTTAAAAGGTGATGTTTATCAAACGATTGCTTTTAATAGTACAATCACTATCAATTCAGGAATTACCGAAAAGATGTATTTGGATTTGCCAACTGTTTCTCAAACTGATTATGCTTCAGCTACGAAAGATGAAAGAAAAGATTTAAATACAAGACTTCAGGTAAATAAAGAGCTTGGAGAAATCAAATCTTATGTAGAAGAAACAACACAATCTATTTACAAATTTGAAACAGGTAGTGGAAATATCTTTGATAACTGCAGATATACATTAGAAAAGAATGCTAATGAATTACAAAGAAAAGTCTATTCCAATATTCTTTTAGGAATAAACAAAGCAGAACTAAAAGGTAAAGATATATGTATTTCGTGCTATATAAAAGTTGAAAATGCAATTGTCGGCCAACTTTCTAATAGAATAGGTATTGAATTTGATGTGGGGTATGCTGATGGAACCAAGAAAACATATTCAGTTTATTGGTATCTTGGCCAATTCGACTTACAGTATTTACTTCAAACATCAACCGCTGATCATGAAGAAAGAATTTGGGCACATTTTAAATTAGATGATAAAGAAATTTCATTAGTATCTAATCTTAAAATGATTATTGATCTAAATGCTGAAAGAGCAATTGTCGCAAATCCAAAGGTAGAATTTGGAACGAGACCTACAGGTTTTGATTTTGACATGTCTTATGTGCGTGACAACATCACAACAATCGAAGAAAATTACACTCAAATCAATCAAACAGTTAATGATTTAAGTTTAAAAGCAGTTAGTCAAGAAAAAGAGATAAAAACTATTAAAGGTAATGTGTCAGAAGTTACCACAAGAATCCAAAGTGCTGAAATCAAGTTGCAGCCAACAAATATCTTGCTTGCTGTTAATGAACAGATTGGAGCAAATGGTCAACTCTATACTACTAAATTTGTATTAGATAAAAGTGGTGTTCACATTAGTGGTGGAGGGCTCGACATCAAGAACAATAGTGGAGATAAAGTATTTTATGCTGACACAAGCGGAAACCTCATCATTAACAATTTAAAAGCTATTAATGGAAGTTTCAGCGGAAGTATTACAGCTTCGGTAATTACAGGTTCAACTTTTTCAATTACATCTAGTGATGGCTGCACGTTATCTATTGATTCTAGTGGCTTAGTGTTGAATGCAAAGGCTACATCAAACATTTTTGGATATCAAGGAGGTATCTTAACTATAGGAACTAAAAAATCAATCCTAGATAGTATGTTTTCTCCTATTACTTATCAAGAAGGTAATTCGAGTGGAAAACTGTGGACAATACCACTTGCAGATAATGTTTCTAAAATAGAATTTGGAACAGTAATGGACCATAGAATTTATTTCACTACATTGTTTGGAAGATTTTATGTTGAATGTCAATCAGGATAAAAAGGAAAGGAACTATTATTATGAAACTAACAATTAAACACACATCTCAATATACAGGAACGATTATGATTGATAATGAAATCATTGTTAATCTTTCTCAGTCGTTTGATGAGGACGGTCATATGAATGGTGGAACTGCTTTGTATATTCAAAACAAAGATAAGTATTATGCTAATCTTCAAGAATGTCGTCAAAAAGAAGATGAATTCAAAGCTGAAATGAGAAAGATTGAAGATCAATCGGTTATTTCAAAAGATACGGTTGAAGATACAAAAGTTGAGACAACAACTACTACGGAGGATGTGGAAAATGAAAGTGAAGAATAAAGACTTGAGAGCTATTAATTCAGCTCTTTTAAGTTTAGGTAATCATCAAGGCGATATTTCTAAAAGATGGTCTATTGCTAAACTAGCGAGAAAATTCAATAATGCAAATGAACTTCTATCTAATCAAATTAACAAATTGGTTGAAGAACAAGGAAAAGAAGATAAAAACGGTCAAAAGACATTATCTCCGTTAAATGAGGATTTCTTGAAATTAATGGATTTAGATATTGATATTGAGTGTTCTTATTTCACAATCAAACAGTTAGAAGAATATTCTCCAACTGTTCAAGAGCTTGTTTCTTTAGAACCAATTATTGAAGAAGGTGATGATTAAATGGCAATTGGAAGAATTACTTATGAGGATAAAATAGATTATCAAAAGCAAGGGCAAGATGATAGATACAAAGTAACTGCAAAAGATATGAATGAAATCAAAGAGACATTCAATAATAGTGCAGAAGCAATTGAAAAGAATGTTGAAGATACTGAAAAGTTGCAAGTGAAACTTGATGATGCAATAAACCGAGCAGGGCATTATAAAATCAAAAATGGAAATATTTACTTCGAGCAAATTGACGGTTCGTATGGAGAAGGTATTGAATTGCCTGCTCAAAGCTCCGTGTTTTTAGATAATATTGTTCAAGGGACTATTAATATGAACACAACTAGAAGTAGTTCATCTAATAAAGTAGCTGTTCAAATGATCGATGCAAGCGGTAATGCAGTAATGATTGAAACATTAGCAAGCCAAGTTTATACAAAAGACGGGATTTCAATACAAGGCTTGTTGAATGGAGCTATTTTTATTTTAGAAGAAAATGGCGGAGAAACAATATGCGGTGATTACGAGGCATATATTGATTATCTAGCTAAACATCAAAGTACTGAGGAAAGTGAGGACTAAATATTATGATCAATCTAAATAGCACCCACGCCTGCAAAAATCTTGCGGGGGGGGGGTACGAAAAAGTACCACTTACAATCTTCAAAGATTGGAGGACAAATGTAGTCCTTCTTTCGGTGAAGGGTGGTGTCAAACTAGATAGTTGGCACTGTGATAGAACATGAAGAAGTATCATTTCGTTAATAAGGAGTATGTGGATAAAAAAGTCATTACAGTTGATTGTTCAATTTTTCAAGGACAGTCAGTAATTATTCCAGAACTTATTGGAGCGCAAAAGATAGATTGTCAATTTGCAACAGAAGGTTGGAGCATTGTTTGTTCATGTTTTAACGGATACGCTCTTAATACGTATGGTGAGAATTCTGTTGGTGTTATTTTTGATAATCGAACAGGAAAAGTAACCAACCAATATTCTAAAGGAAATAATTTTGAAATAAATAAAATAGTCGCATACTTTTAATTAAATGATCTATTACAATAACTATCTAGCGGTTATGAAAAAATATCATTTCTTAAATCCAAAAGGAGTAACAGCTCGTAATTTATTAATTAACGGCGATTTTCAAGTAAATCAACGATGTCAAAGTAGTTATACATGTGATGGAACAAAAAGAGTTTATGGTGTAGATATGTGGTCGTTTTCAAAGTCGAATACATTTATGAAGGTTACAGAAAACGGAATTGAAACAAATGCTCCCATAAGTCAAATGTTTAATAAATTAAAATCAGGTGTGAAATATACTGTTGTATGTAGTATTGATAATGTTATTCATACAAAATCAATTGTAGGTGGAACTTATGATACTAGTCAAACAATTATGTATTTAACCTTTAATGATGTTGAACGTATAGTGATTACGCCAAATGGCACTCAAACAATTAATTATGTTGATTTATTTGAGGGTGAAATCGTATATAAACATCAAAAAGAAGATTGTTCAATTGCATTATTAAGATGTCAAAGATGGTTATATGTATTAAGAGGCAACGGCCAACAACTCCCATGTGATATCAATAGTACAGGAGAGGGGATATTTACAATACATTTGCCTACTGAAATGATTAATAAACCGACATTTGTAAGTAATAACGAAATTATTAAATTTGTTTCTGATGGAAATAATTCAAAATCATATAATAGTAATATGGGAGTTTTACAAAAATTTGGAAAAAATATGATAAGAATGAGTTATCCATATTTAGCATATGGTATTCCTAATGTTATTGGAATGGTTTATTTAGAAAATGCTACTTTTACATTTAGTTGTGAACCATTATAATTAATAAATTGAATGACACCACATACATTTAAACAATGCATATGAAATATTATCATTTTTTAAATAAAGATTTCAAAGATGTTTTAGGACTGCATCAGTTTGCTCCACTTACAACTGATGCTCTTAATATAAATAAAAATACTGGGGAAACAAACGGTAAAATTGAAGCTATTAGAACATCTGATGTTTCTACAATAAAAAACTTTTTTATCAAAAGCGGAACTGTTGTAGCTTTGAAAAGACAGTATATTATTTCACAAGGTCATGCTTATGTTGATATAGATATGATATATCCTTTTCCTAACTCTAAATGGAGAAATATATACAATGGTAGTTGGACGGGATGGAAATTGGTGTTTGGTGATGTAGATATGAACAGTAATTTATTAGATAGAAGTAAAATTATATAAAGAAGGGAACAAAGATGAAACTTATGGAAAAACATTTTAATGGGATAGTAGCACTTGTTGCTACTTTTTTTACTTATTTATTTGGAAGTTGGGATTTAGCTTTACAAGTTTTAATTGTATTTATGGTTCTTGATTATGGAACTGGTGTGTTATATGCATATTTAACAAACCAATTAAATAGTGAGGTAGGGTTCAAAGGACTGGTTAAAAAGTGTATGATTCTAGTTGTATTGATTATTGGAGTTATGCTAGATCGTATTGTAGGAAATGGAACATGGGTATTCAGAACACTTGTATGTTATTTCTATATTGCGAATGAGGGTATTTCATTATTAGAAAATGTTGGAAATATTGGTATTCCTATTCCAAACAAGATTAGAAACGCATTAGAACAATTAAATAAAGATGATGAAGAGAGCGAATAGCTCTCTTTTATTATGTTTAACAACCATTTTTTACAATTTTTGGTTGTTAAACGGTAGTAAATGACAAAAAACGGAATTAGTGAACAAAGGAGATTGTAAAAATGAAATTTAAAGAAGCTTTTGAATTAATGAAAAATGGAGCAAAAATTAAGCTCCCTTCATGGGGTGGTTATTGGTATTGGGATGATGAAAAGCAAACAGTAATCATGCATACAAAAGATGGAAAAGAAATGGATATTAGAGAAACTGAAAGAGTTATCTATACTTTATCAAATATTCTTGATGATGGATGGGTTCTTGCTGATAAAGAAAATTGTCCTCAACTTGGTGGTACTGCAACTTTTGGATTTGACGAGGCTATCAAATATCTAAAAAGAGGAATGAAACTTGCTAGAAAAGGTTGGAATGGCAAAGAGCAATATATTGAACTTGCTACAAATGTATCATTCAAAACACCTAGTGATGAAGTTATTAATGTAGATCATATTGATATGGGAAACAAAGCCATCGCTTTTCATGGAACAAGTGGTATTCAATTAGGATGGTTAGCAAGTCAAAGTGATATGTTATCAGAAGATTGGATTTTTGTGGAATAGGAGGAGTAAACGATGATTAGAGTATTTATTAGTCAACCAATGAGAGACAAAACAAATGAACAAATTAAAACAGAAAGAAAAAGAGCCCTAGATGAAATTAAAGCTTTATATCCTAATGAGGAAATTGAAGAAATTCAATCTTTCTTTGAAGATGTACCGCATGATGCAACACCTCTTTGGTATTTAGGAGAAAGTATCAAATTATTAGGTCAAGCTGATTTTGCTTATTTTTGTAAGGAATGGGACAAATATAGAGGATGTATTGCTGAAAATACTATTTGCAATTTATATGAAATCCCACATATTGAAGAACACGTTAAAGAAAATTAGGGAGGTAATGAAATATGAGTTTAATTGTAGGTTCAGCTAGAATTGATGAAAACGGAAATTTAAAAAATGGAAAAGCAGGAGACCAAACAGGAAAAGAAGTATGTACTCAATCATACTATATGCACAAAAAAGGTTGGTACGTTATGAGAGCTAAAAGTGTAGCTCATGCAAATGCACTTGCTACCGCTATGAAACAAGCTTGTGATAACAATAAAATTGGTTACGACCAAAACGAAAGAAACGGAGTCATTACTCAATTAAATAAATATGGATCATTATCAAAAATCGCAACAAATACCGAATGTGATTGCTCGTCATTAGTTAGAGCTTGTATTATTCAAGCAACTGGCAAAGACGTTGGAAATATGACAACAGCAAACTTGGCCACTACTTTAGAAAAGAGTGGTCTTTTTGATGCAAAGAAAAATGTAACTGGTGAAGGGATGCTATACAATGGCGACATCCTAGTAACTAAAACAAAAGGGCATACTGTAATTGTAACAAGCGGTCGTTCAAGAGGTGGTGCAACTACTTCAATAACAACTACAGCTAAACCAAGTGTTACAATGCCATCATCAAATACTTATGATCCTTGGGTTTATAGATTACAAGTCACTTTAAACAAATTAGGATATAGAGATTATGAAGGTAAGAAGTTAAAAGAAGATGGTATGTTTGGAACAAGAACATTATCCGCTTGTCCTTTATTAAAAATTGGAGCTAAAGGTGAACTTGTTGGACTTGTTCAAGAAAGACTTGTTAAAGTTGGATTCTCTCTTAAAATTGATAAAGACTTTGGAAGCACAACAAAATCTAAAGTTAAAAAATTCCAAGCTAATAGAGGACTTCAAGCTGATGGAGATATTGGAAAGAAAACATGGCCTTTCCTTTTAACTGGAAAAAGTGTATAATGAACTTGTTCATTTGGTGTATAGAGTGTTATTTTACAGAAAAGGCAAAAAATATTATTAATTTCTTCGTTCAGAATATTTATGTTTCAACAACAACTTTATACAATGCTCAACCTACTCAATTAATTTTGAGTAGGTTCTTTTTTTATGTCTTTTTCACATGAGAAAAACAACTAGAAATTTGCTTATATTTTCGACACCCTAAATACTATTTTTTAATGAAAATAGGCTTATTTTAGATAACTCAAAAAAACGTTAGGGTGTCGAAAAGGTGTCGAAAAGGTGTCAAAAGCAAAACAGCCCTAAAATTAGAGGTGTTTAAATTGTCGTAATTTTTTTACGGTAAATTAAAGTGAAATAAAAAAGCCTTGATAAAATCAAGACTTTTTAATATGAGTTTGTGAATTATTTACAAGCTTCTTCGATAGCAACAGCAACAGCTACAGTAGCTCCAACCATTGGGTTGTTACCCATACCAATAGCACTTGCAAAAAGCATAGGTGTATCATAGGTGTATCGTGGGTGGGTAATATGAGAAATCCTTGATTTTCCAATATATTCCATAAAATTAACATAGGTGTATCATAGGTGTATCATAGGTGGTTTTCTAAAACTTTGCTAAAAGGGTGTCGAATAGGGTGTCGAAAATTTAAAAAAGGGCATTTACCATTTTTGCCCTTTAGTTATATAAATTTGATGTGTTAAAATTGACGGTTTTTTCTTGGTCTAATTCAGTATAAATATCTGCTGTTGTTTGATAGCTCGAATGTCCTGCAAGGGATTGAGCAACTTTAATATCAACACCTTTATTGTAGAGTTGAGTTATAAACATATGTCTTAACATATGATAGTTAAATTTGATTCCTAATCTTTCACAAGAACGAGTAAGTGACTTACGAAGCTTTTCGGAGCTTATAAAGTTCATGTCCCTTCCAAAAACAACATATTCACTTTCAGGATACTTTCTAAAGTGATTCTCCAATATCTCGTGAAGCTCATTTGAAATAGGGAGCTTACGATAACTTGCATCTGATTTCAAAGTTGTTTCTTTTGTTAGAGTACCAACTCTTTGAATTTGTTTGTTAATAGAAATTACATTGTTTTGTAAATCAACATCTTCTCGTTTCAAACCAAGACATTCACTTATCCTTATTCCCGTATATAAGCCGATATAGAGTGCAACTATATAATTATCACTCTCTAGTATTTTATCTTTTCTAGGGTGTTTATATCTTTCAATGAGCATATTAAATTCATCAATCGTAATAGTTTTTTTCTTACTTTGTGTCTTAATACCGTTAAGTTTTAATTTAACGTATGGTTTTCTAGAAATATAGTTGTTGTTATATGCAAAAGTAAATACTCCATTAATGATTTTATAAATGTTTTCAATTGTTTGTTTTGTGTTGTCTTTAGCAAATTCATTTAATGTGTTTTGGATAAATTCATAATCAATCTTTGCAATATCACATTTACCTATTGTATCTTTCAAATGTTTGTTATAGACGGAATTTCTAACATACTTTGTTGTTTCTTTTGTAAAAGGATCATTGACAATATACATTTGGAATATATCATCAAATGTATGCTTTTCAGTTTTTAGATGCATATTCTCTTTTATTCTTGCTAGCTGTTCTTCTTCAAACCTTTCAGCATCTACCTTTCTTATAAACCCACTCTTGGATATTCTCTTTTGATTTCCTGCAAAATCTTTATATTTTATAATGACTTCATAAACATAGCCATTTTTGGCTTTTTTAGATTCTCTTTTTCTAATCATTTGTATATTTACCTCCTAATTCTTTTGGTGTATAATAGGAGAGTAAGAAAAATAGCATTACCGTCAACACTGCTATCTTTTCTTACATCCTCAAAGTCGCTCCTTTCATGTTTCCGTTCCGAAAATTAAGGTTACAAAGGGGTGACCTTTTTTTATTTTTCATACCACGTATGATAACAATTTTTACATACGAATTTTTTGTGTACTGTAGTTTTAGTACCACCAGTAACAAGTAGTGATGCTCCGCCAGTTAATACAGCCATTGCTACTTTTTTCTTGCTTCTAACTTTTTTCTTCTTTTCTTTCTCTTTATGATTAAATACTGTAAATGGTTTTAATGGGTTGACATTTACTGATGTACTTTTCTTAACATCTTTTACATCATCATCTACCAATTCAATGTTCGCACTCTTACATTTAGGACAACGTTTAACATTAGGTCTAGGTGCAGGTGCAGGTCTTGAAACTGGTTTAGCTTTAGCAACCGCTTTTGGCTGTTCAGTTGATTCACCTTTCAAACCTTTAAGCTCATTTATCAATTTTTGCTTTTCAATTTGTTCTTTTAACTCTTCAACACTCATGTTGTCATAATCGAGAGTTTCAGTTTCTTCAACTACTTCTTCTTGATTTTTTGGAAAACCATATTGTTGTTGATAATATTCAAGATTTTTCAAGACATCATTCATGACTTCTTTAGCATCCGTTAATCCTAAACCCGTACGATCTCTCAAACCTTTAATACAAGCAACTTTTAAGTCAGCACCATACTCATCTATAGCTTCTAATGCTGAAATAATTATATTTTCATCCATTATTATTTACCTCCTGTTTCAGGGCTATGATTTAATTTTGATTTCATTACATCATAAATTAATTCTATTTCTTCTTTGGACTTATTCGAAAAGTCATAGCCAATAAACTCATTTTCTAAAGCTTTTATTTTATACTCAAGTGAATTTACGTTAGAAAGGCGCTTTTCATCTTCTTCTGTAATATCTTCTAATTCCCATATAAAACAATCTACATCTGTATCAAAACCACGGATATAATCATTTACATATTCATCTAATGACTTGATTGCTGAATCTTTGTCAATATTGATAAATCTATCGTCAAGATTGTTTATTATTTCTTTGGATTCTTGAGCTTTTTTTATGAGTATGTTGCACGATTCTTTTGATTGAATTTGCCAATCATAAAATTTGTCGGGATTTTCTTTGAAATACTTATAAATCCCGCTATCAATTAACAATTTTTTTCTAGCATCTTCTTTAATGCTATTGTTGCGTAATGCTATTTCGGTTTCTTTATCAATTGATAAATCCTTGAGAATAAATTTAAAAACATCAAGCGGCTTTCTTTTAACTCCTAACAATTCATCAA
>OGZW01002836.1_pt1 | contig 13235 bp, 8 predicted proteins | sample 1577001 | NCBI WGS metagenome assembly OGZW01 (sample SAMEA3541519, study PRJEB24748) | human gut metagenome | biome: human gut; feature: human-associated habitat; material: faeces | place: China | collected 2012 | reverse complement strand
GCCGAGCCGGGCCCCGGCAACGCCATCTCGCTGGCCGCAACACCGGTGCTCGACCGCCTGTTCGCCGAGGCGCCCACCACGCGCCTGGCGGCCTCCGGCGAGGCCGTGGGCCTGCCCGAGGGGCAGATGGGCAACTCGGAGGTAGGGCATTTGAACATCGGTGCGGGGCGCGTGGTGTTCCAGGAGCTCACGCGCATCAACCGCGCCTGCCGCGACGGATCGATCGCCGTAAATCCGGAGATCGTCGCGGCCTTCGAGACGGCCAAGAAGCAGGGAGCCGCGCTGCATCTCATGGGATTGCTCTCCGACGGCGGCGTGCACTCCTCCAACGAGCACCTCTACGCGCTTGTGGACGCCGCCGTGGCGGCCGGGGTGCCGCGCATCATGGTGCACTGCTTCATGGACGGCCGCGACGTGCCGCCCGCCAGTGGGGCCGGTTATATGGCCGAGCTCGTAGATCATCTGGAGCGGGCTGCGTCGAAGGCCCCGGCTGGCGCGCCCTGCGAGATTTCTATCGCCTCCGTGGAGGGCCGCTACTACGCCATGGATCGCGATAATCGCTGGGAACGCGTGGAGCGAGCCTACGATGCCGTCGTCTGCGCCGAGCCCTTCCGCGACCTGGCTGCCGTGGCTGCCATGGAGGCCTCCTACGGAAGCGAGGTGACCGACGAGTTCGTCGAGCCGGTGGCCCTGGATGCCCGCGGTATGCGCGACGGGGATGCCGTCATCTTCTTCAACTTCCGCCCCGACCGCGCCCGCGAGATCACCCGCGCCATCACCGATCCGGCCTTCGCCGGCTTTGAACGCAAGAAGTGGCCGAGCGTGCATTTCGTGTGCCTCACGGAGTACGACCCGGACATTCCGGCGGCTGTGGCATTCCCCAAGGAGTTCCCGGAAAACGTGCTGGCCGATGTGCTGGCTGACGCGGGGCTTACCCAGTACCACATCGCCGAGACGGAGAAGTACGCCCATGTCACCTTCTTCTTGAATGGCGGTCGCGAGGCCGAGAAGGCGGGGGAGAGCCGATGCCTCATCGCGAGCCCCAAGGTGGCCACCTACGATCTGCAGCCGGAGATGAGCGCACCGGAAGTGTGTGAGAAGCTTTGTGCAGCTATCCGTTCCGAAAAGTATGATGTCATTGTCATCAACTTTGCTAACCCGGATATGGTTGGACATACCGGTATCATTCCAGCAGCCATCAAGGCAATCGAGACCGTAGATACCTGCGTTGGAAAGGCAGTGGAGGCATTAAAGGAAGTAGACGGACAGATGTTCATCTGTGCAGACCACGGAAATGCAGAGCAGATGGTGGATTACGAGACAGGTGCACCGTTTACCGCACATACGACGAATCCGGTACCGTTTATTCTGGTCAATGCAGATCCGTCCTACACACTCAGAGAGAACGGATGCCTGGCAGATATTATCCCGACGTTAATCGAACTGATGGGAATGGAGCAGCCGGCAGAGATGACAGGAAAGTCACTTCTGGTCAGAAAATAAAGAATAGAACGAGAAAAGCAGTCCCGGGGGAGGGGCTGCTTTTCTTGTGTTAGGATTCAGAAAACGGGGGGACCGTTTTCTGGAACATCTGCCCTGGTGGCAGATAAAGAGGAGTTATATGAAATTAGATAATTGCAAAAGTAGTGCTTTTGTCCTATCTACGCAGTTATTATAACTCTGGTACTAAAGTACGTCAAGGGAGAAACATGTATTTTTTTTAAGACAAAATATGAATTAGGCTGTGTGAACAAGCCTATAAGTCACGCTAATGAAATAATGAATATGTACAAAAATACTAATAAAAAGAACTCGATTTTCTATATCGCAGAAATGGTGTGAGCGGGTAAAAACATTGACTTTCCAAAAGCGGCTGTATTATAATTTTGAAGTACAGTGCAGAAATAGTCTGCGGAAGTGGGTAAAGCTGTAAATATCAACAAAAGAAGCCGGGAAGGCTTCGGAAAAGAGGATGAAATGCAGGAATTTAAGCCGGTAAAAGAGGGAAAAGTACGTGAGGTATATGATAATGGAGACAGTCTGATTATTGTAGCCACAGACAGAATCTCAGCTTTTGATCATATTTTAAAGAATAAGATCACAAAGAAGGGCGCAATTCTTACCCAGATGTCGAAGTTCTGGTTCGATTACACCAAAGATATCGTGCCGAACCACATGATTTCCGTGGACGTAAAGGATATGCCGGAATTTTTCCGGCAGGAACGTTTTGAGGGAAACAGCATGATGTGCCGGAAGCTTGAGATGCTTCCGATCGAGTGCATCGTGCGCGGATATATTACAGGAAGCGGCTGGGCAAGCTATCAGGAGAACGGCACCGTATGCGGTATTAAACTGCCGGAAGGACTGGTAGAGTCCGACAAGCTGCCGGAGCCGATCTACACACCGAGCACAAAGGCTGAGATCGGTCTGCATGATGAGAACATCTCCTTTGAGGAAAGCGTGAAAGTGCTGGAGAAGATCTACCCGGGCAAAGGTGCGGATTACGCAGCACAGATTAAGGACAAGACGATTGCTCTCTACAAAAAGTGTGCAGAGTATGCATTAAGCAAGGGCATCATTATCGCAGATACAAAATTCGAGTTCGGTCTGGATGAGAACGGCAACGTTGTTCTGGGTGACGAGATGCTGACACCGGACAGTTCCAGATTCTGGCCGTTAGAGGGATATGAAGCCGGAAAAGGTCAGCCTTCCTTTGACAAGCAGTTTGTCAGAGACTGGTTAAAGGCAAATCCGGACAACGATCTGCTTCTGCCGGAGGAGGTGGTAGAGAAGACCGTGGCCAAGTACAAGGAGGCATTTGAGCTTCTTACCGGAAAGCCGTTTCAGGCATAAAAAGACAGAATATCAGATTCGTAGATGGGGAAATCAATGAGCGATAATAGAATCAATAAAAATCAGCCGGTGGGGGATGAACTGCATGAGGAGTGCGGCGTCTTCGGAATGTACGATTTTGACGGCGGAGATGTGGCATCCACAATATATTACGGACTGTTTGCATTGCAGCACCGCGGACAGGAGAGCTGCGGTATTGCAGTCAGCGAGACGAACGGTCCGAAAGGGAAAGTGACCTCCTACAAGGGAATGGGACTGGTCAATGAGGTTTTTACCGAGGAGAATTTAGAGCCCATGCACGGGGATATCGGCGTGGGGCATGTGCGCTATTCGACAGCCGGTGCGTCGACCAGAGAAAACGCACAGCCGTTGGTGCTCAACTATGTCAAGGGAACTCTGGCGCTGGCGCACAACGGTAACCTGATCAATGCGGCGGAACTCAGACATGATTTGGAGTATACAGGAGCTATTTTCCAGACCACTATTGACTCGGAGGTGATTGCCTACCATATCGCAAGGGAGCGTCTGAAATCCAGTACGGTGGAGGAAGCAGTGGGGCGTGCCTGTCGCAAGATCAAGGGAGCGTATTCCCTTGTGGTCATGAGCCCGAGAAAGCTGGTCGGAGCAAGGGATCCCTATGGTTTTAAGCCGCTTTGTATCGGAAAGCGCGATAATGCCTATATCCTTGCATCGGAGACCTGCGCACTCGATACGATCGGCGCGGAGTATGTGCGTGACGTTTTATGTTCATTAAATTTGTGGTGGGACTGCATTGCGTTCTTTATTTCAAAGTGTTTCAGCAAGATACCGGAAGTGCGCGTGTCCTCTGCCAGAATCAAGTCGACCTCTTTCAGAACTTTGATAGCCCGAAAGGTCATGTCCTCCAGATTTCCTACCGGCGTAGGTACTACATACAACTTTCCCATATATTTTTTATTACGCTGATTGGTTAAAATACTTCTTTAACAACTCCAGAAAATCAATTGCTGCTTCATTTTCTTCGTTCATATCGGCTTTCGAGGAAAGAAATGCAACAGCAGTCTTGTAGGAGCTCATGACTGATATTTGTTCGATCACACGATTCATCAAGTCTGTATCTCCACCAAACAACTCGCGTGAGAAACGGAATGAATCATTCAGACTGATAGATTGACGTAACCCTCCGGCGGACAGTTTGATACTTTCTCCCAATACGGTCGGTTTACTCACCTCATCCTCAATAAATACAGACTCCTCTGTCACTGATTCATCAGCAACAGGTTCTTCCTCTTCCTCCTCAATTGTTTCTTCCACAACAGGAGGTTCCGGTTCCGCTACAAAAGTGTCTGATTCTTTATATTCTTCTACGATAGGAGAAGGCGGCAAACTTTCACAAACAGTATCCACATCCTGCAAGAGTTCATCCAAATGTCCCTGCATCCGTGTAATACTCCGCTTCAACAGTTCAGACAAAGTCTGAGTCGACTCCTTTGAGAATGACTCCATGAGGTATTTCAACTCATGAACATCCAACTCGATATCTGTTAATAGCTTCTGTTTCATGTCCGTCTATTATTTAATATGGTGCGAATGTAGGAATAATTTATGCAATAACTTAAAATAATGGATAATTTAACAGTTCTTGCATATTAAATTATGTACTAAAAAACATCCCCGAATGTACTTTTCGGCAATGCAAAAAGATACATTCGGGGATATTATCCATATTATCAGAATCGACAGTATCTATTACTTATAGAAACCCAGAATTTTATCAAATAAGGATGAGTTTTCAGCAAAACCGCAGAAATACTGTGAACAGGGGCCATAAGCATATAAAAGCGTTGGAATCCCTGTATGGTCATTCGTAAAGAAATTCCCAGTTACAGTTCCGGTTTTATAATCACCGTCCAATAAAGTCAATCCTCCCGTCTCATGATCAGAGAGTACAAGTATTAATGTTTCTCCGTTTTGATCGGCATATTCGAGAGCTTTCCCCACCAAGCGGTCAAAAGACAGATATTCGTCCACCACTGTATACAAATCATTAGCGTGGCCGCCTTTATCAACTTTTGCTCCTTCTATCATGGTGAAGAAACCTTTCTTACCTGCCGAAAGACGGGTTATCACTGTATTGAAAGATTCTTCTATCACCCGAAAATTCTTTCCATAGTCATCTCCTTGCAAACAGATAACACGCTGGTTTAAAGGAACCTGACTCAGCTGGGGCAATTGGTTACAGACTGCTATATTCTTCTCCCGCAATTGCTTCGTCAACAGACTATCGTTTGCTGCAAAAGCCTCCACCGGTGCGGCTATCACCAGATCTGCAGGCGAAGTAAGCAAATCTTCCGCTATCTCTTGCCCCATGTCCCGTTCCGGTTGATGAGCATAGTAAGCGGAAGGAGTAGCTCCCGTGATTCCGTCATTACTGATGATTCCTGTCTGAACTCCTTTTGCGGCCAAAGCTTCCGTTATGTTTTGTATTTTATTACCCAGAGAGTCGGTACCGATACGGCGGTTACGGGTTTTCTGCCCGGTAGCCAATGCAGTTCCAGCTCCAGCCGAATCAGTCGTATAGTCATTTGTCGGATTCGTTTTCAACAGTCCAATATTCTTCATTTGCATCAGATTCAGCTTGCCGCCATTAGCCGTAGCCGCAGCCCACATCTGCCCTTGCCCCGCACCGCCGTCGGAGATAAGCACAATGACATTCTTAGGCATTTTCTTGCTTCCGTCATTTTTATAGGTGGGTTGATAAATCTCATGAAACTTTCCCTTGCTGGTATAAAAGTTCTTCGGATAACGTTTCAGGAAATCATCCAGCAAAGCAGGATGGTCGGTATTCAGATAGTCCAATCCTAGTTTCATAAAAGTATTCCAAGCCGTTTTGGTATCGGGACACCCCCAGAAACGTGCCGCTTTCCCTTCGGCATGAGCTTTATCTATAAACGCTTTTACCTTGTTGTAATCGGTTTCTACCATTCTTCCCAATCCGTTCCATTGAGTCAATGTCCGGAAAGAAGTACTCATCATAGGTATACGCAGGCTCTGTTCCGGCGTATAGATGAATCGGGGTCTTCCGTCGAAGAAAATAAAATCTGCGTAATTGGAAAATTCTTCCGGTGAAGGGAGAAAGCCACTGACAACCACCCGGACTGCCAAAGGATTCTTCTTTACATCAAAACAATCCCGATATTCCAATAGTTGCTGTTCCAACACCTTCATTGTTTCCTTATAATCTGTTTTCAAGTCAATCAGTAGCTGGAAGCTCTTTCCGTTCGGGTAACCGGAGCCGCCATTCATTTCAAATTGTTCCCTGATCGGATTCAAATAAAGATTCCGGAGTTTACGGGCTTTATTAATTTCATTCTCTTTATGAGCCACATACAACTCTCCGTCTACCAGAAACACATCAGCTTCGATAGAAGCACACCGTGCGGAGTATGCAGTATAAAAAGGTACATTCTGCAAATAATCATTATGAGAATGTACATTCTCGACTGAAGAATAAACACGTGATTGAGCCGACAATAAACAAAAGGCCGACACGATCCACATTCCTACGATACTATATAACTTTTTCATTCTATCTATCATTTATCGATAAACATTTGTATTCCATTTCTGAGGTTGAAACCATACCATATCTGTTTCATTCACCATGCGTCCGATTTTCTCATTTGTCCATGAAATCAGATTCGGGTTGTTCTGCTCGTTATCCGAATAGATATAGCGCACGGGAATAGCACTTGATACCGATGTACCGACCTTCAACTCCGGATACCCGGTACGCCGCCAATTTGCGAATGCCTCAAAACCATTCAGAAAACTATCAATCCATGCCTGTGTACCTATTTGTTTCAATGCTTCATTCTGAGCTGTATTCAATGCCACATCCGGACGTGCCAGATAGACGTCCACGTCATCAGAAGAAATAGCAGCCCACTTCTGCATAGAAGCTCTGATACCTTTGGCATATTCATCGGCTGCATTCCCTGTTATCATACCTCGGATAATCGCTTCCGCTTTCAGAAACTGAAGTTCAGCAAAAGTCATCACGAAAGCACGGCTTTCGCTTCGGATCGTACTGCTCAATACTGAATAATCATCCTTATCAATCTCATTCTGCTCTGCCGCACTCAGTCCCGCCGGTTGCCCGCGATAGACAAAAGGTACAGAAGCATTTGCCCGATGTGCTTCAAAAGAATGCTTTGTCGGAGCAACATAAACCGGTAAACGAGGATCATCCTTGGTTTGCAGAGCATCTACTATGGCTTCACTTACCCGGAAATTATCTCCGAATATAACACCCGATCCGTCAGAAGGCAGGTTTTTAGGTTGTATATACCACTTGTAGAAATCAACGGTATTGTTATACACCAGTGTTGCCTGGTCGTCAATAGAAGTAAAGACGGGATATTCCTGTGCATTGTTGAAGATCGCAGCTATATCGGCAGACACATCTTTCTTCGCCGACTGGCGCATCAGGATACGTACTTTTAAAGAATTTGCATATTTACGCCATTTCACTGCATCTCCATTAAAAAGAATATCGTCACTAATAGTAGCGTCAGCCTTTAATGACTTCAATAGCTGATTTGCAGTTTCAAGGTCGGCAAGCATTAATCGATACACTTCCTTCTGTTCCTGATAATGCGGAAATTCCAATCCGCTGACATCTCCTTTTCCAGCTTCATTATACGGAATATCACCATACGCATCCGTCATCAATGAGAGAACATATACTTTACAGATCAATCCCAATGCCTTATACTGAGGCTGATTGTTTTTCTCTGCAATATCAAGGATCTGATTAATATCCTTTACACTACGCATCGGAGCATTCCATTCTTCGCGGAAAGAAGCCCCGGTTATATTGAAACGCCCGAAACTTTCGTTACTTCCTCCGATATAGTTAATGTGTTGGATAAACTGTCCGGCAGCTCCATTGCCACTACCCGTCATTGAAGAAACAGCAGTACTGATAACAGTCGGCAAAAGAAGATTGGCAGGAACAGTCGGGGGATTATTGGGGTTGACATTAATCTCTTCGAAGTCACTACAACCACACACCAGTAGAAATGCGGCAAGCAACAAAGTTATTTTATTTCTTTTCATGATTTCTGTTGTTTATTAGAGAGTTACGTTAAGATTGAATCCAAAGCTTCTGGTAGAAGGTAAAGACATTGTTTCTATCCCTTTCAGTTGCCCATCGTAAGAAGCAACTTCCGGATCAATGTTGGGGACATCCGTCCAGATAAAGAGATTACGTCCGAAAGCTGATACAGAGACGTTTTTCAACGGAGTATTCTTCAGCCATTTCTTTGGAAGGGTATATCCGATTTTCAGTTCACGCAGCTTCACGTAAGAAGCGTCGAAGGTGGCAATCATATCGTTGTCATAGTACGCCTGCACGTAGTTTCTCACCGGTACAGCCACTGTATTCTTCTGTCCCGTTTCCACATCGATACCGTCTGCTACAATCATTCCGGCTCCGTCAGCATCACGCCATGCCAGAGATTCTTTCAACGAACCATTTCTCATCCCTTCAATATAAGTACGTGAGTAAACAGAACCTCCGTGCTGAAATCCGAAAAGCGCACTGAACGTCCAGTTCTTATATTTGAAATCCGTACCAAGACCACCCGTCCAATCAGGATTCACATTTCCCAAATATCCCCAGTCACCGTTTTCTTCTACCGGCAGGCCGTTTTTCAGTTGCAGTTGTCCGTCTTTGTATACCAGATAATCACCGTAAAGAGAACCATAAGAACCATCGCCCTTAGTGTTTTCAGTACGTAATTCCAGAGAGGCCCACCGTTCAATTTGGCGAATACGTGAGATTCCTTTATCTTCCGCCAAAGCAACTACTTTGTTCTTATTCTTGGAGAAGTTGAAGTTCAAGCTCCATTCAAGGTCTTTGGTACGCACAGGAACCACGTTGACCATTAACTCTATTCCCTGATTAGTCATCTTTCCAACATTCATCAGTTTCGTATCATATCCGGCAGACGGATTCAGCGTGATCGGAATAATCAAATCAGTAGTAATACTTTTATAGTAAGCCACATCGATCCCTACGCGGCTATTGAAAAAGCGAAAATCACCACCAAACTCGTAGGATACTACTTTCTCCGGTTTGATATCCGGGTTTGGATAGTTATTATTGGCAGTTGCAGTAGAGTTACCTCCCCACCCTTGAGAAATGATAAAGTTGGAAGCCGTCTGATAAGGTTCCAAATCCCGACGTACCATAGAGGTACTTGTTCTTACTTTGGCAAATGTCAGGATATTGCTCCTTATATCGAACAAGTCTGTCAGCACAGCACTCAGAGAAGCCGAAGGATAGAAATAAGAATTATTTTTCTTGGGCAACGCGCTTGACCAATCGTTTCTTCCTGTCAGATCAAGAAACAATCCGTTCAAATAGCTGAACTGTGCCGTTACATACAAACTGTTCACCTTCTTCTGTGTAAGAGAATTACCCGCAAGAATCGGTTTAGCATTATTTGTCAGGTTGTATACCCCGGGAATAGTCAGTTCCGGTGCAATGGCCCCCAGTCGCTTGGATATCTGGTTCATCATATTTCCTCCGGCAGAAATACTGAACCCGAAGTTTCTTACAGCCTCATCCGGCAGACGGTAACTCAACAGAAAGTCATTGTTTATTTCCATAAAAGAAACGTCATCTTCCTGATAATAACCGTTGAAGAAAGATTGTGAAGTTACGGCATGACGCATCGTTCTCTTGTCCGAATATACATCAAGCCCCGAACGGATTTGTAAAGACAGCCCCTTGAGAATATCATATTTCAAACGAAGATTTCCGTAGACACGATCGCGGGTATTTCCGTTGAGATTATTGTAGACCACAAAATAAGGGTTGTTGATTCCTGTAGACGTTTCATCACCGATAGGTGTATTCTGGGCTACATTTTCTTTTCCATCACGCCACTGCTGCTGCAAGGAATTCAGACTGACATTTCGCGGCATTTTCAAGAAAATAGCCATGATGTTGTCAGCGTTCTTCGCTCCCGTACTTGCCCGGTTGTCGCTGTTGGTATGTACATAGTTCATAGTCACATCGGCACGCAACTGTGGAATGATCTGATATCCGGCAGACAAACCTATCGTATTCTTCGCCAGCCCGGTATTAGGGACAATACCCTTCTGCTGATTATTAGTATACGTCAAGCGATAATCCAGTTTATCGTTCGAGTTACTCAGCGTGATTGTATTAGAGATATTATGTCCCGTCTGAAGGAAATCTTCCAATTGATTACCTCCGGACACAAAAGGGATTGCAATCCGGTTTCCGTTATCATCCAACGGAGAGTCAAACTGAGTAATAAGCTGCCCGTTCATTGCGGGGCCCCAGTTGGCTACGTCCTTATCGTTCACACCACCTCCGGCACCGTCAACATAAGCGTATTTTCCTTCCATCCCCTGGCCGAAACTGTTCTGAAATTTCGGAAGCCGAAGGGCAGTCTCAAAAGAAACGGTAGAGCTATATGTCACTCCAAGTCCTTTTTGCCCTTTCCCGCTTTTGGTGGTAATCAGAATCACTCCGTTAGCGGCACGTGCACCGTAAAGAGCCGAAGCGTTCGGACCTTTCAGAATAGAAACACTCTCAATATCTTCCTGATTTATCTCTCCGGCAGCGTTTCCGTAGTCTACTTCAGCTTCACCTGATGTAAAATTAGGATTATTGTAGTCCTGGCGTCCGGTGAAACTTCGAGTAGACTGCTCATTGTTATTACTAATAGGCACACCGTCTACCACAAATAAAGGAGAGTTGTTATAGTTGTATCCGCCCACGAAGTTTTGACCACGTATCTGAATACTCGAAGAAGCTCCGATGCCACCAGAAGAATTCGTAATCTGCACACCTGCAATACGGTTGCTCAACGCGTTCACAAAATTGGATTCGTGCGCTTGCACCACTCCGTCACCTCCCAACTTCTGTACCGAATATCCCAATGATTTAGCCTCGCGGGTGATACCCAGGGCAGTAACCACGACTTCCCCAAGCACTTTGGTATCCTCTTCCATTATCAGACTGACAATCTCTTTTTCCGGTTTAAACACAACCTTTTTGAACCCTACACAAGCAGCCTCCAGTTCGCCTATCTTGTTCATAATCTTCAATACGAAGTTACCATTGACATCCGTTATGGTACCATTAGTTGTTCCTTTCTCAATAATAGTAGCTCCGATAACGGGTTCTCCGTTCGGCGTTTTAATCGTACCTTTCACCTTTTCAACAGGCACAGGGGGATTTGCCATTGCAGCAGCCACACTGCACAACAGCATCAACAAACAAACTTTTACCTTAAACATTGTTTTCATTTAATTATATTAATAAATAAATCCTGATTTACGGCTGCAAAAGTATCAGAGCGGATTTACAAAAGCGAGACAAGAAAGTTACAATGCCAACACTATTTTATTTCAAAAAAGTTATGCTACCTTTGTACACACATTTATTTAATCAAGGAAGCACGAAATCATATCATGGTATTATTCTCAGAAGATCATATACAAGAGACTAAAAGAAGAGGTAGAATCGAAGTTATCTGCGGCTCCATGTTTTCCGGAAAGACGGAGGAACTAATTCGTAGAATGAAAAGAGCCAAGTTTGCCCGCCAACGTGTGGAGATATTCAAACCAGCTATCGACACCCGTTATTCGGAAGAAGATGTGGTTTCACACGATAGTCACTCTATCGCTTCTACTCCTATCGACTCATCGGCAAGTATCCTGCTATTCACTTCCGAAATAGATGTAGTGGGTATTGACGAAGCTCAGTTTTTCGACAGCGGACTAATTGATATCTGCAACCAGCTTGCCAATAATGGTGTACGTGTCATCATCGCCGGACTGGATATGGACTTCAAAGGGAACCCTTTCGGACCAATGCCTCAGTTATGCGCCATTGCAGACGAAGTATCAAAAGTGCACGCTATCTGTGTGAAATGCGGACAGTTGGCTTCTTTCTCGCATCGCACGGTGAAGAATGACAAACAGGTTCTTTTAGGAGAAACAGCAGAATATGAGCCTCTCTGCAGGGAGTGTTATCTCCGTGCGCTCGAAGAGGACGGACAAAAAATATAAACTAACAATTACATATATGGAAAGGAAAAAAATAACATTCGACAGTTTTATACGTGGTGCCATCGGATGTGTATTGGTGGTAGGAATATTAATGCTGGTGGAACGACTGAGCGGAGTGTTATTGCCCTTCTTTATTGCGTGGCTGATCGCTTACATGGTTTATCCGCTGGTCAAATTCTTCCAATACAAGCTGAAGTTGAAAAGTCGTATCGTCTCTATCCTCTGTGCATTATTCCTGATTACAGTTGTCGGAGTATCCTTATTTTATCTGTTAGTACCGCCAATGATTTCGGAAATCAGCAGAATGAATGACTTGCTCGTGACTTACCTCACCAACGGTGCCGGCAACAACGTCCCTCAAAATCTTTCCGAGTTTATCCATGAGAATATCGACCTTCAAGCGCTCAACCGTATATTAAGCGAGGAGAATATTCTTGCAGCTATCAAGGATACCGTGCCCAGGATGTGGGCTTTGCTTGCAGAATCTCTCAATATTCTATTTAGCATTCTTGCGTCCTTTATTATCTTATTATATGTTATTTTTATATTGCTGGATTATGAAGCAATAGCCGAAGGGTGGTTGCACCTGCTTCCGAACAAGTACCGTACATTTGCCTCCAATCTGGTTCATGACGTGCAGGACGGTATGAACAGATATTTTCGTGGTCAAGCTTTGGTGGCATTTTGCGTAGGTATCCTGTTCAGCATAGGTTTCCTCATTATTGATTTTCCAATGGCTATCGCTCTGGGACTTTTCATCGGTGCTCTCAACATGGTTCCTTATCTGCAAATCATAGGTTTCCTTCCCACTGTATTGCTAGCTATCCTCAAAGCAGCGGATACGGGGCAGAATTTCTGGATTATCATTGCGTGCGCATTAGCTGTCTTTGCTATCGTACAAATTATACAGGATACTTTTCTCGTCCCCAAAATTATGGGAAAGATTACCGGCCTAAATCCTGCCATTATCCTTTTATCACTTTCTATCTGGGGCTCATTAATGGGAATGTTGGGAATGATTATTGCTTTACCGTTAACAACTTTAATGCTCTCTTACTACCAACGCTTTATTATCAACAAAGAAAAGATAAAATATGATGAAGTAGAAACAACTGATAATCAAGAAACAAGCAGTAAAAAGGAAAAATAATTGGAACTTTTTTCCACGAAACGCTTGCAAATTAAATAAAAGTCACTACCTTTGCACCCGCAATCAGGAAATAACTGATTTGCAAATAAGGATTGATTCGCTAGCTCAGCAGGTAGAGCACAACACTTTTAATGTT
>OGZW01002835.1_pt1 | contig 13245 bp, 20 predicted proteins | sample 1577001 | NCBI WGS metagenome assembly OGZW01 (sample SAMEA3541519, study PRJEB24748) | human gut metagenome | biome: human gut; feature: human-associated habitat; material: faeces | place: China | collected 2012 | reverse complement strand
TCTCCGGATGCGCCGAAGAGCACCAGAAGGGGGCGGGCAAAAACAAGGCACCGACCAGTTTGTTTACTTTTGCTGTAACTACTGGACTTGTCATAAAACTGCTGAATGTTGTAGGAACATTCTTTTTTTGTGTTCCTTTTGTAAGTTGACTTGATACTGCCATTATTTTTTACCTCCAATTTTTGATAATCTTTTCTTGATTTGTTTAGCTTGATAATCTTCTAAACTTTCACTTGATTTGATATAAGGCTTTTGTGCATCTACCCAAATATCATTTTCAGGATCATATCTTTGCCCTTGATGTTGTTGCTTGATTTCTTTAATAGCCTTAATAGCATTTCTTCTTTTGATTTTTCTTGCAAATTTACCCATTGTTGACTTTACCTCCGCTTAATTTTTCATAACTTAAACCGTATTCAGTTAGTTTAGAAAGAAATTCCGATACTGTTTTGATAATTCCAAAATCTCCTGCAATCTTGAATGTGTATTCGTATTTGTCTCCTTCATGAGGTTTAGGAGTTTCTGAAAGAGGTTGAATAATACGAGGTGTATCGTATGCTGGTCTTTGAATTGCATCTTTATCTTGTTTAGATACCTCTGTATTAGAAATAACGCTTCGTGGAGCGACATTTTGAGATTGTTCGACAAATTGTTGTTCTTTTGCTTTTTGCTCCTCTAAAGCTTTATTTTTAGCTCTTTCGATATTGAATTGAATATTTTGAATATCTCTTGTTACAGCGTTCATAACATCCGCAATATCACTTCCATTATCTAAAAAATTGATGTAGTTTGCAGAGTCTAAAGGTTCAATACCTGCCGACTTACATTGAACTTCGATAAAGCTCTTGATTGATTCGTGAGACTTAATTAAACGATCATACGCTTCTTTTAAACGATTGATTTCAGCTTCAACCTCTTGTTTAAATTTAGTAACTTGATACGTTTTGTTTTCCCACCATTTTTTGTTACCTTCAAAACGACCTGCAAATTCTTTAGGTAAACCTTCTTGAATTGCTTTATCTAACTGTTCGTGTATATAAGTTTCTTTTTCTTTTTTACGAAGTTTTAAATCTTCTTCTTCAAAAACAATAATTGAACTTTTCATTGTAGAGACTACATTATCAATAACTTTCTCTACTTCTTTGATTTCTTTTTCGTACTCATTGAAGTTAGAAAGAATTTTAAGTTTCAAATTTGAGCAATCTTCTTTCATTAGCTTTTTGTTCTTGTTTAATTTTGCTATTTCATCTTTAGCAAACTTGATATTATCTCTAGTAATGACTAGTTTTGCTCTTTCTTGAATTTTAGGAATGACATTTTCCTTAAATTCTTTGATATTTGATGTAATTTCAGCGACTTCCGCATCAGCCTTTAGCTCAACATCAATAGAAACTTCATTTACTACTTCCTCTTTTTCTTCTACAACCGCATCTATAGGTTGAGAGTCATAAGCAGGTGTAAATTGTTGTTCTTTTTGTTGCTGTGGAGCAGGTACTTCTGCATTAGGAACAATCGTATCTTCAATGTCTTTTGCTACAGATTGATATTTGATACATCTACTTAACGTTTCTTCGTTCACTTCATTAAATGGTTTATGATGAACGATATTTTGTTTTACAAAAACGATTGAAGGAACACCACTGAACTTCATTTTTGAAACGGGTTCTCCGTTTTGTAAAAACATATTATTAATACTTAAATATTCTTTGATACGATTGAATTCTTCTTCTTGATATGTGATAACAGCTATTTTACCGTCAATAAATAACTTTAACTTATCCATGTTTTTTCTCCTTTAAAAACTATATTTTCTTTCTACAACAGCAGGTTCTATATCTTGAATTACCGTATTCCAAAATACATCTGCGTGTTGTTGGATATATTCCATATCCTCTCTTACATCCTCTTTGTTGATAACAGCCCTTCTAGTTTCACCGTGAGGTTGTTTGCCCCAAGGAATATCTAAATGAGCGTATAGAACGACTCTATCAGCATCAGTAACAAGCAAATACCAAAGACATTGACAATAGTAATTGAATGGGATTTTCTCGTTTCCGTCCTCGTCAATCCCCCAATCTTGAAGCATTGCATAATTTTGAATTGTGCTTGTTTTGATTTCTAAAATCGTTAGTTTTCCGTCCTTGTCAATATAAGCTCCATCAAGATTTGCCCTCATATAAGGCTTATCTTTTCTTGAAAGAGAAATAGACTTAACATCCAACACTTTCGCTATTTCTTTTCGATATAGAGCATAGTATTGATCTACAAGAATGGGTTCCATTAGGTTTCCAGTTTCAATTGCTTCACTGTCTAGTTGTGCAGGTTTGACTTTCTTTGTTTTTTCAAGCCATAATTGGTGCTTGCTCTTATATTTGTTTTCACCCAACACACTAGCAATGTCGCTTCCTCCTAAACCTTTACCTCTTAATTGATGCCATTCTTCTTCATTACCGAAATGAACAACATTACATTTAGGAAATAGTTCTTCATAGCTTGTATTTATGGATTCCATCTATTTCCCTTCTAACGCTTCTAATTTCTTTTTAAGTTCGGCTTTTTCACTTTCAAGCTCACGTTCATAATCGAAATCAGCGTTATCCATATGATCTTTACAACTTAAACAGAACAATTCGCTGTTAATGTCCGCAATTCTTTGAACAATTTCTTCTTTCTTCACTTACTTCAACCTCCATCTTTTCTAGATTTTGATTAATCTTTTTATCAACTGTTGCTACAGCTTCTGCAAATTCTTTTTGAGCCTTACTGAAAATTTCTTTAATTTCATCTTCTTCAATGCCTAAAATATCAGCTAAAACTAATCCGCCTACTTGGTTTCCACTAGTAGACTCAACTTTGATTCCTTCTTTTGTAAGTTCTAGTGAAAAATCAAAGCGAACAACTACCCCCCAGCATTCATTTTTTCAATAATTTCATCTACTTTACTTTCTAGTGTATCTTCATCCTTTTGTGGTTCGATAACAGTTACTTTTGCTCCTTGTTTTGCAAAACCTTCTAATAATGATTTAAAAGCCTTATCCATAATTCTAGTTCTCCATTCTTATATATATTTCTTTGTATTTAACACCGAAGCTATTGCTTGGATGTTCCACCCATACATCAATGACATTGTTTTTGACAGCTCCTCCGCAATCCTCTGCAACGTATATTTGACCGTCAATCTTGATTTCACTTCCGTATGGGATAATTCTTGGGTCAACAGCGATTGTATGATTGGTTTGAGCTTTAACTCCCGTAGATGTCATATCTCCGTATTCATCCTCATTCATCCAATATGCTGTAATTCTAAAAACCCCTAGTGATCTTCACTCACTTAATTCTTTGACTTGATTTTCCAAGTCCTTAACTTCTTGTTTTGTTTCCTGCAATTGTCCTAACAACTCATTGTAGCTGTCTTTTAAGAGTCCATTTCTAGCGCTTAAATCGAATATTTCTTCATTAGACAAGACGATTTCTTTTTGTAAATGTTGTCCGTATAAATACATTCCTACATTCGCTGAAAGTGAAATTACTAACGCAACAGCAAGAACTTTTGCTTTATTTAATTTCTTTTTCATGAAATCCCTCCTTGTTGTAATAATTTTCTTTGAGCATCAACTATCTTTTTACAATCCTTCGCTTTTTCATAATTGCTAACATCTAGCCCTGCATAGTCTTTTTGGAACTCAAATATATCTTGTTGAGAAAACTTCCAACCATTTCCTAGATAAATAGGATTGAGAATACCTAGTTCAACAAAATTTATAAGTTGCTGTTTGGAAATTCCCAAGTCCTCTTGAACTTCCGTCCATTTGAGCATCCTTGTAGGTCTAATTTCCATAACTAACCCTTCTTTGACTTATCTTTTGAAACTGGTTTTATTATTGTTTCGTACTGGATAATTTTTTTTGTTATCTCTAAAACATGTTTTGCTTCCACATAAGATAGATTTTTACCCGCTAGCACATTAACAATTTTGGTAGCAATATTTTCATATTCCGATTCTGTCTTCATTGCGTTTTCTCCTCCTAAACATCTAAAGACAACTGCTCAATAATCATCTTGTCGGCATAAGATAATTGCCAGTTTTCAATGAATTGCAGAGCTTTGTCGAAGTCTTTGATTCTTAATTGACTTCTTGTTTTAATTCCAATGTATCTATCTAAATCACGATTGATTGAGCGATATAATTGAGAATTTTGTTTAGTTTGTAATTTCCATCCTAAATCCTTTTTGATTTGTGCAACCTTGCGTTGTACTGCTTTTGAAAGATAGTTGTATTGCCCCGGAGTCAATAAAGCATTGTTTTCTAACTCTGCAATTCTTTGATCGTGTTTTTCAACCTTCTCATTTGTTTGGGTTTGGGCTTCAAACATTAATTTCAAAGCACTCATTGGATCTTTAGGAATTTCATATTTTCCAGTTTTTCTTAATGTAGGTAATACCTCACTTGTTACCCAATGTTTAAATTTCTTTGCGGATGGTAACTTGCTACCAAAAACTAAAGCGTATAAACCTGATTCATTGATAATAGTTACATTTTGTTTTCCACCACGTGTCATCATTTCAGTGACACCTTTGTCTTCACCATCAACATGTTTAGCAACTGCGTTATTTAACGACTTACCTTCGCCATAGCCTAACGCTCTTGCGACATCCTTTCCAACGAACCAAGGCTCGTCATTAATAACTAAACTTCTTACTTCTCCAAATTCTTCATTTTGGAATACTTTTAATTCATTCATATGTTCCCTCCTTTTTTTGTTTCATTTTGAAACACACTAATCAAAAAAAATAGATGCTACTGTTGTATGGTAATAATTAGCTATTTTTATTTTTATTTCATCTTTAGGAATCCTAACACCCGCTTCGTAAGAGCTAAGTGCAGAAAATGAAATTCCTAATTCAAAACATACTTGCTCTTTCGTTTTATTACCGCGCAAAGCAATTAATTTATCTCCTATTTTTTTCTTATTCATAATCTCACCTCCTTGCTGTTTCATTTTGAAACCACAAACCCACAATAACATTGACTACATATTGTGTCAACACTTTTTGAATATTTTTATTTACTATGACACGTTTTGTGTTATAATTTGTATTGAAAGGAGGAACATATATGTTATTAGGCGATTATATTCAAAAATTACGGAATCAACGTGGTCTATCTCAACAAGAATTTGCAGATAAACTAGGAATTGGTAGAAGTACTCTTGCAAATTACGAGCACTTGTGCCGCAGCGGTTCAAAGCCGGGCTGTTCATAGGGACGCGGCAGGTTCAGCCTGTCCCGCAGGATGGTGCCGCCCCAGAAGGTAAGCCCCGGCACGAACACCGTCCGCGCAATGACGGCGGTGAGGTCCAGCGCGGCCTGACGCTGACTGCCCAGCAGCCGAAACAGCCGGACGTTCAGCAGGCAGAGCAGCACCGGATAACATACAAAAGGGATGAGCGGCAGCCAGCGATCCAGTGCCACCACACAGCGCTTGGCTGTGGGGTGGGCATCCATCCAGCTGTGCAGGGCGTGATAATGTTCTGAGGTCAAAAAGATCCCTCCGCATCGGGCACCTGAAAAATTAAAAGCAGGTGTCCAGATAATTTTCCACATCAAAGGGTTCGGGGGTGGAATCCTTGCGCAGGTACAGCGGGTGGTGGGGGTGGCCCTTTTTGCTGCGCCGGCCAAAGGTGACCCACGGGATCTCCCGTTCCCGCGTCAGGGCCACCATCTCCCGCATCAGGCCGGGCAGATAGTCCCGCTTTTCGATCAGCGTGCCCCACGCTGCCCACATGGTGGGTTCGGTCTGGGCCAGAACTGCCCGGAGCCAGCGCAGATTTTCGTCGCACAGGGCACGGTCCGGCACACGGTCCATATCGTTTGGGTCGGTGGCGCGCTGGGGATACACGTTGAACATGATCCAGCTGTCAAAGCCGTTGGCGGCGGCAAGGCGCTCCACACTTTTCAAGGTGGGATCCAGCGCACCGGGCTGGGCGGTGCTGGGGTTGATGCCAATGCATACCAGCGGGTGGGTGCCAACGCGGCCCAGTACGTAACGGTAAGGCTGATATGTATGCGGCTCGTAATACCAGATGCCGCCGGGATATTCGTCGGCCTTGAGTACGGGGATCTGTTCGGTCTGCATGGAAAGAATGCTCCTATCATTGTTTGCTTTCTATTATCGTACCTGAAACTGCAGGATAAATCAACTCTTTTGTGCGGAAAATCCTCCCATAAAATCAAATTTCATGGTATACTAAAGAAGGACGCTGCGGCAGCTGGCTGCAGCGCATTGCAGCTGAGAAAAAGGAGCAACTATGCTGGAAGATTACAAGAACGCACTGAAGAGCGGCCAGCGCGCCTACCGTGCCTGTGTGGCGCGCGGCCAGTCGCCGTATCTTGCAGTGCTGGACGATATTCTGGTCAATGTGAACATCGTGGCGCAGGAGCCGCTGGGCCTTGTGGAGCTCCCGGCGGAAAGCATCGTCGGAACAAAGACCAGCGGCCGTCACACCGCCTTTGCACCGAACTTTATGCCCCTGCTGGAGCCGGACACCGAGTTTGCAGGCAAGTGGTCGAACCTCTGCGATGCGCATCTGGAAGAAGGCATCCATACGCCCATCATCGCCTACGAGTTCCTGAACAAATTCTATGTGCAGGAAGGCAACAAGCGGGTATCGGTGCTCAAGTATTTTGATGCGGTCAGGATCGCGGGCACGGTCACGCGGCTCATCCCGGAACGGAACGATAGTCTGGAAAACCGTATCTACTACGAATTTCTGGATTTTTACAAGCTCTCCAAGGTCAACGATGTGCATTTCTCCCGTCTGGGGGGTTACGCAAAATTGCAGACGCTGGTGTGCAAGGCCAGCGGTGAAAGCTGGACGGATGATGACCGGCTGAGCTTTTCCGCCTTCTATACCATGTTCCGCCAGCAGTTTCTGGCTCTGGGCGGCGGCGGACTGAATCTGACTGCCGGCGATGCCATGCTGGTGTATCTGTCGGTCTACCGTTACGCGGATGCCTGCGAGAGTACGCCCAGCCAGATGAAGCAGAATCTGGAAAAGCTGTGGGATGAGGTGAAGGTGCTCACCGAGCCGCAGGCCGTGGCCCTTTCGCTGGAGCCGAAGCAGGGCCCCGGCGAACCGCTGCTGGCAAAGCTGAACATCTTTACAAAGCCCAGCGAGCTGAAGGTGGTGTTCCTGCACGAGCACAACGCCGAAAACAGCGCATGGGTACGCGCCCACGACAAGGGCATCGAAGCGCTGCAGCAGGCGTTCCCGGACCGGGTATTCATCACCCGCAAAGAGAACATCGAGCCTGAGGTGGACGCGGAGCAGGTGCTGGAGGATGTGGCTCACGACAATGCCGACGTGGTGTTCACCTCAAGTGCCCGGATGCATACCGCCTGCCTGAAGGTGGCGGCCCAGCACCCCAAGACCCGCATCCTGAACTGCTCGCTCAACGCACCGCACCCGCTGGTGCGCACCTACTATCCCCGCACGTATGAAGTGACCTATCTGCTGGGCATTCTGGCCGGTGTACTGACCAAGACCGACCGCGTGGGCTATGTGGCGGCAAACCCGGTGTATGGCATCCCGGCGGCAGTAAACGCCTATGCGCAGGGCCTGAAGACCGTGCGCCCGGACGCAAAGGTGGTGCTGCGCTGGGCCTGCCTGCCGGACCCGGCACACCCGCTGGATTTCTCTGACCGGCCGGATGTGGAGATCTTCTATGCCCGGGATAACCGCGAGCCGGAAGGCACCCACCGGGATTACGGCCTTGTGCGCCGCATGCCGGACGGCAGTTTGCAGCCGCTGGGCCTGCCCGTGTGGCGGTGGGATACGTTTTATATCGAGATTGTGCGTTCCATTTTTGACGGTGCATGGGACAGCGATGCTGCCGGTGCCCGGGCGGTGAATTACTGGTGGGGCATGCGCAGCGGCGCAGAGGAGATCGATTACAGCAAAGACCTGCCCGCAGGCACTTTACAGCTGCTGGACCTGATGGAAAAGATGCTGCACGAGGATGACCTGCGCATCTTCCCGGAAGACCTGTACGCGCAGGGGCATGTGCTGCACTCGCCGGAGGCCGTGGTCTACAGTCCCAAGGAATTGATGGAGATGGACTGGCTGGACGAATGCGTGGAAGGTGCGCTGCCGCACTACGATGAGCTGGATGTAAAAACGCATGTGCTTATGGCAATCAACGGCCTCAATACCCTGAAAGGGTTTGTGAAATAAGCGGCCCTCAGGCCGAGAGAGAACGGAGCAAACCGATGTGAAAATTCTTGCAATTTCGGATGTGCCCTCTAAAGCACTGTGGGACTACGGTACCCGCGAACATCTGGAAGGCATCGACCTGATCCTTTCCTGCGGGGATCTGCCGCAGAAGTATCTGGAATATCTTACGAACTTTACGGCTGCGCCCATCTTGTATGTCCACGGCAACCACGACGGCAGTTACAGGGAAAATGAACCTGGCGGATGCATTTGTGTGGACGACAGCGTGTATGTGTGGAAGGGCCTGCGCATTATGGGACTGGGCGGCAGCATCCGCTACAATAACCGGGAGGACAGCTTCCAGTATACGGAAAGGGAAATGCGCCGCCGTGTGCGCAAACTCTGGCGCAAGGCCCATCATGTGGGCGGCATCGACCTGCTGCTCACCCACTCCCCGGCGGCTGGCCTGAACGACAGCACGGATCATGCTCACAAGGGCTTTGCGTGCTTCAATGATCTGATGGATGAATACGAGCCGCAGTGGTTCGTGCACGGCCATGTGCACCTGAACTATGATGCAAAGCTGCCGCGCGTGTGCACCCGCGGCAAGACCACCGTGATCAACGCTACCGAGCGCTATGTGTTCGAGATCCCGGACCCGGACCCAGTGATCCAGCATTATCCGTTCTGGAAAAGATGGTTTGATGTAAAATGAAAAGCTGCCTTGCATTTTTGGATGCAGGGCAGCTTTTTTACGGTTTAAAATGGAGCCTTGTGTGGGAACGGACAACCTGCCGCAAAACAGGTGCGGAGTGCTTTGCAGCAGGAGAAAAGAAGACAGGAAAAGTTACAGCTCCAGCTTGCCGGAGACTTTGTTGATCACGTAATAGGCAGCGTCTTCCTCGGGCTTGACGTATACCTTGCAGGACTGCACGCCAACCTTGTGGGTAGCGCGGTAATCGGCCTTGGCACGGTCGATGATATCGGTCACGTTATACTGCTTGCCGCTGAACTCCACATACAGCTCCGGTGCAAGCGGGGGACGGCCGCGGCGTGCAGGGGCCTTGGCAGATTTACGGGTCTTAGACTCCTTGGTCTCAGCGGCAGGAGCTTCCACAGCAGGAGCAGCCGCTGCGGTCTTTTTCTTTTCGGGCATAGATGAACCCCTCCTTGATCGTATTTGGATGCTGCACAGGGGGCTGCACAGCATTGGCTCCATGAAATATATTACTTATATAATAAGTTTTTAGAAATGGTTTGTAAAGTCTTTTTTGCAAAAAACTTTCGGAAAAAGGCAGGAAATCGGGTGTGAAACTCACTGGAATGCATTTTGATGCAACAGTATTACGGAACTGCCACAAAAACACGCAAAAAAGGCGGACCTTTCTGGTTTGTGCCGGGAACGCTCCCGCTACAAACCCGGCGGGTAAAAGCGGCGGCTTTCCGGCCCGGATTTACTCCCGGCAAAGCTCCTTGGCGCGTTGCACAACAGGGGCAAGAAGCTCCTCGTCCCAGTCCTCGGCAAGGGTGAACAGCAGCTGATAAACGGCGGCCTGCGCCTGACCCTGCGGGCGCTTTTGGGCCAGCGCAAACGCGGCAGAAAGCATTTGCAGCTTGAGGGTGCGGATACTCTCGGGCGCAGCCCACAGGCGGACAAAATCGTAATCGTTCGTGTTGCCGCAGGGCATGGCACAGGTGGCGCAGCCCGGGGCAACGCGGTGTTTTTCAGTCTGGACGATGGCAAGCATCCGCTGCAGCCTTTCCTCCGGTGCATCCGGCTGCGCGGCAAGGCGCAGACCGGCGTTCAGCACCTCGTCGGTGTCGTCCGTTTTTGGCTCGCTGGTGGTGGCCCGGGCAAGCCCCACGAGGGCACCGAGAAGGGCATCTCTTGCCTGCTGAGCAGGGGTGACAGGCGCTTTTAAAAGTTCAGGCATGGCACAGTTCCTTTCAATGGTTCTTTCTGCGGAAAGTATAACCGATTTTAACGGTATTTACAAGATGAATTGAGCCGATGCTGTTTTGCAGTCACGATCCCTTCCGTGAAAAATGCAATACCGGACAGGCCGCAGTCTGTCCGGTATTGCTCTAATAATTTCCGCTAAAAATGCTCAGAGCGGAGCTTTTAAAATCGTGCTCAGCTCAGATCAGGCCCGGCACTTCTTTTGCCAGCAGCTCCGCCAGCTGTGCGTGGCCCTTGCGGGTCAGGTGCATGAAATCCACCTTGTTGAACTCGCAGTCCTTTGCATCGAGGAAGTGCACGCCCTGCCGCTCGCAGATGATGCGAAGCTGCCCGGCTACACCGGCAGATTTTTCCACACAGCCATCGCCCATCACAGCGTCGTGGAAGCCTGCGCCGATGGGAGGAGGTGCCACCACCAGAATGTTGGGCTGTTTGGTGCCCCAGCAGTCTACGCTCTTTGCTTTGAGGATGAGCCGCTCCATGCCTGCAGCAATGCAGGCGGCATTGGCACCAAAGCGCTCCTTCACATCGTTCGTGCCCAGCATGATGATGAGCAGGTCGATGACCTCGTGGCTCTTGAGCAGGGCATAGATAACGCTGAGGGCATCCATGGATTCGTGGATGGGGTCCACAAATACGGTGGTGCGGCCGGAAAGTCCCTCTTCGGTCACAAGGTATTCGTCGCCCAGCGCCTTCTGCAGGCGGCAGGTCCAGCGCTCCTCTTCATTGAAGCGGATGCCATGGTCGGCGCAGTCGTTGGGGTCGGCACAGTAGCCGTGGGTGTTGGAATCACCCAGACAGAGGATATGTGTTTTCATATATGATTACTCCTTTTCCATGGTCTGCCGGAAGTAGTACACTGCGCCCACCATACCGGCATCGTTGTGCAGCTGAGCGGCGCGCACTTCCAGCCCCTCTGCAAAGGCGGGCATGACCGATGCTTTCACCTTTGCGGCAATGGGTTCGATCAGCAGTTTCTGCTGCGCGCTCACGCCGCCGCCGATCAGAATGAGCTGCGGGTTGAAGATGTGCACCATGCCTGCAAGGCCCTGTGCGATCTCGTCCGTCCAGTGGTCCAGCAGGGCAAGAACTGTCTCGTTGCCTGCTTCGGCTGCGGCAAAGATGGCGCGGCCATCCTTCCAATCGGGGTTCTTTTCCTGTGCGGCGCGCACCAGCGCGGTGGTGGCAGCGTAGCGTTCCCAGCAGCCCTTTGCGCCGCAGGTACAGTCCACACCGTCCAGCGCGTGGGTGCGGTAGTGACCCAGCTCACCGCCAAGGCCCCGTGCACCCTCTAACAAATGGCCTCCGGTCAGGATGCCGCCGCCTACGCCGGTGCCAAGGGTCACACCGATCACGTCCGTATAGCCCTGTGCAGCGCCGACCCACACTTCACCCAGTGTCATGCAGTTGGCGTCGTTGGCCACTGTGACGGGCAGGCCGAAGTCCTCTTCCAGCGCAGACTTGATAGGGCTGCCGATGTAATTGGGAAAGTTGCCGCAGGTACCGGCCACGATGCCCTTGCGGCTGTCGATCTGACCGGTGGCCGAAACGCCGATGCCCGCAAGGCTTTCCACCGGGATGGAATTTGCGGTCAAAAACTCCTTTGCGGCCTTGCGCACGGTGGTGAGAACAGGCGTCTGGTAGCCGTCAAAACTGACACTCTCTTCGCCCTTGAGCAGCACTCTGCCGGTCTCATCCACGATGCCCAGCTTGACGGCAGTGCCGCCGATATCAATGCCAAAATACTGTTTCATCCGGCACACTCCATTTTACTTTTTTGCGGCGTTGATGGCACCGGTAAAGCGGGCCGTGATCTCTGCCGGGCGGGTGATGGCACCGCCCACCACCAGTGCGAATGCACCGGCTTCCAGCGCCTTGACCGCCTGCTCCGGGTAGTGGATGTGGCCCTCGGCAATGACCTTTGCCGGGCACTCTGCGGCCAGCTTATGGACAAAATCAAAGTCGATATCGTCAATGCCCTTGGTCTCCGGGGTGTAGCCGCGCATGGTGGTGCCCACAAAGTCGGCACCGGCTTCGGCGCAGGCCATGGCGTTCTCAAAGTTGTCGCAGTCGGCCATCACCAGCTGGTCAGGGTACTTTGCCTTGATGGCACGGATGAACTGGGCGGAGGTGGAGCCGTCCGGGCGCAGAGCACCCGTGCCCTGCACGGCAAGGATGTCCACGCCGCAGGCTACCAGCTCGTCCACTTCCTTCATGGTAACGGTGATGTACATGGGCGTGCCGGGGTAGTCTTTTTTGATGATGCCGATGACCGGCAGGTCCACCACCTGCTTGATCTGGGTGATGTCGCGCACGGTGTTGGCACGGATGCCCACAGCACCGCTCATGGCGGCGGCTTTTGCCATCAGCGGCATCACGCCGCCTTCTTTCGTGTACAGGGGCTCCGTCTCCAGTGCCTGACAGGAGACGATCAGACCACCCTTGATCTGAGCAAACAGCTTTTCCTTATCCATCGTTCAATCCTCCATCCGAATCTTTACAACAGCCTTGCGCACGCCCACACAGCCGTGCTGTACAAGGCCGGGTTTGTGCAGCTCCGTGGGGAAGAACAGCACAAAGCGTCCTTCGCCCAGTGTGCCGGTCACGACACTGGCGCTGTCCTGAAAACCGCAGTCGCCAGTAAAATCGCCGATCTCCCTGCCGGGATTCGTGGTAAAGCCCCAGCCCTCGCTGCCGGTGATGTCGAGCTGCAGGTCGGCGTACTTTTTGTGATATTCCGGGTGGTAGCCATCGTCCGAATGGAGCGTGGCATCCATCGTGTTGATGAATACTTCCTCGCCATCCACCTCGGTGCGGCCCAGAGGCAGGCTGGCAGGGTCGTGGGTCAGCAGGTAATCAATGGCCGTGTCGAGATTTTTGCAAAGGCCCTTGTAGCGCGTCAGGTGCTGCAGGGTATCACAGATCATAAAACGTCCCTCCAAAAACAAGCGCCCGCTCTCCCCTCTGAAAAGAGACGGAGAGGGGCGCTGCTTCAATTTTACAGCTTTGCGATGGCAGCTTCGATCATGGCCTGTGCTTCGGCCACGATGGCTTCATCTTCCGGGATCAGGC
>OGZW01002834.1_pt1 | contig 13248 bp, 15 predicted proteins | sample 1577001 | NCBI WGS metagenome assembly OGZW01 (sample SAMEA3541519, study PRJEB24748) | human gut metagenome | biome: human gut; feature: human-associated habitat; material: faeces | place: China | collected 2012 | reverse complement strand
AGAAAATAATTATGAAGCTATTATTCTTAACCAAAAAAAAGAATTTAATTCAAATAAATTTGTTCAAAGTATAAATAAGTTTTTCATATTTTACAGGTTCTTGTGTTTTAGCAAAAAGATAATTACAACATTTTTGTACAGTATTAATATATAATTTTTTTTCCATAATATTTCCTCCTTCTAAAAGAATTATAACTAAAAATCAATCTAAAAAAAAGTCGATTTTTAATAAAATGATTACATGGTTTTTGTTTTAAAAAAAAGATAGATTATTAGTGTAAACTAGTTTATACAAAGTATTTAATAGAGGAGAGATAAAATGAAAGACACACTTTTAAATAAGATTAGTAATTTTACTGCAAAGTTAACGCAGTTAAAGTGGATTCAAGGAATAAGTCGTGGCGGTATGCAAGTCATGCCATTTATTATGGTTGGTTCATTTGCATCATTATTTGCTGGATTGCAATTTGAATCTTATCAATCATTTTTAACAAGTACTGGTTTAGGTACTGCATTGCAATGGGTAACAAATTGTACAACAAATATTATGGGAATTTTATTTGTATATTTTATTGCTAAATCATATGCAGAAATTTTAAACTTAGAAGAAAAAAATATTGGTATAATTAGTATTGCAATATATTTGATTTTATGCCCATCTGTTATGACTGAAACAGGATCTTTATTATCTTTTGATTATTTGGGATCAAAAGGTGTTATTATGGGAATTATCCTAGCAATTGTAGTTGTAAGAATATATCAATATATTTTGTCAAAGAATGTAAAAATTAAGTTGCCAGAAGGAACTCCAGAATACGTTTCTAATTCATTTGGTGCAATTATACCATTTATTATTTTAGCAATTATTGCATTAATTATTCGAATGGTATTTATTTATACACCATATAATACTATTTTTGAATCTTTTTATGCATTATTACAAATTCCCTTAAATGCAATTGTAGGTGAAAATATATTTAGTCAATTAGTATTAAATGTTGTTGCTCAATCTTTGTGGGTATTTGGTATTCACGGTTCTTCAATTATTGATACATTAAGAGGTCCAATTATGTTTGGATTAGATGGTGCACAACAAGCTGCATATGCAGCTAATCTTCCATTGCCAAATATTATGGGAATGGCATTTTCCTATATGTATTATACGGCTATAATGTATCCTGCAGTTGCTATTGCAGTTTGTTGCTTTGCAAAAAGTAAACGTATGAAAATGGTTGGAAAAATGGCTTTACCAGCAAGTTTTTTTGGAATTAGTGAACCGCTTGTTTTTGGATTGCCAATTGTTTTTAATCCAATATTAGCTATTCCATTTATTTTTATACCAAGTATTGTTATGGGAATTGCTTATTTAATTACTTCGTTAGGTTTGGTTGCTACACCAATTGGCGTACAAGTATTTAATATTCCTTTGGCTATTAATGGTATATTAAATGGTTCATGGACTATAGCTATTTTACAAATACTTTTATTAATTCTTTCAGTTATTATGTGGATGCCTTTTATAAAATTTGCCGATAAAAAAGCACTTGAAGAAGAAAAAATAGGAGAATTAAAGTCACATGAATAAAAATTTTTTATGGGGCGGTGCTACAGCTGCCAATCAATGTGAAGGAGCTTATTTAGACGGAAACAAAGGCTTAAGTATTATGGATGTTATGACTAATGGATCAAAAAATCATAAAAGATTAATTACTGATAGCATTCAAAAAGAATATTACTACCCAAATCATGATGGAAACCATTTCTATTATCATTATAAAGAAGATATTGCATTAATGGCTGAGATGGGATTTAAATGTTATAGAATGTCCATTGCTTGGACTAGAATATATCCAAACGGAGATGATGAACAACCAAATGAGGATGGCTTAAAGTTTTATGATAAAGTTTTTCAAGAGTTAAAAAAATATAACATTGAACCAATAGTTACATTATCACATTATGAAATGCCTCTCAATCTAGTGAAAAAATATGGATCTTGGCGTAGTAGAAAACTTATTGATTTCTTTTATAATTTCAGTAAAACAGTTTTAACTAGATATAAAAATTATGTAAGATATTGGATTACATTTAATGAAATAAATGCAATTGAATTTATGCCATATTTTCCGGCTGGACTTCTTATTGAAGAAGATGAGAATCGTCATCAAGTTATTTATCAAGCTGCACATCATATGCTTGTTGCAAGTGCCAAAGTTGTGAAATTAGCTCATGATATTAATCCGAAAAATAAAGTGGGATGTATGACATTATTTGGAGTAAATTATCCGCGTACTTGTCATCCAAACGATGTATTAAAAGCAGAAATGGCAAATCAAGATTTTCTCGGTATCCCGGATGTACAAGTTTTTGGTTATTATTCTGATTAACCGCTTCCCCCTCATTGAAGAATGGGGCTGGAACAGGGACGATTGTATCCGGGAAATCAAAGCGGCAGGATTGCCGCAGCCGGGTAAATCGTCCTGTTTCTTTTGTCCGAGCATGAAGAAACAAGAGATTTTATATCTCAAAGAACACTATCCCGATCTATTTAACCGGGCGGCGACTTTGGAAGAAAACGCTATGCCCTATCTTAAAACCGTTAAGGGATTGGGGCGCAGCTATTCATGGAAAGAACAGTTTGGAAAGGAGTAAATGACTATGGCGAACACGAAACTTGACCGTATCGAAAGGGATATTGAGAAAACGAGGGCAAAAATCCTTGAACAGCAAAAGAAGCTGAAAGACCTTGAAGCGCAGAAAGTCGAGGAAGAAAACGCGCAGATCGTGCAAATGGTAAAGGCGGTACACCTTGACGGGACGCAGCTTGCCGCGTTCCTCTCCGCTTACGCCAGCGGCGAAATCACCTTGCCGCAGCCGGAAGCCACTTACCCCGCCGAACAGGAGGACAACGACAATGAAGAATAAAAAGATAATCCGAAAGTTTACCGTATTGCTTGCCGCACTGGTTATCATGTGCGGCTTTTCTGTTACCGCTTATGCGGGCGGTGGCGATGAAAGCGACGACACGCCTACCCCCGTAACCGAGGAAACCCCCGCGCCGGAAACCGAGCCGGAAGAAACGACGGGCGGCTATGAGCCGCAGCCCCTTACCCCGGACGGGAATATGTCCCTTGTGGACGATATAACGGGTGAAGCGTCCGGCGACAAGCAGTTTATCACCGTCGTTACCAAAAGTGGCAACTATTTTTACATCATCATTGACCGCGCCGAGGACGGGGAAAATACCGTCCATTTCCTTAACCAAGTGGACGAAGCGGATTTAACCGCCCTTATGGAGGACGGGCAGACCGAAGCCCCCGTTTGTAGCTGCACCGATAAATGCGTTGCCGGAAGCGTCAACACCGCTTGCCCGGTTTGCAGCGTCAACATGAGCGAGTGCGCGGGTGTGGAAGCCGAGCCGGAGCCGGAAGAAACCGAGCAGCCGCCGGAAGAAGAAAAAGGCGGCGGCATGGGTATTCTGCTTGTCGTGCTGCTTGTTGCCGCAGCGGGCGGCGGCGCGTTCTACTACTTTAAGATTTTGAAGCCCAAAAAGGACGCGGCGAAAGGCAGCAGCAGCCTTGACGACCTTGATTTTGACGAGGACGACGAGGAAACGGAAGTAGTCGAAACCGAACAGACCGAGCAGGAGGACGATAATCTATGAAACTTGTAATTGCAGAAAAACCGAGCGTCGGGGCGGCGATTGCCGCCGTTATGGGCGCGAATGAAAAGCGCAGCGGATATTTTGAGGGCGGCGGCTACCTTGTGTCGTGGTGTATCGGGCATTTGATTAGCCTTGCAGACGCGGCGACCTACAATGAACAATTCCGTAAATGGAAGTACGACGATCTTCCCATTGTCCCGCAGGAGTGGCAGTTTATTGTTGCCAGCGGCAAGGAGCAGCAGTTTTCCATTCTCAAAGACCTTATGCACCGCAGCGACGTTACCGAGATTATCAATGCTTGCGACAGCGGGCGCGAGGGGGAACTCATTTTCCGCTTTGTCTATGAACAGGCGAATTGCAAAAAGCCCTTTTCCCGCCTTTGGATTAGCAGCATGGAAGCAAGTGCAATCCGCGAGGGCTTTTCAAATCTCAAAGACGGGCGCGGCTATGACAACCTCTATCAATCCGCGCTTTGCAGAGCAAAGGCCGATTGGCTCATTGGCATTAACGCGACCCGCCTTTTCTCTATCCTCTACCATAAAACATTGAATGTCGGCAGAGTGCAAACGCCCACCCTTGCTATGCTGGTAAACCGCGACTATGCAATCAGCAGCTTTAAGAAAGAGAAATATCATGTCGTCCGGCTGGACGTTGGCGGCGTTGCCGCCCTTTCCGAAAGGCAGGACGACGAAGCGGCGGCGCGGCAGATGAAAGCGGCTTGCGAGAAATCGCAGGCCGTTTGTACTTCCCTTAAAAAAGAGAAAAAGACCGCAGCCCCGCCGAAACTGTTTGACCTCACCGCCTTGCAGCGGGAAGCAAACCGTTTGTATGGGTTTACGGCGAAACAGACCCTTGACTATGCGCAAGCCCTTTATGAAAAACGGCTTTTGACCTATCCCCGCACCGACAGCAAATATATCACTTCCGATATGGAGGGCAGCACAAAGGAACTTATCACCGGCCTTTGCGCTGCTCTCCCCTTTATGCAGGGCGTGAAGCTGCAAGCCGACCTTGCGAGGATTTGCGACAACAGCAAAGTAACCGACCATCACGCCATTTTGCCGACAGCGGAGTTTGTGAAAACGGGCTTTTCTTCCCTTGCCGAAAGTGAGAAAAAGCTAATGACCCTTGTGTGCGCAAAACTGCTTTGCGCCGTTGCCGCGCCCTATGAGTATGAAGCGGTTACGGCGGTTTTCACTTGCGGCGGCTATACCTTTACCGCAAAGGGCAGGACGACGCTTTGCGAGGGTTGGCGCGAGATTGAAAGACTATCCCGCGCCGCGTCCGGGGAACAGGACGAGGACGCAGAGCCGGAAGCGGTTTTACCCCCGCTTGCCGAGGGGCAGACCTTTGACAATCCGGCAGCGGAGATCTCCGAACGTTACACGCAGCCCCCAAAGGCATTTACCGAAGATACGTTACTTTCGGCTATGGAGAGTGCGGGAAAGGAGGACACGCCGGAGGACGCGGAGCGCAAAGGGTTAGGCACCACCGCGACGCGGGCGGGTATCATTGAAAAACTCATTAGCGCGGGCTTTGCCGAGCGCAAGGGCAAAAAGCTAATCCCCACAAAGGACGGGTATAACCTTGTCGCTATTCTGCCCGACAGCCTTACGTCCCCGCAGCTTACGGCAGAATGGGAAACGCGCCTTACCGGGATTGCAAAGGGCAGCGACAGCCCCGCCGACTTCATGCGCGGGATTGAGGAAATGACAGCGGGGCTTGTCAAGACCTATTCCGCGATTTCCGAGGATAAAGCGAAGCTGTTTACCCCGCAGCGGGAAGCAATCGGCACTTGCCCCCGTTGCGGCGCGGCGGTTTACGAGGGCAAGAAAAACTTTTACTGCTCCGACAGGGCTTGCAGCTTTGTGATGTGGAAGAATGACCGCTTTTTTGAGCAGCGCAAAAAGGCTTTCACAAAGGCGATTGCCGCCGCCCTTTTGAAAGACGGAAAGGTAAAAATCAAAGGTATGTACTCGACCAAGACGGGAAAGACCTTTGACGGAGTTGTGCTGCTTGCCGACACAGGCGGCAAGTATGTAAACTTCCGCGTCGAGCAGAACCGAAAATGATAAGGCTTGATGAAAAGCAATACCGCGCCGTAAAGAAAATGACCCGCGCCGCTTGTGCAAACAACGATTGCGGGAATTGTCTGCTGCTGGACGACGGGGAAACTTGCGTTTGTGTGCAGAGTATCAGCTATTCGCTGCTATGCCGCTATTTCCGCGAAGCGGTATTACCCGCCGACAGGCAGCTTTGCGAACAGATCACCCGCAGCGGGGAAACCGATTTGAAGCGTTGCGCGGTATGCGGCAGCACGTTTGCGGCGGGCAGCAACCGGGCGAAATACTGCCCCGATTGCGCGGCAAAGATACGCCGCAGACAGAAAGCCCAAAGCGAGAGAAACAGGCGTTTACGGATAAAAACAACTACATAGCAAGCACAGCAAACGAGTACCCGTTTGCGAGAAATGCCCGCGCTGCTCTATGGGAAGCGCGGGCATTTTGCTTGTTGGGATAGTCCCAAACCCTTAAAAATCGAGAAAGGACGTGATGAAACAATATGCCGTATTCTTCATACGACCATGACAAATTGGAAACCGCCGAAACCATGCGGATAGAACGCCAGATATATTTTGAAGCAAAGGACGGGGATATTGCCCCCTATGTTTCTTTGCCGCTGGAACAGCTACACGCCATGCGCGAGGAAAGCGCGGCAGCGGAACAGGCGATTTTTAACGATCTCTCAACCCGCGCCGCTGCTTGGGAGGAACAGGCGGGAAAAACGCTTTTGCTTGACAAAGCGATTGAATACACAAGAACAACCGTTGTGCAGCACACTTCTAACGAGTGGCAGAAAGGCGAATATGACCGATACACCCGCAGCAACCGGGTATATCAGATGAACTACCACATTTACGAGAACACCCGTTACGACAGGGAGAAGCAGCAAAGCGTCCCTTACTCTTATTCTCTCACATGGGGCGTTTATACCAACAGCCCGAACAGGAACGGGCAAGCGAAGATTGCCGGACAGGACAGAAAGGTTTTTTCCGACAAGGCGGCTATGGAAAAGTATCTGAATGGACGTATCAAAGCATACGACCGTCTGTTTACGGAAATCTCCCCGCCTATCCCGCAGGAGTACGCCGAGCATTTCAAAGTAAACGGTATGCTTTTACCGGGCTATACCATTGAGGGCGAGGAACCCCCGCAGCAGCAGCCACAGGCGGCAGCTATCCCCGAAACTACCGGGCAGCAAAAGGAGCGTGAACACATGAGCGAACAGTTTTCTATTATGATTGGCAACCGCAGCCGTTTTGAAGCGGGCGACCCCGGCGGTTATTGGCTGGATATGCCCGCCACAAAGGAGCAGCTTCACGAAGCTATGCAGAGCGTCGGCATTACCGCCGACAACCCGCAGGATTTTTCCATTCGCGGCTTTTCCGACGACCCGGAAAAACATATTGCCTTGCCTTATGACATGGTATGCGCCGCCAGCGTGGACGAACTCAATTTTCTTGCGGCGCGGATTGAGCAGCTGGACCCCGCCGAGATCGGCAAGCTGAACGCAGCCTTGCAGCAGAAAAACGGCTTTGAGAACATCGGACAGGTAATCGACTTCACCTACAACGTGGATTTCTACGTCCATATTCCCGAAGTACATACCTACCGCGATTTGGGCGACTACTACTTAAATCAATCCGGCATGGTACAAATGCCCGAAGAATGGAAAGGCGGGATTGACCTTACCGCGTTTGGCAGGAACGCCGCCGAGCAGGAAAAGGGCGCGTTTACCGAATACGGCTATATCGTCGAAAGCGGCGACGAGTGGGAGCGTCAGTTTGAGGGGCGCGAAGTGCCGGAGGAATACCGCATTATGAGTTACCCGCAGTCGGAGCGCGGCGAACAGGATAAAGTCTTTATGGACGCAGCCGAAGCGCAGCAGGCAGAAACGCCGCCCGCCGAGCCACAGCAGCCCCGCCCCGTCGTGCCGATTATCCTTTCTTCTGAAAAACCCGGCAACAAGGTAAAGGAGATCACCGCCCGTCTGGAACAGGGCATACAAGCAATTTTTGACAGCGACCGCTACAAAGAGTTTTTAACGGCTATGTCAAAGTTTCACGATTACAGCTTGAATAACACTATCCTAATTGCCATGCAGGGCGGCAATTTGGTAAAGGGCTATTCACAATGGCAGAAAGAGTTTGACCGCCATGTGAAAAGCGGCGAGAAAGGTATTAAAATCTTTGCCCCCGCACCTTACAAGGTAAAAAAGCTGGTGGATAAAATCGACCCCGATACAAGAAAGCCCATACTTGACAGCGAGGGAAAGACGGTTAAGGAAGAAAAGGAAGTTACCGTTCCCGCCTTTAAGGTTGTAACCGTCTTTGACATTTCGCAGACCGAGGGCAAGGAGTTCCCCGACCTCTCCGTTAAACCGCTGCTTGCCGATGTGGAACAGTACGAGGACTTTTTCGCTGCCCTTGAAAAAGCGTCCCCCGTTCCGATTGCTTTTGAGCAGATCACAAACGGCGCAAACGGATATTTCAGCTTGACCGATAAGCGGATTGCTATCAAAGAGGGTGTGAGTGAGCTGCAAGCGGTTAAGATCGCTATTCACGAAATCGCCCATGCGAAGCTGCATGACGTAGACTTAAACGCCCCGCTGGAGGAACAAAACCGCGTTGACCGCCGCAGCCGCGAGGTACAGGCTGAAAGCGTCGCCTATACGGTGTGTCAGCATTTCGGGCTTGATACGTCGGATTACTCTTTCGGCTATGTGGCGGGTTGGAGCAGCGGCAAGGAAATGACCGAATTAAAAGCGTCCCTTGAAACGATACAGGCGACCGCAAAGGAACTCATTACCGAGATTGAGGGGCATTTTACCGAATTGCAGCAGCAGCGGCAAGCCGAGCAGGAGCAGGAAGCGAAAACAAAAGAAACCTTGCTTCTCAATGGCAAGGAGGACAGCTACGGGATTTATCAGTTAGCCCGCAGAGAGGAAACTATGGATTTGCGCTTTGAGCCTTTCGACCGTCTGCAAGCAACGGGACATACCGTTGACCGGGCAAATTATGAACTCGTCTATACCGCGCCGCTTACAAAGGATATGACGCTTGGCGGCATTTGGGAAAAGTTTAATATCGACCACCCCGCCGATTTTAAAGGGCATAGCCTTTCCGTTTCCGACATTGTTGTGCTTCATCAGAACGGCGAGAACACCGCCCATTATGTAGACAGCATAGGTTTTCAGCAAGTGCCGGAGTTTTTACAGGAGCAAGCGCAGCAGACCCCCGTATTTGATAAGCTATCTCCCGAACAGCAGCAAGCCCTATCCGATACCGTAAAAGATACGCTGCAACTGCTTGTAGACGCGGACAAGCGGATTTATGGCGACGTTACAGGCAAGACCCTTGAAGCAATCGCGGCACAAGGGTATTCCTACAAGGACGGACAGCTTGAAAAGCAGCAGCCGGAAGCGACCCCCGAAAGCCTTATGACGGGCGAAACTGTCAGAACGCCGAGGGGCAATTTTCATATTACCGACATGAGCCGCGAACAGATCGAAGCGGCGGGCTTTGGTTTTCATCATGCGTCGGAGGACGGGAAGTATCTCATTATGGGAAACGGCACACAGGCATTTGCCATAGCCGCCGAGCAGCCGCAGCGGGATAATCCCTTAAAGCACGTTGAGGATATTGTAGAGCAGAACGACAACAACTTTGACGGGATTATCAATAATACGCCGCAAACGCCCACCGTCGCAGACTTGGAGCAGCGGGCAAAGGCGGGCGAAGCGATTTCCGTTACCGACCTTGCGAAAGCGGTCAAAGCCGAGAAACGGGAGCAGCCGCAGAAAAAACCGTCCATTTTGAAGAAGCTGGACGAGTATAAAAAACAGGCGGCGCAGCAGCCGAAAGACAAGCAGAAAGAACAGAAAAAAGATTTGGAGGTTTGATAGCATGAATATCCGCTTTACCATTGAGGAAGAAAACATAATTGCGATTTACGCCGAGGACAGCCGGGAAAGGACGATTGATAATATCATCTCTGCCATGCCCTACATGGACGAGGATATGCGCCAGCTTGCCGCCGCAGCGGTAAGCAAGCTGCAAGCCATGACGGACAGCACATTTTCCGAAACTGTCTTTACTCTCACCGACGACGAATAAGCCTTAACGAAGCGGGGGCGCGGTTGCCGATTGCCGGCACCGCGCCCCCACTTTTTATCGTTCCAGCAAGATGATCTTTTTCCCCTGTTTTTGTGCGTACCGCAGCGTCGTATATGCCCCGCCGAAGTCGCGCCATACCATAGCTATCAAATAGTCGCTATTATCCACAAGCCACCTGTTGCGGGCGGGTATTGCCCGCTTATAGTGTATATCCGCTAACTCTGCCGGGATAAGAATATCATCAAAACTCGTTTCGTAATACTCCTTATACTCGTTTAATTTTTGCTGCATATAGGGAAGAACAAGCGTCAGCCGGATTTCTTTGTTTGGGTATTTCCTTTTCAGATTGCGGACAGCAGCGGAAAATCCGTCGAACTCTCCCATACCGCCGACGTAACAATATAACGTATCTTCACTTTCGATCAGCGTTTCAAGCGCGTTTTCTATTTTTTGAGTGCAGGAGCCGAAAACTTCTCTATGCCCCGCAAAGGTGCAAGTAATCATTGTATTCCCTCACATATATTAGAAATACAGCTTGTGAGGTGAAATATAAAATATTTTCATCAAAACACAAACTGCATAAAGTAATACTTTATACAGTTTATTATAATGATACAGTGGAAAAAATACAATATAGAAAAGAGAGTGATTGCGAGGGATTTTTGAATGGAATTAGATTATAAAGCGATTGGCAAGCGCATAAAGATTGCCCGCATTAAAGCGGATTTGACACAGGAAGCATTGGCAGAAAAAGCGTCGCTTTCCACAACACACATGAGCAATATTGAAACGGGCAACTCCAAATTGAGTTTGCCGACGATTGTATCTTTGGCAAATGCCCTTTCCGTTTCTGTTGACGAGTTTTTATGTGATAACGTGTTACACTCCAAAGATATTTTTTCGCAGGAGATACAAGACCTTGTTTCCGATTGCGACGAGTACGAAATCCGTACGATTGCAGACTTTGTAAGGGCAGCAAAGGAAACCATACGCAAAAATGCCAAGCTGAAAGAGTGATTAGAATAAAGCAGGGGCGCGGCTGCCGATTGTCGGCACCGCGCCCCGTTCTTTTTTGCTTTTTTGTGGAATATTAGAAAGGCACTTTTTGAGGTTTGAGTATAAAGTATCGTCTATGTCGTTTTCGCGCTCTGGAAACCGCAGAAACACAGGCGTTTTCAGCCCTTAACGTTCCACTTGCTACCCTTGTTTTATGCCTTATCTCTTGCCTTGATATGGAGCAGCAGCATGACGATAAAAGCAAGCCCGCAGACCACATAAAACCAAAGTTGATCTGCATTGGAGATAATAAACGCCAGCAGCCCAAAAATGACCGCCCAGGCAGCAGACAGCAGCACCCCGATTACCCAAAATCCAAAACGTGTATTTTGCAGAAACAGCAGCAGCGCGAATACAGCCGCGCCGATCAGCACGCACAAGGCGGGGTGCAGCGTGAAAAAGTGATTGCAGCACACGCCGGATATAATACCGAGGGCGATACTGTCAAAAACAATGATATGCCCGATAAAAAGCCCCACTACCATAAGGATAAAGCTAACTACAAGACCGATTATTAAATAGGCTCCCGCCGCCGCTAAATAGCCCATACATACACTTCCTTTGTTTTCTGAATATAGTTTGATTGTAACAGGTTTTTGTGAAAAAATCTATTAGTCCCGTTCCTGTTCTTTTGCCTTGCTTTGGGACGGATATAGAATACTGTCAACGTTCTTTTTGACAACACCATATTCCTGCATTTGCTTCTTGGCTTGCCGATAATCCTCATACAATTTGCTTTTCCTGTCGTTTAAGCTGCTATACTCCTTGCGCAGCGCGGCGAGATCGGGCAGCTTCTTTATCTGCATTTCCTTTAATGCCCTTGCCGCAGCTTCAAACAGGATAATTTCGCTTTCATGCCCCCGCAGATACTTTTCCTTGTCCGGCGATTTTCGGTATTCATCGTAAATCGGTTTTAACTGTCGGTATGTGGTGGTGTGCTTGATAAGCAGCGACAAATCAGACATACGCTGTTCCACTTCCTTAACCGCCTTTGCCGCCGCGTCATGAGCGGTCATAATATCGGCTATCTTGCTTTCAAGTTCGCTATAATACTCAATCTTGTTTTCGGTTAGGAAGTTCATGCTTTTAGCAGCCTGTTTCAGATTATGGATTTTTGCCCACCGTTCATAGCCCGCCGACTGTTGGGCTTTGATACTGTTTTCAAGATCGACGACAAGCCGGATTTTCTTATCTTCCCGCAGCGTTTTTGTTTTGGCAACATACACGCCCTTGATACGCTCCTTTATCGCTTCTTCCGTATAGGCCGCGCCGAGCGTCTTTGTGCGGGTAAACCGTTCCTGTCCGGCAGCGCGAAAGGAAATGTATTTGCCCTGTTTGATTTCATACCCCATTTCCTGCAAGCGGCGCAGCAGTTCGTCAAAATCTTTCACTTGGGGAATGAGAGTATCTATCGCCGTTTTCAGCTTTGCTTTGTAGCTTGTCCCTTGCTTTTCGGCGGTGTATTCTGCATAGCTTTTTCCCTTGTCCTGTCCCGGTACGACGACGGATAGCCCATGCTCTTTACATATCCTGTCGCTGGTGCGCCGGATAAAGTGATAGCTTTGCTTGTTGGAATGGTACTTTTTGTAGTCAACGAAGCTAACCGCGTTGAAAATCAAGTGATTATGCAGATGGTCTTTATCGACGTGAGTTGTCAAAACAAACTCATACTTGCCGCCTAATACCGCCCCGGCAAGTTCCATGCCGATTTTGTGCGCTTCTTCCGGTGTGGTTTCTCCCACCGCAAAGGATTGTATCAAGTGCCGCCCTAAATGTGTGCCGCGATCTCCGGCAGCTTCCCGCGTCCATGCAAACTCAATATCGGCGGTTTCCAGCCCGCAGCCGAAAGAGGACGCAAGCAGCTTCCCGTCTGTCTTTTCGGGATTTAAGATATAGTCTATCGCAGCCTTTAAGGTTGATTTAATAGGGTGCGTCTTTGTAACCGCCATATCTCGTCCACCGCCTTTTTAATGTCCTCTATATCCTGCCTGTAAACCGTCCCCGTCGCATTGGCGCGTTTTGCAATTTGGTTGATGTTCCGGCTCACCGCTTGCAGTTCCCGGATATATGCTTTTGTGTCGCTTCGGTCAACGACAAGAATATACCCGTCTATCGCCATTTTACGGAAGTATGCCCCATACTGCTTTATGGGAAGCTGCTTCATCTTCTCGTCGATCAGCCGCTTTTCTTCTTCCGTAACGTAAAACTTCATCTGTATATTTCTCTTTCGGTTTTCCATTTCCGCACCGCCTTTCGGTATAAGGGTTTGGGATTATCCCAACAAGCATTTTCCGCAAACGGGTACTCGTTTGCTGTGCTTGCTATCTACTCCATACCCCCACCGAAAGGCGGT
>OGZW01002831.1_pt1 | contig 13262 bp, 10 predicted proteins | sample 1577001 | NCBI WGS metagenome assembly OGZW01 (sample SAMEA3541519, study PRJEB24748) | human gut metagenome | biome: human gut; feature: human-associated habitat; material: faeces | place: China | collected 2012 | reverse complement strand
AGACACAAATATAGGGTATCGGTTCTCTTCCTGGGCGTCTGTCTCTTAATGAATTAAATAGTAACCTCAACTATTGCAGTTTTTTTTATCCTGTGATAGAATAGTAAAGATTAGGTCATAATTTATGACTATGGGAAGGATGTGCCCGAGACTTCTGAAAAGAGCATTGGAGGAAACAGTGCTTTTTTCAGTGGTTTCGGAAACCTTCCCTCATTAGATAAATATATTTTTTCAGGAGGTTTAAGTAATGGTAAAACAGTTTTCTATGGAACTGGCAGGAAGAACACTGACAGTTGAAATCGGAAAAGTGGCAGCGCAGGCCAATGGTGCCGCACTTATGCGCTATGGTGATACAGTGGTTTTATCCACAGCAACAGCTTCAGAGAAGCCAAGAGAAGGAATTGATTTCTTCCCTCTTAGTGTTGAATTTGAGGAGAAGATGTACGCAGTAGGTAAGATTCCTGGAGGATTTAATAAGAGAGAGGGTAAGGCATCTGAACATGCAGTTCTTACATCCCGTGTTATTGACCGTCCAATGCGACCATTATTCCCTAAAGATTACAGAAATGATGTAACTCTGAATAACTTAGTTATGGCAGTAGACCCTGATTGTTCTCCAGAAGTAACAGCAATGCTTGGCGCTTCTGTTGCAACATCTATTTCTGATATTCCATTTGATGGCCCTATCGCGGGAACAAGAATCGGTCTTATTGATGGAGAATTTATCGTAAACCCTACAGCAGACCAGCAGTTAGTTTCTGATCTTGCACTTACAGTTGCTTCTACAGCAGAGAAAGTAATCATGATTGAAGCTGGTGCGAATGAAGTTCCAGAAGATAAGATGATTGAAGCTATCTTCAAGGCACATGAAGTAAATAAGGAAGTAATTAAGTTTATCGATCGTATCGTAGAAGAATGCGGAAAAGAGAAACATGAATACGAACATGTAGACACTCCAGAAGATTTATGGAATGATATGGTAGATTTCATCACTCCAGAAGCTATGGAAGAGGCAGTATTTACAGATGTAAAGCAGGTTCGTGAGGAGAATATCCGTCAGATTAAAGAGAAGTTAGAAGAACGTTACGCAGAAGAACACGAAGACTGGCTTCCATTAATTGATGATGCAGTATACAAGTTCCAGAAAAAGACGGTTCGTAAGATGATCCTAAAAGACCATAAGCGTCCAGATGGTCGTGCTATTAACGAGATTCGTCCATTAGCTGCAGAGATTGATCTATTACCTAGAGTACATGGTTCCGGTATGTTTACTCGTGGACAGACTCAGATCATGACAATTACAACTTTAGCTCCATTATCTGAAGCACAGAAGATTGATGGCCTTGATGCAAATATAACTTCTAAGAGATATATGCATCACTATAATTTCCCAAGCTACTCCGTAGGTGAGACAAAGCCTAGCCGTGGCCCGGGACGTCGTGAAATCGGTCATGGTGCATTAGCAGAGAGAGCTTTAGTTCCAGTACTTCCAAGTGAGGACGAGTTCCCATATGCAATTCGTACTGTTTCTGAAACATTAGAATCTAACGGTTCTACTTCTCAGGCAAGTATCTGTGCATCTACTTTATCTTTAATGGCAGCAGGTGTACCTATTAAGAAACCAGTTGCAGGTATTTCTACAGGTCTTGTAACAGGAGACAGCGATGATGATTACATCGTATTAACAGATATTCAGGGCCTTGAGGATTTCTTCGGAGACATGGACTTTAAGGTTGCCGGTACACATGATGGTATTACAGCAATTCAGATGGATATCAAGATTCACGGTTTAACACCAGATATTATCCGTGAGGCAATTTCCCGTACAAAAGAAGCTCGTGAACATATCCTTACTGATGTTATGGAACCAGTAATCTCTACACCGAGAGACCACGTTGGAGAATATGCTCCAAAGATTATGCAGATGCATGTGGATCCAGATAAGATCAGCGAGATTATCGGAAAACAGGGAAAGACAATCAACGCGATTATTGATGAGACAGGCGTTAAGATTGATATTAATGATGAGGGAAGAGTAGATATCTGTGGTGTAGATCAGGCAATGATCGACAGAGCAATGGAAATCATTCGTCTTATCGTAGAACCAGTAGAAGCAGGCAAGATTTATGAGGGAGAAGTTGTTCGTATTATGAACTTCGGTGCATTTGTACAGTTAGCTCCAAATAAGGATGGTCTGATTCACATTTCTAAACTTTCTAAAGAAAGAGTAGAGAAAGTTGAAGATGTTGTTAATATCGGTGATAAAGTAAAAGTAAAAGTTCTTGAAATTGATAAGATGGGAAGAATTAATCTGGCGCTTCGCGAGATTATCAAATAAATTATTTTTACGGGGAGGCAGTAAGGTTGGAGCTCCTTTTAGAACAAATCAGCCAGATTACGCATGGTGTTGTACTGAATAGGATAAAGCCAAAGATATTAAGTGAGGGAGCAGAATATCCCATTCTTACGATCAGTCAGTTGATTGACGAGGAGAATGGAGTGTGGGATTATGAAGTTCCTACTGCTTTGGTTGATAAAAAAAAGGTGAAGAATTTAAATCTGGCAAAAGAGCATAGCATCGTAATCGGACTGACCTCCTTCCATCGCGCTGCCGTACTGGAGAAACAGCATGAGGGTAAGATTATCCCATCCAATTTTGTTTCGATAGAATTTCAAAATGGGATAATGGATCCCTACTACTTTGCATGGTATTTTAATGAACATCCAGAGATAAAAAGGCAACGGATGATTGCCATTCAGGGGAACTCTTCAGTTAAGGTATTATCTGTACACATGATTCGTCAATTGATGATTGAATGTCCGGATTTATCAACGCAGATGTCAATTGGTAAGCTGTACTATTATCAGAAGAGGAAAAAGGTACTTCTTATGGAAAAGATGCGTTTAGAAGAGGCAGTTCTGACAAAAGAAATGATGCAACATTTAGAAAAATTATAAAAGGGGAAACGGATGGACGAAAAACAGTTACAATATGAATTTTTGTCGATTTTAAGTGAGAGTCATCCGGGTCTGACATTTGAGGAATACAGAGATAGTTGTGTGTTCCTCTTATTTTATCAGTATCTTTGTTTAAAACATGGTGACTCACTAGAAGAGACTTATAAGCCGGGTGAATTAGTGAAGATGGCAATACGTGGAAAGCTTCAGGTAGCTTCCTTTTTAAAATTTATGGAATCCGCCTCCTCTTTTTTACATCTTTTAAATAAAGATTTTCAACTTACAGAATTTTCATTTTATAAAAGCCTTGAAAGAGTACATTCTTTAGAAAAACAAAAAAGTTATGCAAGATTTTTTCGTAAATTTCTAAAAAAAATTGATGGCTGGGATTGTAAAGAAGAATTACTCAGGCAGTATCCAAAACTATTTGTTTTGCTGATCGCAGAATTTGCAAAGTTAAAAAAAGATACCTATATATCGGAAGAACTAAGCGAACTATATCATAAGTTTTTTTGCAGGCGATTTCATAAGAAAAAAGGAAAATGTAAAGTTTTATTTCCAGAATTTCAGTATGGTATTTTGGCATCTTCCATTATAAGTACAGAAAAAAATATAGAGATTTATGGCTATACAAAGGAACAGGAATATATTGATATTTTTACGATTGTATGTTATATGAGAGGAATTCCATTAGATTCCCTACATCTTTTCATGAAAAAGGACTGGAGAGCAATCAGAGATTTGCCAGATGGAGCAGATAATATCCTTATTTTTATGCCAGAAGGTGTAGAAGCAGGAGAATATATAGCTTCACCAAAACTTTCTCTTGGAAAAGAACAGTTTTATGCTGGAACGAAGGGGGAATTTCCATTTTTACTGACAGCAATTTCTTGTTTAAAAGAGAATGGATTTTTGGCGGCAGTTTTTCCTGGTGCGATGCTTTACCGGGAAGGAAGAGAAGCGCAGATTCGTAAGTATCTTGTGGAAGAATTGAATTGTCTTGATACAATAATGCTGCTTCCGGATTCCATATTTCACTCTATAGGGCAGGCCGAGGCAATTTTATTTTTCCAGATGAATCGAGAACGAAAAGATATCTTGTTTTTTGACTGCTCGGAGATAGAAAGTCTTGATAAGGAACAGATAGATACTATAGATCAGCTTTGGAGTGAGAGAAAGACAATTCCTGGATTGTGTGCCTGTGTAGAGAGGGATGAGATAGAAAAAAATGAATATAATCTTAATCTTCCCCGTTACATTACAAAAGTTGTGAAGGAAACAGCAATTGATATGGAAAAAGGTAAGGCACGAATCAGGGAAATTGAGCAGGAATTGCAGGAAATTGAAAACCGCATCGCAATTTATCGTAGAGAGTTAGGATTGTAAATCGGAAAGCAGACAGGGAGGAACACCATGCGAAAAAAGAAGAGGATACCTGTTAGTATCATGCTGTTAGTATTCTTATTTCTTCTGACAGGATGCACATTAGGGGGCACTAAGCAAGAGGCAGAGACAAAGGTAGATTATTATATCGGCGTGATAGATGATAATGCACCATATTATTACGAAGAAGATGGTATGCCAAAAGGATACTATGCAGATTTTGTTGCAGCAATGGCAAAAGAAGAACCATTTACTTATAAATTTGTTCCTGTAGATGCATCTTCTTATAATGAAAATCTTTCTAAGAAGTCTATAGATGGCTTTATCGGAGCGACAAATGCATCCTCAGGTAAGAATATTTTGGCAAGTAAGTCATTCTACACATCTAATATTTGTGTTTTAGCGCCAAAAAGTTCTAACATTTCGACTTTAAAACAAATAAAAGATAACAGTATTGCAGCACCTGCCGATACAGAAGAGGAAGTATTTGCGAAATATCTTGCAAATCGTTATAAGGGGCGGGCAGTTCCATTTTTGTCTGTAAAAGAAGCACTTTCAGATATTGAGGCTGGTAATACACAGATACTCGTTGCAGATAAGGAATATTATAAGCAGCACAAAGAAACATTTAAAAGTTGGAAGGTTCTTAAAACAAGCCATCGTTTTCAAAATGAACATCGGCTTTTTATGCAAAAAGATGGAAAGCTGCAGGAGATTTATTCTAAAGGAATAAAAGCTTTAGAGGCAAACGGAAGCCTAGAGCATTTTTCAAACACGCTCTAAAAAATATTTTCACACAGGATTAAAAATAGATAAAACACCCAGGAATTATTAAAAAAAGGATATAATTCTTAGGTGTTTTTTCTTTCAAAATGAGCATGCTAAAGGGAAAGCTGCTTTCGGAAAAATCGTTTTATAAGATTAGAGCGTGTTTGAAACATGCTCAGGCATAAAAGATTTCGGAAGCACATGAAAATATAAAGGAGGATGCTCATGAATACGCAATTAGAAAGTTTACTAGAACTTGGAGAAGTATTACTGGAGAATAACGGGACGGGGCATCATATTTTATTTTTATCTGTTATCGGTGAGATAGAAGGGCATCATTTATCATCAGACAGAATAAAGACGACAAAATATGAACATTTATTACCGCTTCTTACCCAAGTACAGGATAATCAGGAGATAGATGGATTATTTCTCCTGATTAATACGGTGGGAGGCGATTGTTCCTGTGGCCTTGCGGCAGCAGAAATGATTGCATCTATCAAAAAACCGACGGTTTCTCTTGTGATTGGAGATAGTCATTCTATTGGAGTACCTCTTTCAGTAGCGGCAGATCGAACATTTATTGCACCGACGGCAACGATGATTCTGCATCCAGTACGACTGAATGGTACGATTATTGGTGCGCCGCAGACATTTGAATACTTTCGGCTGATACAGGATAGGATTGTTACATTTGTAGAAGCACATACAGGAGTTGCGAAAAGCAGGCTGGAAAGAATGATGATACGTCAGGGGATGATGGTAAAAGATTTAGGAACAATTCTTGTAGGAAAAATGGCGGTGGAAGAAGGAATTATTGATGAAGTTGGTGGTGTTTCTGAAGCGCTTTTCTGGCTGCATCAGGAGATTGAAAGAAGCAGGAAGAAAAGACAGGAGAAAAAATGATAGAAGAAAAAATGTGTTATTTATTTTAAGAACGCATCTTTTTTTCTGACGGTATTTGTGATATGATGATAAAGATATCAAACTTAGAAAATAAAGGTGTTATGTATGGCAAGTAATAAAACAAACGAGAATAAGACAAAACGAAAAACAACAAAGAAAGTCACATCAAAGAATAATGTGACCAGAAAAACTACAGCGAAAAATCATACTTCGGGAACCAGAAAAAACGCATCCCAAAAGGCAGAAGGAATTCCGATGAGCAGTGAGATTACGTTGGTTGTTGCTTTTGGTCTGGTCGTTCTTATGATGTTTAGTAATTTTGGACATTGTGGATTGATCGGAAAATGGCTGGCCAGCTTCTTTTTTGGTATTTTTGGCTGTGCCCAGTTTGTTATGCCAGTATTTTTCTTCCTTGGTATAACAATTTTGGTTGCCAATGATTACAGTACGTTGGCAATGAAGAAGTGTGGTGCAGGATTTGTCATTTTGATGGAAGCATCGGCCGTATCGCAGTTATTATATAAAGATACGACAGTGACAGTGCATGATTTATTTTCTGTGGCGATTAATAATCATGCAACAGGAGGAATTATCGGGGGCGGAGTTGCGCTTTTATTAAGAGAGGGATTTGGAACAGCAGGAGCGATGGTTGTTCTCATCTGTGTATTTTTGCTCGCATGTATTTTGCTGACACAAAGATCTTTTGTTTCTTTCTTTAAAAAGATGGTTAAGAATGTGCGGGCTTCAAAAGAAGAGTGGGAAAAGTCTGCCGAGAAACGGCGTTTAGAAAGAGAAGCGGCAGCAGCAGAAGACAGATTGATCAATTTAGAAGAGGAAGAGGAATCTTCAGATAAGGCGACTTCATTTTTGAAGATGAAGAGTGGCTATAAGAAGACTTCGGATAAGAAAAGAGCAAAACAATGTGAAGAAAAGGTGAAAGAACTAGAAGAAAAGAAGGAGAAAAAGAACCCGAAAAAGCAGTCATCTACGTCAGCAGAACAAGAGAAAACAATAAAAAATATAAAGGTGAATGTTCCGGTGTTTACTTCCTCTGATGAGGTGAAAAGAAAGGATTGTGTAAGGGAACTTCATCCGCAGATTTATCCATTCACAGAAGAGGATGGGAAGACAGAACCATTTAAAGGTAAGTTAGATTTCAGTGCGTTTACATTCCCAGAGGAAAATACCTCATTAATTTCAGAACAGGCACAAGAGAGTACTTTAGAAGTGCAAGAAGAAAGCTATGCCCCACCATATAAAGAAAAGGGAGCATTCCATACTTCACTGCCAGAAGAAATCCGAATCAATGAAGATTTGGGTAGTTTGATAGAAGAAGTTTCTGAAAGTATTGTATCTGAGGCAGAAGCCATTTCGGAAGAAAATGTTTATCCGGATGCGGCTGATCAGGCGATTGAACAGAAAGAAGTCCCTGAGATAGAAGCAGTAAAGGATATGAAGGAAAAACAGGAAGAAAATGAGGAGAGCAGAATCTGGAAAAATGGGGCTGAGATAAAGCAAAGAGATACAGAAGCAAAAGATAATGCTTCGGAAGTTAACGATAGGGATATTACCATTCAAGAAAAGCAAATGGCAAGGCAAGATACCATTAAGAAAGAAACAGCTCAGGAAGTATCATCTGTAGAAAGCAAAGAAGTAGTTCCAGATAGAAAGAAAGCAGAAGGAAAAGATTACCTGTTTCCTCCCGCAAGTCTTCTTATAAAAGAAGAACAGGGACACTCCTCTGGCCAGCAGCAGTATTTACAGGAAACAGCGCAGAAACTGTATGAGACATTAAAAAGTTTTGGAGTGAATGTGACAATTACAGATATAAGCTGTGGCCCTTCTGTTACGAGATATGAGATGTTCCCGGAACAGGGAACAAAGGTAAGTAAGATTCTTTCTCTGACAGACGATATTAAGCTGAATCTTGCAGCATCTGATATCCGAATCGAGGCACCGATTCCGGGAAAGGCAGCAATTGGAATTGAGATTCCGAATAAACATAATCAGACCGTACATTTTAGGGATTTGATAGAAAGTCAGACATTTAAAACATTTAAATCCAAATTGGCTTTTGCAGTTGGAAAAGATATTGGAGGAAAGACCGTAGTAACAGATCTTGCCAAGATGCCACATTTATTAATTGCAGGAGCGACAGGATCTGGTAAGTCAGTGTGTATCAATACTTTGATTATGAGTATTTTATATAAGGCAGCACCGGAAGAAGTCAAGCTTATCATGATTGATCCTAAGATGGTAGAATTAAGTATTTACAATGGAATCCCACATCTGCTTATTCCAGTTGTTACTGATCCGAAAAAGGCATCAGGAGCATTAAACTGGGCTGTAGCAGAAATGACAAATCGTTATAAGAAGTTTACAGAAACTGGTGTTCGTAATATTGAAGGTTACAATAAAAAAGTAAGGGAACTTCAGAAATCTGGAGAGATTGATCCAGAAACTATAAAAAAAATGCCACAGATTGTCATTATTATCGATGAGCTTGCAGATCTTATGATGGTGGCTCCTGGAGAAGTAGAAGATGCTATTGTAAGATTATCACAGCTTGCAAGAGCAGCAGGAATTCATCTGGTTATTGCAACACAACGTCCATCGGTTAATGTTATCACGGGGCTTATTAAGGCAAATGTACCATCAAGAATTGCATTCTCTGTTTCTTCTGGTGTAGATAGCCGTACAATTATTGATATGAATGGAGCCGAAAAGCTTCTTGGTAAGGGAGATATGCTCTTTTATCCGGCAGGATACTCTAAACCGGTGCGTGTGCAGGGGGCTTTTATTTCCGATAATGAGATTAGCGATGTGGTTACATTTTTAAAAGAAAATGAAGATGTGGCAGTATACGATACAGAAGTAACTGAAAAAATTGAAAATAAATTAAAGAGCAGTGCGGTTTCTCAGGAAAGAGATGAATATTTTGAAGCAGCAGCCCGCTTTGTTATTGAAAAAGACAAGGCTTCCATTGGAATGCTGCAGCGAATGTTTAAGATCGGCTTTAATCGAGCAGCAAGAATAGTGGATCAGCTTTCGGATGCAGGAATCGTGGGTCCGGAAGAAGGAACAAAGCCGCGGAAAGTATTAATGTCTTCAGAACAGTTAGAATCCTATTTTGAGGAATATTTATAAAAATTGCAAAGAATTTGTAAAGAACTGGCGGCAGGACTTTACGAAATGAAAAATTTGTTGTATTATTAAATATCTTGTGGCTATTTAAAGTGAAGATAAATATCGTTAATGTGTTTACTTTTTGATTTTAAATAGGTACAATATCTATGTATAAATACATAATAAATGAAGAAAAGAGGAGATACTATGTCTTTAAGAATTGATGGAAAAAAGATATCTTCTGATATTAAAGAGGAATTAAAAGAACAGGTAAAGCTGTTAAAAGAAGAAGGCATTTCTGTATGTTTAGCTGTAATTCAGGTAGGAAGTGATCCTGCATCAAGCGTATATGTGAATAATAAAAAGAAAGCATGTGCGTATATTGGAATTGAGTCACAGGCTTATGAGCTTCCAGAAGAGACAACACAGGAAGAACTGCTTAGTTTAATTAGCCGTCTGAATAAGGATGATCATGTGAATGGTATTCTTGTACAGCTTCCAGTGCCTGCACATATGGACGAGAAAGAGATTATTCAGGCAATCTCTCCAGCAAAGGATGTTGATGGATTCCATCCACAGAGTGTAGGTGCTTTATCTACAGGAGAGCCAGGCTTTGTATCTTGTACTCCAGCAGGAATTATCCAGTTATTAAAACGTTCCGGCATCTCTATTGATGGAAAAGACTGCGTTGTTGTTGGGCGCAGCAATATCGTTGGTAAACCGATGTCCATGCTTCTTTTAAGAGAGAATGGAACGGTAACAATCTGCCATTCTCATACAAAAAATTTAAAAGAAGTATGCCAGAGAGCAGATATTTTAGTAGCTGCGATTGGAAAGCCAAAATTCTTTGATGACAGCTATGTAAAAGATGGGGCTGTCGTAATTGATGTAGGAATCCACAGAAATGAAGAGAATAAACTTTGTGGTGATGTTGATTATGATAAGGTAGTAGATAAAGTTTCTGCGATTACTCCTGTTCCAGGAGGAGTAGGCCCGATGACAATCGCCATGTTAATGAATAACTGCGTAGAAGCAGCGTTAAGGATGAATAACCGATGAAAAATGTATTATTTGTATCACTAGGATGCGACAAGAACCTCGTAGATAGTGAAAAGATGCTTGGACTTTTAAATGAAGCGGGATACCGTGTGGCACAGGAAGAGTCCGAGGCAGATGCGATTGTAGTAAATACTTGCTGTTTTATTTATGATGCGAAAGAAGAGAGTGTAGAAACGATTCTCGAGATGGCAGAATGGAAGAAAAAGGGCAGACTTAAGGCACTTATTGTAACAGGATGTATGGCACAGCGGTATCAGGATGAGATTCAGCAGGAGATTCCAGAAGTGGATGCAGTAATTGGAACAACGGGATATACAGAGATTGTTCCGATTCTTGATGAGATTCTTGCTGAGGCAGAGGCATCACAGAAAGAAGCTGCAGTAGAAGAACCCAAGGAGAAGTCCTTTGTAAACTGTTGTCCTTCTATTGATTTGCTTCCTGCTTCCTTAGCAGATAAACGTGTAGTAACAACTGGTGGATATACTGCTTATTTAAAAATTGCAGAAGGATGTAATAAGCGCTGTACATACTGTATCATTCCATATATTCGGGGACATTATCGTAGTTTTCCAATGGAAGATCTGTTAGAGGAAGCAAGAAAGCTTGCTGAGGGCGGGGTAAAGGAATTAATTCTTATTGCCCAGGAAACAACGGTTTATGGTATGGACTGTTATGGAAGAAAGGCATTGCCAGAACTTTTAACAAAACTTTGTGAAATCGAAGGAATTGAATGGATTCGTATTTTGTACTGTTATCCGGAAGAAATTACGGATGAATTGATTGCTGTAATGAAGAAAGAGAAGAAGATTTGTCATTATCTTGATATTCCAATTCAGCATAGTGAGGATACGATATTAAAGCGTATGGGCCGCCGCACCAATAGAGCAGAATTAGTTTCTCTTGTAGAGAAGTTAAGGAAAGAAATACCGGACATTGTTCTTCGTACAACTTTAATTACTGGTTTTCCTGGTGAGACCGAAGAAGAATTCAAAAATATGGTGGACTTTGTAGACAGTATGGAATTTGACCGACTTGGTGTATTCCCATACTCAGCAGAAGAAGGAACAAAAGCTGCAGAGATGGACGGTCAGATTACAGAAGAAGTAAAGGAAAGCCGCCGGGATGAGATTATGGCATTACAGCAGGAGATTTCTGCTGATAAAGCTGCAAGTCGAATTGATGATGAAATGTCCGTTTTAATAGAGGGTTACTTATATGAAGACGATATCTATATTGGAAGAACTTATATGGATGCGCCGAGGGTAGACGGAAATGTATTTGTCCGGGCGGAGGAAGAATTGATTTCCGGTGATATCGTTCCTGTTCGCATTACGGGAGCAAATGAATATGATTTGATGGGAGATGTTATTTATGCCGATGAATTTACCGAATAAGCTTACAATTGTAAGAATCATTATGATTCCATTTTTTGTATTTTTCCTGTTAACAGATTTCGTTGCAGGTTCTAAATGGATCGCTACAGTACTGTTCTGTGCAGCTAGTATTACAGACTTTTTAGATGGACATATTGCAAGAAAGTATAATCTTGTAACAAATTTCGGAAAGTTTATGGATCCGCTTGCAGATAAAATGCTTGTTTCTTCTGCGTTTATCTGTCTTGTAGCACAGAATAAGATCGCTGCATGGATTGTTATTGTTATTATTGCAAGAGAGTTTGTTATTAGTGGATTCCGTTTAGTAGCCAGCGATAGCGGTGTTGTTATTGCAGCAAGTTATTGGGGCAAGTTCAAAACAAATTTCCAGATGTTTGCAATTATTTTACTGATGCTTAACCTCGGAGAAAACTTCCCTGCATATGCTGGAGGAATACATATCGTTGAGCAGATTCTTGTATATATTGCATTAATTCTTACGATTGTTTCTTTAGTAGATTATCTTGCAAAGAACATTGATGTGTTAAAAGAGGGAGGCAATGAAAAATAATGAGTTCCGATCGGATTATGGCAGAAGAACCAATTGAAAAGAAAATTACACGGATTTTGATTCACAGGAAGATGACAGTAACTGCTGCCGAATCCTGCACAGGCGGTCTTGTAGCAGGCACGCTTGTAAATGCCGACGGAATTTCAGAAGTTTTTAAGGAAAGTTATGTTACTTACTCTAATGAAGCTAAGCATAAGCTGCTTGGTGTAAAAAAGGAGACTCTTGAGAAATATGGTGCTGTCTCAAGACAGACAGCGGCAGAGATGGCTGAAGGTGCAGTAAGAGCAGCGGGAGCGGATGCCTCTGTTGTTACAACAGGAGTTGCAGGTCCAGGAGGGGGAACAGAAGAAAAACCGGTAGGGCTGGTTTATATTGGATGTTGTCTCTTCGATTGGCTGTCCCTGAATATCATAAACAGTTATTTTCCCCTCTGGGTTGCCCGTAAATGCAGCAAGTTCTTCAAATTTTACCTTTACGACATTACCTGCATCAGCAAAGTCTTTTTCTGCATGATCTGTAACATACAGGTAACTCTGTACAAATGTATTATCAAAGTATTTATCTTTTTTAATCTGCTGATGGATATGTCCGATATATGTGAGCTGCTCTTTTTCCAGGAAAAGTCCTAACTGTTCTTTAATCTGGTGAACCATAGCTTCTTCGTGTGTTTCTTCCGGGTCAATGTGGCCGGATGTAAGTATGTCGTATGCTCCTTTGTAAACTATATCGTCCTTTGCTCTCTTCTGTAAATAGAGCCAGAGCTGATCATCCTTTTTCTCTGCTAACCAGAAATGGACTACCTGATGTAAGAGTCCCTGTGTATGTACTTCTTCGTATGGTGCAACACCGATTACGTTATATAAGCTGTCATAAATCTTGTAATTTTTTTCTTCCATAATGTCCTCCCTGCATGTATGCGTTTATGCTAGAGCATATTTGAAAAATCATTTTTCAAACATGCTCTAGTGTACCACCAATCGGTACGCTAGCTATTTTCCTTCCCCTATTGTATCTCATTTTTAGGAAAATACCAGAGTTTTTTTACTATTTAATTCATTAAGCGAACTACAGACGAAGCCATTGCCCCCAATAAGGCATATTTGTGATTTTAGTCGCGG
>OGZW01002829.1_pt1 | contig 13267 bp, 18 predicted proteins | sample 1577001 | NCBI WGS metagenome assembly OGZW01 (sample SAMEA3541519, study PRJEB24748) | human gut metagenome | biome: human gut; feature: human-associated habitat; material: faeces | place: China | collected 2012 | reverse complement strand
CAGCCGCCGGAGCGGTGCTTAAGCCGTCAGGCGGGAATTGTGCGGTGCTGCCTTAGGTGTATCTGTTCAGCGCTTCACGTTGAAAGCAGCCATACCGGGGTAAACGGCAGAATCGCCCAGCTCTTCCTCAATGCGGAGCAGCTGGTTGTACTTGGCCACACGCTCGGTACGGCTGGGCGCACCGGTCTTGATCTGGCAGGTGTTCAGGGCAACGGCCAGGTCGGCAATGGTGGTATCCTCGGTTTCGCCGGAGCGGTGAGAAGAAATGGCGGTGTAGCCAGCCTTGTGGGCCATCTTGATGGCTTCCAGGGTTTCGGAAACGGAGCCGATCTGGTTCAGCTTGATCAGGATTGCGTTGCCGCAGCCCAGCTGAATGCCCTTGGACAGGCGCTCGGTGTTGGTAACAAACAGGTCATCACCAACCAGCTGGACCTTGCCGCCCAGCTCGCGGGTCAGCTCCTGCCAGCCTTCCCAATCCTCCTCATCCAGGGCATCCTCAATGGAGATGATGGGGTACTTTTCAACCAGGCTCTTCCAGTGGGCGATCAGTTCACTGCTGGTGTAATGGGTGCCGGCTTTGGGCAGGATATATTCGCCCTTCTTGGTGCCCTTCCATTCGCTGGAAGCAGCGTCCATAGCCAGCATGAAGTCTTTGCCCGGCTCATAGCCTGCATTGCGGATGGCTTCCAGAATAGTCTCGATGGTCTCTTCATCGCTGGACAGATTGGGGGCAAAGCCGCCCTCATCGCCCACAGAGGTGGCCAGGCCGCGACTCTTGAGCAGAGCTGCCAGGGCATGGAACACCTCAGCGCACCAGCGCAGGGCTTCCTTGAAGGAAGGTGCGCCGACAGGCATGATCATGAATTCCTGGGTATCGACGGTGTTGGTTGCGTGGGCACCGCCGTTCAGGATGTTCATCATGGGAACCGGCAGACGGTTGCCGGAAATACCGCCCAGGAAGCGGTAGAGAGGAATATCCAGAGAAAGGGCTGCTGCGCGGGCAGAAGCGATAGAAACAGCCAGGATGGCGTTTGCACCCAGGTTGGATTTATCCTTGGTGCCGTCTGCCTTGATCATGGCAGCATCGACAGCGTAAATATCGGAAGCATCCATGCCGGTCAGAACATCATTGATGGTGGTGTTGATGTTCTCCACAGCCTTCTGCACACCCTTGCCGCCGTAACGGGCTTTGTCGCCATCGCGCAGCTCCAGGGCTTCAAATTCGCCCGTAGATGCGCCGGAAGGTGCCATGCCGCGGCCAACGGTGCCGTCAGCCAGCCAGACCTCAGCTTCAACGGTGGGGTTTCCGCGGGAGTCCAGAATTTCGCGGCCTACAACTTTTTCAATTTCCAGGTATGCCATTATCGATCGATCCTTTCTTTGGGAAACTATTTCATCAGCAGTGAGCACTGCTCCAATGATTAGTATCAACTAACCTCTAACACCGTCATTCTATCACAGGTTGTTACAAAATGCAAGGTACTTTTTGTGTTTGGCGGCTGCGGCAGAGTATTCTTATTTTTGCCGAGAAAGCGTTTATTTAATCTAACTTTTTGAATATTTTGAAACTTTTTTATTTTGATTTGCTCCGGGGCTTGACAAAATCCTGGCGGCGTGGTATTGTTTGTTCATGGTTAGTTTGCGCTAATCTCGCAAGCAGCGACCCTCACAGCATGTAGGGAACAGCCCTCCCTTACATGGGTTGCTGCTTTGCCCCCCCCCTTACATCAATAGGACCCCCGCCTTTTTTCTCTCTTTTGCAGGCGGGGGTCTTATTGTATTATTTTGCCTGCGCGGGGCCGGGGGAACAGACCCATACAAACAAAACCGGCACCCATGTGGCTCATTCCATGGGTGCCGGCCTTGCTTTGATTCGGTATGCCCTTGCAGGCGATAATGGCATTTTTGCGCGGCATGCTTGCGTGCCCGGTGGGCACTGCCGCAAATGAAACGGAGGCAATAAGGAGATTTGTGGGGATATGATGCAGCCGGAACGGAGGTCAATCAGCTGGCTGCGCGCCAGTTAGTGTTATCTAATCAGCAAAGATATAGTAGCATACTCCGGCGGGGGTTGTCAAGCAAAAGCAGGGAATTTGTTCAAAAAGTTTTGGAGGGGATGCAACACGATAAAAAAGGCACGCTGCCTGTTTGTGCGGGCAGCGTGCTGGATTTGCTTTAGTGCTGTTCCTAGTTTTCCGCTTGCAGCTGTTTGCGGAAAATAGCGCGGAAGATAAACCGGCTGAGCGGGCCGCAGTAGAACATCTGCCAGCAGAGCGCCATAGGGAAGTTGCAGCCCCAGGTATGCACCCATGTGCCAAAGCTGGGCTCCTTGAACAGCAGGGTAGCCACAAGGCTCATAACTGGGCACATGATGCAGACGATCATCAGGGAGATGGCATAGGTAATGAACTGCGGGCGGTCCGTGGGGCGCATAAAGGTGAACGCCAGGGCGGTGGCCAGCTTTTCGACCACAAAGAATTCCAGCACAAAGGCCACGGGCACCATAATGGGCATTTCGTGCAGAGCCATGCCAAAGGTAGCGTTGGTAACGCCGCCGGTGTTCAAGGCAACGTTATAAACGATCATGCCATACACCATGATGGTGGCCATGACGATGGTAAATACGATTCTTTGCGGCAGTGTTTTGGGCATAGGAAAGTGCTCCTTTCTGAAATCAAGACCGCAGACAAAAAAGAAAGACAGCGAAACTTTCGTCTCGCTGTCTTTCCGTGCTACGACTACCATTTATTGTGGCTATCATAGCACGTTTTGAAATTTTGTGTAATAGGGAAATTACAGATTCTCCGCCTTGCGCAGATTAAACACATTTGATTGGATGCATTTGTGCAGGATGCGCATGGGGCAAACCGGAAGGGTTGGATGTTTTCAACAGGTGCGGGAAAAATTGTGGAAAAGGAAGCGTTTTTTCAGTTGTAGCCGATTATTCAGGTTTCTCCACGGCGGGATGAGGGCATCCCGCCCTACAGCATGGTTGTGAGCAAATAAACAATCATTTTTTCACATCGTCCTATACAAATATTTTACGGCGCGGGGCATATGGTTGGCAATTTTCAGGCTCGTCCGGGACATTGAGGACGCCGTTCCCTACCGACAGCCTAAAAAGCTCGGCTCCAATTCCTAATTGCTAATTTGGTCTTATTTTTTGCGGCACGCAAAAAAGTGCCCGGCTGCTAGGCAGCCGGGCGTTACGCTTATTGCAGGGAGTTAATGTACTCGTTCAGGGCCTCTTTCCAGGGGCGGGGCTGGGGCAGGTTGTCCAGGCGGAGCATTAGGTTATCCAGCACAGTGTAGCTAGGGGTGCTGCCAGCGTCCGCTGCGCGGATGGGGTGCAGCTCCAGTTTATCTTCCATATGGGCAGCTTTCAGGATGGCTTTGGCGAAGTCATAGCGGCTGCAGCGGCCCTGGCACACGATATGGTAAATGCCCAGGGTATCATGGTCGATCAACTGCTCCACCGCGGCGGTCAGGTCATCGGCCGAGGTAGGGGAGGCAAAGCGATCCGTGGGAACGGCCAGCCAGGGGCATGTGGGGTCTGCGGCGGCGTTCAGCACGGTGGAAACAAAATCCCGCCCGATGCCGTACACCCAGGCGCTGCGCACGATCAGGTAGCGGTGGCACAGCGTGCGCACAAACTCTTCGCCCGCAAGCTTGCTTTTACCATACAGGCTTTCAGGGGCGGGGGCATCGAACTCATTATAGGGGTGGTGGCTCGCCTTGGCAAACACATCATCGGTGGAGAACTGCACCATCTTGGCCCCCAGCGCATCGGCGGCAAGGGCCAGGTTGCGGGGGGCCAGGGCGTTGACGCGGTAAGCGCGGTCGGGGTCCGTCTCGCAGCCGTCCTCATCATTAAAGCCGGTGCAGTTGATGATGACATCCGGGCGGTTGGCATCCGCAAAGGCGCGGATGTAATCTTGTACGAAGAACAGAAAAGGGACGATTAAGGCGGAGGGGGTGGGGATTGAGGTGGGAAAAGGCGCAAAAAGGCGGGAAAGGGACGAATTTGCGCGGATTTTTTGAAGATTAAACGGGATTAAAGGGAAGAAAATGCAAAGCGGCGATTTTTGCAACTTGCAAGATTTTTGGGGCGGTTTTGGGGGTGTTTGAGCGCGTGCCGGCTGGAACGGCGAAAAAGCGGCGGGCGGCGTTTAAGGAGCGGTTAAAAGAAAATTAAAAAGCGAAAAAAGCGCGGTTTTATGACGTTTAAGGACAATTAAATAAAATTTAAGGGCGGGACGCACCATGCCGGGAAAACCGGACTGGCGCGCCCCGCCCTTTGACTTTCAATGGGACATTTCGCGTTGGTTTTTGTTGAGATGTCCTATTGCGATGAATCGCTGTTTTTGGCTTTTCTATCTGTCATGAGTCCCATTGGCAATGTCCCATTAAAGCGTTGAAATCAATAGGACATAACGCTCAGCGATATTTTGTATCGCTTTGAGTACAAAAAGACCCAAATCAGCTATCATCAATCCGAAGGATGCTTTGACAGGTCAAAACATTTATACTCATCCAACCGCTTCAGCATCTCTTTTTGGCCTTCGGCGGAAAGAGACGCATAGACTGTAAGCATCTTTGCATACCGAGATATTTCTTCGGCACAAAATTCGTCCTGTTCCATTGCACAAAGAAGTACAGTCAAGCTATCACGGATATAATTGATGGACTCCCGCTGCACCGCCTGATTTGCAATTAGCACATCCTGCTTGAATCGTAAAACAAGATCGTTCAACCCATCAATAGATGAATTGATTTCATCGGCACCATCCATAAAGCGTTGTGCGTCGAGATCCCCACGGAGAAATTCACCACTAACATGGAAATAACGCTCCAAAGCGGCCATTGCCTTGGAATTTGGCTCACGATAGCCGTTTTCGTAGTTTATGATGGACTTCCTTGTAAGCCCTGTTTCCCTTGCCAATTCCGCTTGAGAAAGGCCTGCGGCCTCACGAAGATCTTTTAACCGTTGAGCGACGCCCATAGTGATGCACTCCTTTGGATAGATATACTTATAATAGCACATTATCCCCATATGGGCAACAAAAAAGGCTTGACATTCCCCGAAAGGGGAAGTATAATAGCAGAAAGTGAACAAATGGGGAATAACCGAGGTGAACGAAATGTACATAAAGCCTTGCCCGGAAAAGATTCGGGCCGCCCGCCGGAAACAGGGACTTAGCGCATATGCACTGGCAATGAAAGCCGGACTGGATAAGAAGGCCATTTATCGGATCGAATCCAAAGAAAGCCTTAGAACACATTCCCTGCGTGCCCAAGCCATCGCCGATGCGCTTGGCTGCCCGGTGGAGGAATTGTTTGATGCGCCCGGCAAGAAAGGCAAAACGGCGTGAACCGAGAAATCCTGGATGCAATCGAAGAGCAAACCGACCTGCGCTATGACAGTCTGGCCGACGCGGCGGGATGGTACGGGACAACGACCGCCTGGCGGGAGGATTTTACCGCGAATTGGAATTCAACCGGCCCAAAACGGGCCGTTAAAAGGCAATTAAACCGAGATAAGGAGGCCGAAGAGATGGCAAAGGCAAAGATTAAGATCAAGGTGTCAGACAGCGGAATCGTGACATTGGCGGCGAGTGGAGACGGCTATGCCACGCTGAACGCGCTGGTGGAAGTGCTGGCAGCCACGATCTGCGAGGCATCCCCCAACTGGGACTTTGCCGAGATTATGACGGACGCCGCCGTCAACCGGCTGTATGACCTGGTTGATGACGGCACCAGGAAGAAGGTGATCCGACGTGGGGAATGACCGATATGCTGGTGTGCGCAGGCTGCCGGACGCGCCGATAGCGGGCGAAAGCTACCGCAACGCGGGAAGCCATTATAAAGTATGGCAGTACAACGCGGCGGCAGACACCGCCCACGTGGAGAATTTGACAAGCGGATGGGTTTGCACCGCCCACCACCCGGCGCTGTACCGCTTGCATGACGGCAGCGTGGAGCTGCAGTGGGATTACAGCACAGACGGACACTTTGAATAGCCGAAACCGCCGGGAATGGCGGTCTTGCGGGGATGGCCGCCTGTGACCGATGATGGCAGGCCGAAAGTAAGGTGAGAGTATGGACGCGATGTTAAGCACATCTGAAGTTGCTGAATTGACAGGGATTTCGCTGCGCCACGTTAAACGATTGGCAGCCTCAAACAAACTGCCTTGTGAGAAAACAGTCAACAGCAATAACCGCCCCAAATACCTGTTCCCATTAAGCGGGCTGGCTGCCCTTGACCCCACGCTGCCGCAGCGCTACCTGGCGCAGCACGCGCAGGAGGGCACGGCGGAGGGCGCGGCGGAACCACAGAACGCGAAGCGCGGCAGGGGCCGCCCGCGCAAGGGCGGGGCCGGGAAAACGGCGGCAAGCAAGCCGCTGGAGGAATACAGCACCGAGGAACGCGGGGAGATCGCGTTTTGGACCCAGGCCGTGCAGGACTGGCGCGGCTACCGTGCCGGGTACCGTGACAAGGCCGCCGCGGACGAAGCGTGGCTGGCGCAGTTCCGGCTGGACCACCCGGAGGTACATATCACCCGGAAGATCTTGTACGCGCGGCAGCGGGCCGTGCTGGAGGATGACCTGGACGGACTGGTGGACGGGCGCGGCAAGGCGCGGCGGGGGTACTGCAAGATCCCGGCGGCGGCGTGGGACGCCTTTATGTACTACTACCTGGACCAGCGGCAAAGCCCCATCAAGCAATGCTACGACCAGACGATCTACTTTTTGGAACAGCATTGCCCGGAAGCACTGCCGGTGCCGGACTACACGACTTTTTACCGCCATGTTATGGCGGATGTGCCGGAGCCCGTGAAGGTGATGGGGCGCGAAGGGCCGAAGGCGTTTTATGACCGATGCAGCCACTACATCCGGCGCGAATACGAGAATATGCAGTCCAATGAATACTGGATCGCCGACACCCACACCTTTGACGTTGTGACCAAAGGCGACGGCGGCGGGACGCACCGCCTGTACCTGACCGCCTTTATGGACGCGCGCAGCGGCATTTTTGTGGGCTGCCATGTGGCAGACACCAACAGCAGCCAAAATGTGCTGACCGCCCTGCGGCGGGGCATTTTGCGGTACGGCATCCCGGACAACATCTATGTGGATAACGGCCGCGAATACCTGAACAAGGACGTTGGCGGCACCGGCCACCGCACCCGCAAAACCAAAAACGAGTGGCAGGGCTGGGATGACACCGAGAAATTTGTGCCGCCGCCCGTGTTTACGCGGCTGGGCATTAAAATGACGAACGCCATTGTGCGCAACGCCCGCGCCAAGACCATTGAGCGGCGCTTTTGCGATGTGAAAAACCAGATCAGCCGATTGTTTGACACATTCTGCGGCGGCACGGTGGTGGAAAAGCCGGAGCAGTTAAAACACCTGTTAAAGGGCGGTGAAGTGGTGCTTGACAGCGATTTTACCGCCAGCGTGCAGACGCTGCTGGACGGCCTGATGAACGAAAGCGAGTACAACGGCCCGGTGCAGCGCGACCACGGGAAAACCAAGCTGCAGGTCTGGCGGGACAACCTGAGCCGGAAGCGGATCGCTGCCCCCGCCGACCTGAACCTGATGCTAATGCGCAGCAGCCGCCCGCTGAAGGTGGGGCGCAACGGCATTACCGCGAACCTGTACGGCGCGAAGCTGGATTACTACACGGACGAGTTCACGATGCAGTACCAGGGCAAAAAGGTGTATTACCGCTACGACCCCGACGACCTGCGCACCATCCGGGCGTATGACCCGCAGGACCGGTTCATCTGCGAACTGCCCTGCCGCGACGATATGGTGCTGGAATACGGCGCAAACCGCGAGAGCATCCAGGCCGCCATGCACGAACTGCGAGGCTATACCAAGCTGGTCAAAAACGCCGCCGAAGCGCAGGCCGGGAAAATTACAGAGGTGTACGGCGAAGCCAAGGCCTTTGACGTTTGCCTGGCCAAGGCGCAGCAGAACATTGAGGCGCGCATCACCGCGCCGGAGAACGCCAAGCCGCCCGTTGTGGAGCTGCAGTTTGCAAACGAGGGCGAACCGCTGCTGCAAGCCGTGGGCGCGGAACATCTGGTAGACTTTGGCCGGATGACGGCCAATGCGATAAAACAGCATGAACAGGAAGGGAGCTTTGAAGATGAAAACCTATAACGCGGCGCTTCAGGCACAGCTGGACGCTTACCTGAGCGAGCAGAGCGGCCTGCCGCAGTCCAAGGCGGCGGCCATGATCGGGGTAAGCCCAACGGCGCTGAGCCAGTACCGCAACAGTAAGTACCCCGGCGACGTGGAAGCCGTGGAAAGCAAGATCGAAGAGTTTTTGCGCACCCGCAGCGCGGCGGCGCAGGCCGAGGCCGAGAAGGCCCCCTACCTGAGTGCCGGGTATGTGCCCACCAGCGTGAGCGAGGATGTATACAAGGCCATCCAGTACTGCCAGCTGGAGCGCGGCATTGTGGTGCTGCACGGGGACGCGGGCATTGGCAAGACGCGGGGCGCGGCGCGGTTTGTGCAGGACAACCCTGCCAACGCCATTTACATCCGCTGCACCCCGGTGGGCGGCACGCTGACCGCCATGCTGCGGCAGCTTGGCACGGCCCTGAAACTGCCCGCCACCCGCAACCGGTTGGAGCTGAGTATGGCCATCCATGACAGGCTGAAGGGGACGGACAAGGTGATCATTATTGACGAGGCGCAGAACCTGCGCTTTGACGCGCTGGAGGAGCTGCGCAGCCTGAGCGACCCCGATGACCTGACCGGCGAAAGCGGAACGGGCATCTGCCTGATCGGCAACAGTGAGGTGTACAGCCGGATGCTGGGCAAGCAGGAAGCGCAGTTTGCCCAGCAGTTCAGCCGGGTGCGGTTCCGCCGCCGGTACAGCACCGCCGACGTGAAGCTGGCGGATGTGGAAAAGCTGTTCCCGACGCTGGCGGACGGCAGCCACGGCAAGGAGCTTGCCTTTATGACCGGCGTTTGCCGCAGCAAATGGGGCATACGCGGCGCAATGAGCGTGTACACCAACGCCGTGCGCAACGAAAACACCAGCCTGGACGGCCTGCGCGGCATTGCCGCCAGCATGGGCGTGGGCGTACTGAGTTAAGGAGGAAACCATGAGCACACGGGAAGGATACGCCGCCGCCCTTGGGGCGGGGCTTGGCATGACGTTTGGGATGCTGTTCGGCGCGATCGCCGCGGGCAGCACCTGGACACAGGGGCTTGCAACGCTGGGGGCGGGCGTGCTGGGACTGTACATTATTGCGCGGATGATCATTGAGGACGGCAGGCTGGAGCGGGAACTTTTGCACGGCGGCCAGCCGGACGACGAGGAGCCGGAGAGAGCGCCCGCGATGTTCCGCGACCGATACGACACGGGGTACCGGGACGGCTACGACGATGCCGTGGATAGCCTGCAATTTGCAAATTTGCCGCAGCGCCCCCGCAAGGGCAAGCACAAGCGCAAGGCGGCAGCCGGCAACATGGTACGGGCCGAATTGCCGGAGCGGCCCATTGTGATGGAACACCAGCACGGCGCGTAACCCTTTGGGGGCGCAGGCCCCCGCCTTAATGCAGCCGCCCGATTGGGCGCAGGTCGCAAGCCCTGAACGATGCAGAGCGAGGAAGGAGCGAATATGACAAAGGACGAATGGCAGGAAGCCGAACGGCGCGCCCTGTGGAAGTATGGCGGGCTTACGCTGTTGGTGGACGGATACAAAATCAGCGTCCAACGGCAGTACGCGACGCCTTACAAAAGCAAGCTGGCTGTTTATGTGAACGGCACATTCCGCGGAAAATGGCTCGTCGAAGATTGCGAGGAGCGCAGACGGTTCTGTTACTGCGTGAAGCACAGCCTGATCAAGAAAAACTGCCCGGAAAACAAGAAAAAGTGGTTTTTGAAGGCGATGGGCAAAAACGAGGAAGACTACGCCTACTATACCTACAGCCCGTATTATCCAAGTTTTGCCGCCCTGCGACGGCAGCTTGTGAAAAACAACCAAGACATACAGCTTATTACGGAGGAATGACCTATGGCAAGACGGAAAGTGACAACCGCGCCCGTGCTGGCAAGCTGGGCGGAAACCGACAAAGCGCTGCGGGACATCCGCGAATGCCGGCACACGCTGGCGGAACTGGCAGTGGAGCGCGACCGAAAAATTGATGCCGCCAAGGATACCTACACAACCACGGCCCTGCCCGTGCAGAACCGCGTGAAGGAACTGGAAGGCCAGGTAAAAGCGTTTGTGGACGGACACCGCGCCGAGCTGGTGGGCAAGAGCCGCGCGCTGAACTTCGGCGTGGTGGGCTACCGGCTGAGCAGCAAACTGGTGCTGCCCAAGGGGCGTGTGGAGGATGTGATCGCGCAGCTGAAAGCCCTGGGGCGGGACAACCTGATCAAGCGCACCGAAACCCTTGACCGTGAGGCACTGCGCAGGGAACCCGCGGAGCTGCTGTGCAAGCTGGGCGCGTACATCAACCAGACCGATGAGTTCTATTATGATGTAAGCGAAGCCGAGGCGAAAGAGCTGTAAGGAGGCGGCAGGGATGGGCGGATGCAGCACCTACCAGATCCGCAAGATCTACGCCATCGGGCAGGCGCTTGGAATCGTGAACCGCGGCGGCGAGGACGCACTGCACGACCTTGTATATGGCGTGACCGGCAAGAGCAGCGTGAAGGAGCTGAGCTACAGCGAGGCGTGCAAGGTGATTGGAGAACTGGAAGCACGGCAGGGCACGCCGCCGCCCCGCCCAAAGAAAACCAACCACCGCAAGCGAAAGCCGGGCGGCGTGAGCGAGGGCCAGGAGCGCAAGGTTTGGGCGCTGATGTACCGACTGGCCGCCGCCAGCCCGAGCACGGTCGCGGTCGGCGACCGCTTGCGGGCGGCGATCAAGAAAGAGGCCGGCGTGGACGCTTTTGCCGATGACCCGTTCGCGTGGCTGGACTACAAGAGCTGCAACAAGCTGATCGAGGCGCTGAAGGGATACGTCAAAAACGCGGAGCGAAAGGCGGGTGCTGCGGATGGATGAAAAGCTGCCGGAATGGCTTGAGCAATGTTTGACCGAGGACGACCGACAGCTGATCGGCATTGTGGGCACGGAGGCGTTCCTGCGGCTGATCGACACCTACGGCGGCGGGAACGTGTACATCCCGAAAAACGACCGCTTTGAGCGCTACGCCCGCAACAAGGCAATCGTCGCCGAGTTTGACGGGTACAATTTTCGGGAGCTTGCGCAAAAATATCATTTGACGGAAATGCAAATCCGCGTTATCGTAAAAGACAAAGCGGCAGCGGTGAGGGCGAAGCCTGTGGACGGACAGATGAGCCTGTTCGACGCGCCGGACGAACAGAACACAGACAAGTAAATCATTTTGCGAAAGGGCTTTATCTTTCGGACTTTACGAATCGTGATGTATTATGGTTGCAGAAACCATAACACATCACGATTTTTGTTTTGAGGGGTACGGCAATGCAGTTTGACGCAGGGACTTGGTGGTTGGCAGTATTACTGCTTGGCGGCTTGACGGGCGCGCTTGGCTACATGATAAAGCACAGCTTTGACAAAATCGAAAAGAAGTTGGACACGGCTGTGCCGAAAGAAGACTTCGACACAAAGATAGCGAACCACGAGGCGCAGATCCGAAAAATCCAAGAAACCTACACGCCGCGCACGACCCACGACAAGGACGTGGGCGAGCTGCGGGAGAAGATTTCCCGCATCAGTGAAAACTACCTTACCAAAGAGGACTTTTACCGCGAAAACACCAAGACCGACCGCAAAATCGAGTCGGCAAACCAGAAAATTGACCGTGTGATCGAGCTGCAGATGCAGCTTTTACAGCAGTTGTCGCAAAAGGAGAATTCGTAACATGGACATGAAAGAAAAGTTGCTTGCCGAAATGGAGCAAAGCGACTTTGCCAAAAATAACGGCAAGATCATGCGGACGCTGAACGTGCTTGCGCCGAGCTACCACAACCTGAGCAGCATTCAGCGCATTTTGAAGGACGACGGCATTGGCGAGGGACAATACGCCGCCTGCCTCGACTTTCTGGCTTTGGAAGGGTATATTCTGCTGCGCACCGTAAAGGATCATGTGCGGTGCGAGGATTTAGCGGACCACAACTGGACGGAATTGGAAGCAAAGCTTTCCGGCAAGGGAATGCGCGTGCTTGAAAAGGATGTCAAGGACGCGATGATCGAGGTGTAACGATGGCGTGGCCGTTTCAGCGCGGGGGCAAGAGCAGCGGCAACCGCAAGCACAGCAAGATCGACAAGCTGCCGCCAGAAATGAAAGCTACCGTTGAGGAGATGATCCTTGACGGCAGCGCTACTTATACCGAGATCGTGGACTATTTGCAGGAGCACGGGTACAGCCTGTCGGTTTCGAGCGTGTGCCGCTACGCGCAGGGATACGTCGAAAATTTGCAGACGCTGCAGATCGCGCAGGCCAACTTTAGAAATATGCTTGACGAGCTGGAGCGCTACCCCGACCTTGACACGACCGAGGCGCTGGTGCGCGTGGCGAGCCAGGACCTTATGACGGCGCTGACCGCCAAGAAGGAAGAGGACTGGAACGCCGTGAGTGTGGACAAGCTGATGAACCAGATCAGCGGCCTGACCCGCGCGGTCGCCTACAAGAAGCGCGTGGAGCTGCGGAACAAGACCGACCTTGAAGCAGGCACGGATGACGTGAAGACCATGCTGTGGCGCACGATGGCAACCGAGAAGCCGGAGCTGTACAAGCAGGTTACGGCTTACCTAGACAAGAAAGCGCAGGCTGCACCATGAGCCTTTATGCTGTGCAGGTACTGACCGGGCAGGAAGCGGAGGTTTGCCGCCGCCTGGCCGACCGCCGCATTGCCACCCTGCTGCCGCAGGAGCGGCGGCTGATCCGCCGCGGCGGCGCGTGGCGGGAAGAGCCGTACACCCTGTTCCGGGGGTATGTGTTTGTGGACACCGAAGCCCCGCTGCCCATCTATTATACGGTACGCGGGCAGGACGGCGTGATGCGCTGGCTGGGGGCAAGCCCCGGCACGCCGGAGGCACTGAGCCTGGCCGAAGCCGTGAACATCCGCTGGCTGGCGGGGCAAGACCTACGCCCCAGCACCGCGCGCGAGGTGATGCCCGGTGTGCTGGGTTTTGTGGACGGGCCGTTGGCGCAGCTGAGCGACCGCATTGTGCGTGTTGACCGGCATGACCGGCGGGCGGTCGTGGTTTTTTGATTTCTTTACCGAAAGTTTAGCATTTGACACTGCTTTTG
>OGZW01002825.1_pt1 | contig 13270 bp, 14 predicted proteins | sample 1577001 | NCBI WGS metagenome assembly OGZW01 (sample SAMEA3541519, study PRJEB24748) | human gut metagenome | biome: human gut; feature: human-associated habitat; material: faeces | place: China | collected 2012 | reverse complement strand
GGAGGAGTGTAAGGTTTGTACAGATACATTCCTACCGAGAACAAGATGAGCAGACTGGCGGCAATGCTGCCTACCCACTGTAAGTGGATGATGCGTGTATGCTTTTTTATCTTCGTGCTTCGCCGTTCATGCGTGTCCCATTCGTCTATCAGACCGCTTAATTTACTTTCCAGTCCTTCGGGTGTCTCCGGTTCAGGTTGTGAGGCGAGCTGCATGAAGAGTCTCTTCTCGGCAAGTAAATGTGCCGGAACGTCCGCTTGGGCAAAGAACTCTTTCAGTTCCTTTTCTTCGGCCTCGTTCGTCTCACCGTCATAATATCGGACCAGTAATTCTTCTATTTCATTTACTTTCATAGTTCATAATTTCATTAAATTGTTCACGTATCTTTTTGCGGGCGCGGCTCAGCAATACACGTATATTGACGGCTGTAAGCCCGGTGACTTGTTCTATTTCTTCGTAGGAACAGTCATTCACGTCACGCAGCAAGATGATTTGTTGCTGTGACCGGGGCAACTGTCTAATCAGTCTTTTTACCTGCCTTGCTTCGTCCTTTTGTTCTATCTCGCGGGCGATGTTGCTGTCTGTCGGAAGCTTAAGCTCTTCGGGCAGTCGGCTGTCTTCGTCCGGTCGGCAGGAACGCAGGGAATCATAGCACAAGTTCTTGATAAGCGTCACGCAATAAGCCTCGATGCTGGCAACTTCGGAAAGTTCGTCGCGCTTTTTCCACAATTTCAGATACGCTTCCTGCACCATATCTTCCGCATCCTGAGGGCCAGATCATAGGTGCCGCGCAGTCCCGCATACTTTGCCTGTCCGGACTCATCTCTGCCGACGAAGACGCAGTTATGATGTACCGCATCCTCATACAGCAGACCGGCATTCAGAAACTGCCGGATCACCTGGGCTGCGATACCCCGCTTGCGGAGATAGGCGAAGACCCTTCTGTCATCCGCATTGCGGGGCAGCAGGGAAAGCGCCTGCTTCTGGCTGATTGACTTTGGCTGTAGAGCGGGTGCATCTCTGGCTTTCCCGTGAAAGGTCAGAAGGTACTCTACTGCCTCCGGAAAGGATTTTCCGCAAAACTGCTGGAGGAAGGTAATGGCATCCCCGCCGGTATTCTGGGAATACCGGAACCAGGTACGCCGGTCCTTGATCCGCAGGCTGTCCATCTCCGCGGTAGTATGGAAGCGTCCCACGCGCTTGACCTGATAGCCGAGGTGGGAGAGCAGCTCCGGCAGGTCCGTTTCCTTGGCGATCTGCATTTCTGTGTCTGTGAAGCGTCTTTTGATCTCGCTTGCCATGATGTGTGCCTCCTTCTTTCTTTGATGAAACGCAAAAAGCCACCCAGGGCATCCGAATATTTTCGGATGCCCTGGGTGGCTTTTCCCTAAATCATGTTCTTTTGTTTTGGCTTTAATGCTGGCTTACACGGCGTTATCTTCGTCGGGGGTGTCCGTGTCCGCTGGAGTGGTCACGTCGGCCACACGGGGCGCGACAGGGGCCTCGGTGGGGGTGTTCTGCTCCGCAGTGTTCTCAGCGTCCGCTTCGTCCAGTGCCTGCGTGATCAGGTTCAGCACGAAGTCTCGCTGCGTGAGCTTTTTGCCACTGCGGAGCGTCTCGCGCTCCAGGTGACGCTTGATGCGCTGGAAGAGTTCTTCGGGGATCTGGAATGCCATGGTTCTGCCTTTTTCAGTCATTTGAATGCCGCCTTTCTGATTTTCCATCATGTTGTAATAGTCTTGGATGAGGTTGGCGATGTACTCGCTGGTGGTCTGGCCCAGCCGTTCCCGTTCTTCGCTGACCCGCTCATGCAGGTCGATGGGGAGCTGAGCGCACAAGTTTTTGGTGGTTGCCATTCTCGGATACCTCCTTCGTTTTTTGTAACGCAAGCATACCCGAAAGGTTCAGTAAAAGCTATTACCAACACCACCAAGGAATAGCAGACAAACGAAGCGAAAGCAACATAAGCACCAATGAAACGAAAAAGGCCGCTGTTCTCTCCCGCATGGGTGAGCCGACGACGACCTTTTTTCTTATTCTTTATTCTTTTTAAGCCTCGGTGTTCGAGTCACACCAGACCATAAATTCGGCAGGGCGCATCTTAAAAATGTCGCCTCTCGCGGAGCAAAACTGAAATTTTGAAAAACCGAGTTTTTGCAACTTTTTCATTCTAAAAGTGGCGCATTATATGCGAAAACACCGCACTTTCGTGCGGCGTTTTCTGTGCTGCATCTTTCATCAACACATTTTGGTACGCCCGACTGGATTCGAACCAGCGACCTTTAGAGTCGGAGTCTAACGCTCTATCCAACTGAGCTACGGGCGCGTATTTACTTGTGAGTTCCTGCGATAGTCGTCAAATAGTAGTCAACGACCAATCATTCTTTCTCTGCCGTTCCTGCAAATGCAGATACAGCAAAGCTTTGCGGCATATCGCAACTGGGGGAGCCTGAAACGTCGGAGTCTGACGCTCTATCCAACTGAGCTACGGGCGCGTATTCTTTTATGCGTCTTCCAATGACTGGTAGTATATCAAGTTTTGCCCGTGCTGTAAAGAAAAAATTTTCGCCAAAGTTCGTTAAAAAAATTGACAACTTTCTCTCCCTCCCTTATAATCAGACTAATCTGAACAAAGGACTGGACCGCATGAAAAAACGCAAGATTTCCGATGCCGTCATCCGGCGTCTTCCCCGTTATTACCGCTATTTAGACGATCTGCATTCCAAGGGCATCGTGCGCATTTCGTCGAGCTCGCTCGGCGAGCGCATGGATATCACCGCCTCGCAGATCCGCCAGGACCTGAGCTGCTTCGGCGAGTTCGGTCAGCAGGGCTACGGCTACAACATTCTGGAGCTGCGCACAGAGATCGGTCACATTCTCGGCGTGGACGAGGGGCACCGGCTCGTCGTGGTCGGCGCGGGCCATCTGGGTCATGCGCTGCTGCGCAACTTCGACTTTGAGCAGACCGGCTTTCTGCTCGACACGGCGTTCGACGTTTCTCCCGCGCTCATCGGTACACGCGTCAACAACGTCCTCATCCGCCCGTTCGACGAGCTGGAGGACTACTTTGCCGCCTGCCACCCCGACGTCGCGGTGCTGACCGTGCCGAAAAACATCGCGCAGGAGGTCGCCGAGCGCCTCGTTGCGCTCGGTGTGCGCGGCATCTGGAACTTCACCAATACCGAGCTGAACGTCGGCAGCGACGTTTTTACCGAAAACGTTCACTTTGCCGACAGTCTTCTCACCCTGAGCTACCGTATCTCCAAGACCTCGGCCGAGGCCGGAGCGGAGGTGGACGAGACATGAAAAAGGTCTCCGTTCTCGCGCTCTTCTTCGCGCTGACTGTTCTCGCGGGCGTCGTTTTCGCCGCGGGCGGCGACAGCAGCGACCCGCTCATCTCGCTGAGCTATCTGCAGGGCACCTTCCGCGATAAGGTCGATCGGTCCGTCGACAACAAGCTCGACTCCTCCGACAAGGCCGCCTACGCACAGGCCGAGTCCGCGCTGCGCGCCGCCATCTCCGCTGCGGAGGCCAATGTCGGCGGCAACGTGGCCGATACCTTCACGGAAAGGCGGCTCAAGCAGGGCGATATTCTCTCCGGGGCGACAGGGCTTCAGGTCGTCGTGCTTGCGGGCAATGTGACCGCACAGTTTTCCTCCGGCGCGGTCGTCGACGTGACGGCCGGCAGCGAGATCCAGAGCGGTGCGGCGCTCACGGCAAATCACCGTTACCTCGTCGCCGAGGATACGAGCGCGCAGTTCACTGTCGTGGGCAAGACCGCGGTCATGAGCTACTGCGGTCCCTTCGCCCTCACGCTCTCCTCCACGGCTGATTACCCCGCGATGGCATCGTCGCTCAAAATGCTGGGGCTCTTCCGCGGGTCCGACACCGCCTACGGCGAGGGTTTTGACCTTGAAAAGGCGCCGACGCGCATGGAAGCGCTCATCATGCTTATCCGTCTGCTGGGCGAGGAGAAGGAAGCGCTCTCCTGCACGGCGTCCTTCCCCTTCACCGACATTCCCGACTGGGCCGAGCCTTACGCGGCCTACGGCTACTCCAAGGGCTACACCAACGGTGTCGGCCCGACGGAATTCGGCACCTGGATGAGCGCCTCGGCAGAGATATATACCGAATTTCTCCTGCGCGCGCTGCGCTACAGCTCTACCGCGCAGACCGATATCTCGACCGCGCCCGATCGGGCGCAGGCCGCAGGCGTCCTGACCGCGGGCGAGGTGAGCGCGCTGCGCGCACAGACCTTCCTGCGTGCGGACGTTGTGTATCTTTCCTACTATGCGCTCGAAACGAACGTCAGCGGCGGCACGGCGCTGAGCGATACGCTCGTTGCGCGTGGTGTGTTCACAGCGGATGCCTATCGCTTCTCCCGCACGATGGTCACCTCCGCGCGCATCCGCTGACACCTTTTCCCTCCCCCGTCATAGTATGGGTTGAGACCGCCGAGCGGGTGGTCCCAATCTTCATAGGGGGTTCGTTTTATGTGCAATAACAACTGCGGTTTTGGCGGCGGCTGCTGCCTGTGGATCCTGATCCTCATCATCCTGATCTTCGCCTGCGGCGGCTGCGGCGGCGGCTGTGGCTGCAACAATGGCTGTGGCTGCAATAACGGCTGCGGCTGCAATAACGGCTGCGGCTGCTGAGCATTTGCATAAAAGAGGGCTGCGCGTAAGTGCGGCCCTCTTTTTCCTCTGCGCACTGCAGGCAAAAAGGAGAAGCGTCCTCTCTTAAGAGAACGCTTCTCCTTTTCTAGTCCTTACGGTATGGAAGCAAGCCGTGCGGTTTTCTTCAGAACGCGATCACGCCGAGGTGATCGAGCAGGATCTTGAGACCGATCAAAATCAAAATGACGCCGCCGGTGAGCTCGGCACGGCTCTTATAGCGTGCGCCGAACACATTGCCGACATACACGCCCGCGATGGAGATCACGAACGTCGTGCAGCCGATGATCGTGATGGCAGGCACGATGTTCACCTGCAAAAAGGCAAACGTCACGCCGACAGCCAGCGCGTCGATGCTTGTCGCCACGGCGAGGATGAGCAGCTCCTTGAAGTTCACGCCTGCGTAGGGCTTTTTCTCCTCTTCCTCCTCCCGGCTCTCCTTGATCATGTTGAAGCCGATCAGCGCAAGCAGGACGAAGGTAATCCAATGGTCAAACTGCTCGATATAACCTGAAAACTGGCTGCCGAGGAAGTAGCCGGTCAGCGGCATGAGCGCCTGAAAGCCGCCGAAAAAGAGGCCGATGCAGAGCGTATACGTTTTGTCGATCTTCTGCATGGAAAGGCCCTTGCAGATCGACACGGCAAAGGCGTCCATCGACAGGCCGATGCCGATGAGGAACAGCTCGAAAAATGTCATGGTAAGGATCCTCCAAACAACAAAAAATCAGGCGCGGCACCGCACCTGAGCATAAAAAAAGACGCAGGTACAGCCGAGCCATACTTGAGTCTCGTTGTTTAAGACAAGCCAGACCGCAAAAGCGGTCAGTCTGTTGACTTGCCACGCCATCCAAAGCAGTTGACGCCATCTACTCCCTCAAAGTAAGGGACAGTCTATCATATCCCCGCAAAGCCGTCAAGCATTCTTTGACCCGCATTCGCACTTTTTCCGTCCGGTGTATCATAATTCCCGCAGATCCGACAAAAGGAGGAAAACAATGGCAAAAGTCCGCTTGCCATTCTCATGCTGCTGTGCTAAACTGAATATTAAATTTAGGAAAGGATATCCTCATACCGCCATGGAATTCTTATCGAACAAGCCTCTTCTCATCACCGATACCATCCTGCGCGACGCGCACCAGTCGCAGGCCGCCACGCGCATGACGCTCGAGCAGATGCTCCCTGCCTGCGAAGTGCTCGACTCGATCGGCTACTATTCGCTCGAATGCTGGGGCGGCGCCACGTTCGACGCCTGCCTGCGCTTTCTGGACGAGGACCCGTGGGAGCGGCTGCGCCAGCTGCGCGCCCACCTGCCCCACACAAAGCTGCAGATGCTCTTCCGCGGTCAGAACATCTTAGGCTACAAGCATTATGCCGATGACGTCGTGGACGAGTTCTGCGGCAGGTCCATCGAAAACGGCATCGACATCATCCGCATTTTCGATGCGCTCAACGATGTGCGCAACCTGGAGCAGGCCATCAAGTCCACGAAAAAGTACGGCGGTCAGGTCGAGGCTACGCTCTCCTACACGATCTCGCCCATTCACAATGAGGATTACTTCGTCAAGCTCGCCAAGGAGCTCGAGCAGATGGGCGCGGACGCTCTCTGCATCAAGGACATGGCCAACCTGCTGCTGCCGATGGACGCCTACTCCCTTGTCAAGCGCCTCAAGGAGACCGTCGGCATCCCCATCCATCTGCACACGCACAACACCAGCGGTACGGGCGACATGGTCAACCTGATGGCTGCGATGGCGGGCGTCGACATTGTCGACACCGCGCTCTCCCCGCTTGCCAATGGCACCTCCCAGCCTGCTACCGAGTCTCTCGTCGCCACGCTCAAGGGCACGCCGCGCGATACGGGTCTCGACCTCGACAAGATGAGCGAGGCCGCCGTCCACTTCCGCAAGGTCGCCGACGAGCTCAAGGCAAGCGGCGCGCTCGACCCGAAGGTGCTGAACGTCGACACGAACACGCTTTTGTATCAGGTCCCCGGCGGGATGCTCTCAAACCTCATCTCCCAGCTCAAGCAGGCAGGCAAGGAGGACAAGTATTACGATGTGCTCGCTGAGATTCCGCGCGTGCGCGAGGACTTCGGCTATCCCCCGCTGGTCACGCCCTCGAGCCAGATCGTCGGCACACAGGCCGTGCTGAACGTCATCACCGGCGAGCGCTACAAGATGGTGCCCAAGGAATCCAAGGCCATGCTGCGCGGCGAATACGGCAAGCTGCCCGGCAAGGTCAGCGACGAGGTGCGTGCCAAAGCCGGCATCAAGCCCGAGGACGTCATCACCTGCCGTCCCGCCGACCTTTTGGAGCCGGAGCTTCCGAAGTACCGCGAGGAATTCAAGGACCTTGCAAAAAGCGAGGAGGACGTGCTTTCGCTCGCGCTCTTCCCGCAGGTCGCGCCCCAGTTCATCAACCGCCGCAACCTGCGCACGCCCAAGCCTCACCGCACGATGGCGCCCATCGCGCATCCTGCAAAGCACGAGCGCGCCGTCGCGCCGTTTGCCCGCAAGTAACGCCAATAAAAAAGCCCTTCCGCTTGGAAGGGCTTTTTTATTGCAATTTTTAGCGGATGAAGTTCGTCGAAACACGCGTTTCCTTCTCAGGCAGGCCGAACTGCTCCTTGCCGAGCGCGATGCTCTTCATCAAGAACGTCATGTTGCGCGCAAGCGTGCGCATCGTCTGGCGTCCCTCGCCGTCCTGCTCCGCCTCGCCGGGCGTGCAGCCGTGGATGCTGTTCCAATACTGGCTGGACGCGACCGGCATACCGGAGATGGTGAAATACTTGTTGAGCTCGTCAAACGTCGCCGAGCAGCCGCCGCGACGCGCGCAGACGACGCTCGCACCGACCTTCATCGTCTTGTCGAACGGCGTGCTGTAGAAGAGCCTGTCCAGGCAGGCGACGAGCGTCGCGTTCGCGGAGGCGTAGTAAACGGGGCTTGCCGCAATAAGGCCGTCCGCCGCCTCAAACTTCGGCGCAATCTCGTTGACCACATCGTCAAAGACGCACTTACCGAGCCGATAGCACCCGCCGCAGGCCGCGCAGCCGCGCACGGCCTGATCGCCGATGCGCACCGTCTCGACCGCCACACCGTTTGCCCGGAAGACCTCCTCCATCTCGCGCAGCGCGACGGCGGTGTTGCCGTTCGCGTGCGGGCTGCCGTTGAGCATCAGTACCTTCAATTCCTTCATTGCTCTCTCCTCCTGTATCATTGCGCGGCGCCGAGCGCTTGCCCTGCTCAACGCGCACTGTTTTCTATTCTCTCGTCGATCTCGCGAAAAAGCCGCCGGTAGTCTTCGTTCGACCAAATCCTTTTCGGCCGCCAGCAGTCCCGCAGCTGTCGCAGCGCGGGCGAATCGCCGCAAAAGGCTTTCACCTGCTGCGCCGCGAATTCATTGGCGTCCACCTCGTAAGGAAAGCCCAGATAAGCGTCGCGAAACCTCTCTTCTCCGCCGTCCAAGCGGCACTCCTGCCAGGTTTCGCCGCGCAGGCGAAAGCACGTTCCATCATAGAGCACCACGTAGGGAAGGCTTACGCGGATCATCGCGTCGAAGCGCTCGGGATGCTGGTACTGCTCCGCGTGCCGCAGCTCGTGGACAAGATAGAACATCGCCTCGTACTCCGGCGCACTTTGCAGCACGGCCGGATTGAGAAAAAGCGTTTTTGCCACCGGATCAAACGTGCCGTTGGCCGTCTCGTATCCCTGCGGCATGCCCCACGAAAGTACGACGGACAGACCGCGCTCTACGCAGATGCTTTCGACCAGCGTGCTCCATTCCGTCTGTCCCATGGGGTGGCCTCCTCTCGATTTACTCCTCGCCCGCATCCTCTGATATGCGGTGGGCTTTGCGCTCTTTTTTGTAGCGGTACATGTTGTGGTCGGCGCGGTCCTTGACCGTGACCACATTCTCGCCCGACAGATCCGCCGAGCCGAACGATACCGTCGGCAGGAAGTCGAGTTCCTTGCGGCGCTCGCTCAGCCGGCGCACAAAGTCCCGCGCACAGGCCTCCTCCCTGTCGCCGTCCCGCAGCAGGACGCAGAATTCGTCGCCGCCCGTGCGGTAGCAATAGCCATGGCGCGCATAAGCACGCTTGATGCAGCCCGCGATCTCGGCAAGACAGACATCCCCCTTCAGGTGGCCGTATTGGTCGTTGACCTGCTTGAAGTTGTCCACATCGAAAACGACGAGCACCTCGCCGCGCCCGCTCATCTCCGCCGTGCGGTTGAGATAGCTGTTTTGATTCAGAAGACCTGTGAGCGCGTCGAGCTGGTTCCACATCTCGCTGCAATAGATAAAATAGAGCACCGAGAGGAGCGTCACGCTCAGCCACGTGACGTGCAGCTGCGGCAGCTCGATCTGGATGATGCTCTCCACCATAAGAAAGACGATAAGCGGGTAGATGAGCACGCGGCTGCGATTCTGAAACTCTGCCGCCGTGATGATCGTCGAAATCGCAAGATAGACGATCGCCGCAAAGTACATCACGACATAGACCTCAAAAAACTCGCCGCGCGAATAGACGTTTTCTTCACTCACGGAAAAGACCATGCCGTTCGGCAGCGTGGCCGCCAGCACCACAAGATACACCGCCTCACACACGGCCGCCGCGCGGAACCCGCGCCTGGTGCTCGGCTTCTTATCCAGCACATACACAAGGCAGAGCGACACCGCCGGCGACAGGCCGAAGCCGAGGTAATTCGACGCGATATTCAGCCAGCGATTCTGCACCGCCGTACCGTCGACAAGGATCGTAACGACCTCCAGCACAGAGATCACGGCAATGAGCGTGTACGCAAGAAAGAAGCCGCGCTTCTGCTTTCTGTTGAGCGACTCACTCAGCTTTGTCAGCACGCACATGAAGCTCAAAACAAACAGATCGATCGTCGTTAAGACGTAAAAATACTCGTTCATGACCGGCAATTAGATTCCTTTCGTGATGCAGATTACCGGAGCCTGCCACCCCGATGCGCGAAGCGGCGCAGAACGCCGCGCTTTCGCACACTTTCTGTCAGTATAGCACAACGAACTGCCGTTTGCAAAGGGCTGGTGGCCCGGGGACGGGAATTTTCCATTTCCTTTCCCCCGCCCTGCGGCCAGCATTCACAAATCTGACGAACATCGCCTCCGGCACCGCGAAAAATGCGGAATATTTGTGCATTGCATTCCGCATTTATTTTCAGTATGATACCATTATTCTGCGCAATGCCGCGGAAAATCGGAATAAGGGGCTCGTCCCCGAAACAAAAAAAGGAGATTTGCAATGAAAAAAACCGTCACTCTGGCGCTCACCCTCGCGCTCGTGCTGGGCCTTCTGTCCGGCTGCGCCAACAATGACACACCGGCTGACAATGCCGAGAACGACAAGGCAGCGGAGACTGCCGAAAACTTTACTGATGAAATGAAGATTCCCTACGCTGTCGACCTCTCCGCAGAGGACGGCGCGGATTCGGTGGAGCGCAGCGGCGACCACGAAAACTCGCCCTACTTTGCCCATCCCGACGTCTACAACATGGAGTCGACCGACACGCTGACCGTGCTGTCCCACTTCAAGACCATGCAGCAGACCAGCGAGTGGTCCTGCGGTGTGACGGCGGCACTGATGGTGCTCGACTGGTACGATCAGCTCGGCGACTGGAACGAGGAGTCCCTCGCGGCGCTGCGCCACTCGCTCGACGGTACCGAGCTCGAGGGCTATCCCGGCACCACGCTCAATCAGGCCATTGATATTTTCAACGGCGTAGGCGGTTTTGATATCGTATCCACCAAGGATTACCCCGACGGCATCTGGCTCGATGACATTCAGGGCTGGCTGAGCGAAGGCAAGCCCATCATGATCTGCTGGAACGACTGGGGCGGCCACTGGCAGACCATCATCGGCTATGACACGATGGGCACGGAAAACACGAACGACGACGTTTTCCTCGTCGCCGACTCCTACGACACCACCGACCACAATCAGGACGGCTACGGCATTTACCCCGCCGAGCGCCTGATGTATAACTTCTCCATGTACGGCGCGTTCCCCGAGAACGAGGGCGGCAGCGATATGCTGTTTCTCGTCGCCTCCCCCAGCGCGAAATAATTGCATAAATACAGCAAACAGCAGCAGGCCGGCAGCCTGCTGCTGTTTGCCATTGAGAGGACGACTGTCCCTATTCTACACCGCATCAGAGATTTCACATATGTCTAGAAAATCGCGACTCAGAAAAAACGTGTGTTGTAAAAATCAGAGACCTCCTGCAAATGGCAAACACCAACAGCGAAGATGACTTTCAGAGCCCGTTCAAGGGACCATTGCCAAGTCTCCGGAAAACAGTCCGGGAACAGCACCGGATTGCAGCCACAGCAGCAAGGACAACGGCTCTGAGAAAGTGATTTTGCCCATGTATGCAGAGATATGACCACAGAAGATATCGAAGCGTCCGATATGCTACAGCAAAATCTCTCCGGACTTTATTAGCTGATACGCCTTTTCTAATAGATTTTGTTCTGCTTCCACATTTTCTACGTGCCATCCGGCAATGCTCTGCTACTCATACTCATGCTTTCGGTTCCATTAATGGGATTGGCTAAGCTATCAAGCATTTTGATATTGCTACATGGTGCTTCTCCATTTCGAAATCGGCTCATTGAGCGTGCCGGAAAATCCATTCACAGCATATCGGACTGCTGCCGGGCAGTCCGATATGCTGTGATGTACTGATGGTGCTTTGTATGAGAATTGCCGATCGCTTGCGTCCTATTTTTCAAACAGGTACAGCAGGTATCCGTAGCCCTCGGTCTCCATTTTTTCATAGGGGACGAAGCGCAGGGCCGCGCTGTTGATGCAGTAGCGCACGCCGTTGGGCGACTCCGGATCGCCGGTGAACACATGGCCCAGATGGGAGTCGCCGGCGCGGCTTCTGACCTCCGTGCGGCGCATTCCGTGGCTCAGATCCTCTTTTTCCACTACGGCAGGACCCTCGATGCTCGCTCCGTTTTAGCCCCCCAGAATCTGCTCTTCTCCTGTCTCCTTCTTGTCAGGCCGCTCTTGTGATTTCCTCGGGCTCCCACCAAAGGGCTGTGATGCTTCTTTGCGCATGAACCGGCGCCGCGTGGCGTTACATTTATCATTCCTCTCACGCATCCCCAATTTGCATCTCTGTCCAACACTTTTTCCTATTCATTACATTTTTTTCATGGTGAAATATAATATGATTTTTTATTTACAACGCACATAGGCTAAATATAATTTTTTAAAAACAAACAATACTATTTTTAGCATATTAAATACTATTATTAGATTTTATGATTTAAATTTAACATTATTATCTATAAAATAGAAGAATTATTTAAAAGCAAATTTTTTATTTCTTAACATATAACAATAAATCTGTAATATTAAGAATTTTTTACTGCAACTATACCATCTACATTTGTGTGCTCTGTTTACTATATAGAATCTTTTTCTATACAAATGGAATTGCTAACATGCCATGTTCTCCTATTCAAAACGAACACTCCTGATCCGTCATCAAAAAACAATTTTTAGAAAAATGATCTTATGGACAGATATTACTCAATTAAAAGAGTTGTCATTGTGTTTTGCCCTTCATCTTTGATAAGGCAATCATCATTAACATCCTTTGGGGAATCACTGCATCGGCTGCCGCTTTGTCTGCCGCATCCTTTTTCAGTTTTTCTAACTGCGTTCTTAATTCACCAAGTTTTGCAACACTTTCCGGTGCTTTTCCATTCAGATATTCTTTCTGAGCATCACTTAATGCATTGTAGTGTGCCTCTGCACCTGCAAGAGCCACTTCATCATCCAGCGTCAGATTGTCTTTGGACGGAAGCGCATTCATCTCTTCTAATACCAAATCCGCTGCCTGCTCTTCGAGTAACTGTGCAATCTTCTTCTCTGCACTTTCCAGTTTATCGGTTGTTTCCTTGGAAATCAGTTTCTTCTGGTCATCGGTCAGCTTGCTGTATGCATCTCTTGCAGCGTCAACTGCTTCCTGATGTTCCAGAGTCACATTTTCGGCTGTCGGAAGCGCATCAATCTGAGCAATCACAGCGTCCGCTGCTTCTTTGTCTGCCTTTTCTTTCTTAAGAGCTGCCAGTTGTTCCTCTGCTTTTAAGAGCACATCGTAATTACTTACATATCTCTTCTCCTCACGGGTCAGGGAATCATAAGCCTTACGTGCTGTGGTAATCTTTGCTTCACACTCATCTGTCAGTTCAATCGTTTCGTCAATCTGTTTAATCTGATTGATGACTTTGATTGCATTTTCCTTTGCGCCAGGAGTTTCATCGACTGCTTCCAGCCATTTATTCCAGGTAGAAGCATTTCCGCCTGTTGCATAATTTCCAGAATCATCCTTCATGTCAGCCTGTTCCACTTTATAGTCATCAATGTAATGCCATACGATTTCATCACCAGTTGTCACATACCATTCATTCAGACCTTTATCCGGATGCACTCCATTTACCGTATACATCCAGCCGGAATTTTTACCGTTATCCATTTCCTTTAATTCATAAGAACCATAGATTTCCGGTGCAGTAACAACCCAGCCCCAGCTTTTCGATCTGCCGGGCGGTGATGGCCT
>OGZW01002810.1_pt1 | contig 13312 bp, 10 predicted proteins | sample 1577001 | NCBI WGS metagenome assembly OGZW01 (sample SAMEA3541519, study PRJEB24748) | human gut metagenome | biome: human gut; feature: human-associated habitat; material: faeces | place: China | collected 2012 | reverse complement strand
AATACAAACATCTGACTGTTGGGAAACAACATACCAAATGCCAGCAAAATGCCATGTACTCCTCCGCCTCCTTGCGGCTGATGCCTAAATCCTGCCCCAAGCTAAACGCGCCCTTGCCGTAGATAATGCCGAAATTAACCGCCTTGGCATTGCTTCTCTGTAATGGTGTCACCTCGTCAAACGGCACATGGAATACCTGCGAAGCCGTCATGCGGTGAATATCCTGATTGCTTTTGAACGCTGCAATCAGGCTTTCATCCCCGGAGATATGCGCCAGTACGCGCAGCTCAATCTGCGAATAATCGGCATCCAGAAAGCAGAATTCCGCACTTTCGGGAATGAAGATTTTCCGAAGCTCTCTGCCCAGCTCCAAGCGGACAGGAATATTCTGCAAATTCGGCTCTGTTGAGGAAATCCGTCCCGTTGCCGTAATGGTCTGGTTGAAGGTGGAATAAATCTTCTCCGTTTCGGCATCCATCACCGCCAGAAGTCCGTCCGCATAGGTGCTTTTCAGCTTCGCCAGCTGTCTGTAGTGCAGAATCCGCTCCACAATGGGATGCGCCGTCCGCAGCTTTTCCAGCACATCCGCCGCGGTGGAATAGCCCGTTTTGACCCGGGTGACCGGGATAGTGGCAAATTCCTTTGCGATGAGCGGGAAGGTGTGCTTCATTTCCCGGGAAGTAAAGCCTTTACCGGCCAGCAAGGCACGGCCCAGACGGGCGATCCAGCGATCCACCATGCGGTCAGCAGCCCCCTTTTCGTTCTCGTAGGGGGCCACCTGATTGCGCAACGCACACAGCATATCGCCGTAGAAGATGCAGGCGATACACTTGCGCGCCAGCGGGAGGGTCATCTGGAAGCCGCTGTCCTTTTCCAGACCGGAAAAGTTCAGGCTTGCCACCGGGATCTGCGGGTAACCGGCCTTGACCAGCGCCTTGCGCAGCAGATGGATGTAGTTGGAGGCACGGCAGCCGCCGCCGGTCTGGGTGATCAGCAAGGCAGTGTGCTCCAGATCATACTTGCCGCTGTTCAGCGCATCCAGAAACTGGCCGATGACCAGCAGCGCCGGGTAGCAGGTATCGTTGTGGACATACTTCAGCCCCAGCTGTGCCACGGCACTGCCGCAGTTGCCCAGCAGCTCACACTTGTAGCCCTCGCAGCGCAGTGCGTACTCCATAAGCCGGAACTGGGTAACGGCCATGTTGGGGATGAGGATGGTATGGGTCTTTTTCATCTCCGGGGTAAATTTGGGATAATGATATTCCATAGGTTCCTCCTATGTTGCTCTAAACAAGATAGTCCCCGCAAAGACTTCCCCCCGCCGGGGGAAGCCCTTCAGCCTATCTTTTATTCTGACTTTTCTGCGGCGGCCTCGTCCCGCTCGTCCAGTGCGGCAAACAGGCTGCGCAGACGGATGTTCACGGCACCGAGGTTTGTGATCTCGTCGATCTTCAGCTGGGTGTACAGCTTGTTGCCCCGCTGCAAAATCTCGCGGGTCTCATCGGTGGTAATGGCATCCACGCCGCAGCCGAAGGACACCAGCTGCACCAGATCCATATCCTTCTGGGTGGTGCAGTACTTGGCGGCAGCGTACAGGCGGCTGTGGTAGGTCCACTGGTTCAGCACACTGGTGGGGAACTTCTGCACCCGGTTGGAGATGCTGTCCTCGGTGACCACCGCAGCCCCGTGACGGGTGATCAGATGGTCGATGCCGTGGTTGACCTCCGGGTCTACATGATAGGGGCGGCCTGCCAGCACGATGATGCGCTTGCCCTGACGGCGCGCCTCGTCAATGATCTCGCTGCCCTTTACCCGGATCTTTGCCATGTGCGCTTCGTACTCCGCGTAGGCGGCATCGGCTGCGGCCTGCACCTCCCGCTCGGAGATGCCGCCAAAGTACTTGGGCAGCACCTCCTTTGCCATCTTGTGCACAAAGTCCTTGGGGCGGTGGATGCCCACATAATCATAGATGAACTTTTTGCCTTCCAGCTCCGGGCAGTTGCCTGCCAGAACCTCCGGGTAGTAGGCCACCACAGGGCAGTTATAATGGTTGTCGCCCAGTCCCTCGTCCACATTGTAGGTCAGGCAGGGGTAGAAGATGGCGTCCAGCTGCATCTGGCTCAGCGCCTTGATGTGGCCGTGGCTCAGTTTTGCCGGGAAGCAGGCGGTGTCGCTGGGGATGGTGGCCTGTCCGGCCAGATACAGCCCGCGGGTGGACACCGGGCTGGTGTGCACCGCAAAGCCAAGGCTCGTCCAGAAGGCGTACCAGAAGGGCAGCAGCTCGTAGAAGCCCAGACACAGTGGGATGCCGATGGAGCCGCGCTTGCCGGGCACAGGCTTGTAGCTGGCCAGCAGCTGCTGCTTGTAGGCGTACAGATTCAGGCTGTTGTCCTCGCTTTTGCCGGTAACAGGCTTGTCGCAGCGGTTGCCAGAGATGAACTTGCGGCCATCAGCAAAGGTATTGACGGTCAGCTGGCAATGGTTGCCGCAGCCGCCGCACTTGACGCTGACCACCTGCTGTGCAAAGCTTTCCAGCTCCTGCTCGTCCATCATGGCAGAGGTGGTCTGGTTATTTTTATGGCTCTGGCGCAGGCCGTACAAAGCAGCGCCGTAAGCGCCCATCAAGCCGGCGATATCCGGCCGGATGACCTCCACGCCCATCTCCTTTTCAAAGGCGCGGAGCACGGCTTCATTATAGAAGGTACCGCCCTGCACCACGATCTTGCGGCCCAGTTCTTCCGGGCTGGAAGCGCGGATCACCTTGTACAGCGCGTTCTTGACCACGCTGATGGACAGGCCTGCGGAGATATTCTCGATGCTGGCACCATCTTTCTGTGCCTGCTTGACCGAGCTGTTCATGAACACGGTGCAGCGGCTGCCCAAGTCCACCGGGCGGTCCGCGAACAGCCCCAGCGCAGCGAACTCCTTGACATCATAGCCCAGTGCCTGTGCAAAGGTCTGCAAAAAGCTGCCGCAGCCGGAGGAACAGGCTTCGTTCAGGAAGATGTTGCTGATCGCGCCATCCTCGATCTTAAAGCACTTCATGTCCTGTCCGCCGATGTCGATGATGAAATCCACGTCCGGCATAAAGTACTTGGCAGCGGTAAAATGCGCCACCGTTTCCACCAGACCGTAATCACAGCGGAAGGCGTTTTTCACCAGTTCCTCGCCGTAGCCGGTGGTGGTGACGCTGGCCACCTGCAGCCCCGGGTGCTCCTTGTAAATCTTGAGCAGCTGCTCCCGGATGAGGGGCAGCGGGTTGCCAAGGTTGGGCTGATAGTTGGTGTACAAAATCTGGCTCTTTTCGTCCACCACCACCAGCTTGACGGTGGTAGAACCGGAGTCGATGCCGATATGCACCGGCCCACAGTGAGCACCAAAGGCCACGCGGGGCACACTGTGGGACATATGCCGTGCATGGAAAGCCTCGTACTCCTCCTTGCTGGCGAACAGCGGCGGCTCGCTGGCATAGGTAGCAGTGGCGGCGTATTTGTCCAGCGCATCGGCCACCTCGGTGAGCACAAACTCCTTGTCGGCATACAGAGCAGCGCCCAGCGCCACATACAGCAGGCTGTTTTCCGGGCAGGTGCCGGTCACGTTCAGCGCTTCGTCAAAGCTCTTGCGCAGCACGGTGCTGAAGGTGAGCGGGCCGCCCAGATAAAGGATATTGCCCTTGATGGGACGTCCCTGTGCCAGACCGGCGATGGTCTGGTTGACCACGGCCTTATAGATGCTGGCGGCGATATCCTCAGTACGGGCACCCTGATTGATCAGCGGCTGCACGTCACTTTTTGCAAACACGCCGCAGCGGGAAGCGATGGTATAGGTGCGCTGCGCCTGCTCGGCAGCCTTGTTCATTTCCTCGGCGCTCATCTTCAGCAGGGTGGCCATCTGGTCGATGAAAGCACCGGTGCCGCCGGCACAGCTGCCGTTCATGCGCACCTCGGTGCCGTTGGTCAAAAACAGGATCTTGGCATCCTCGCCGCCCAGCTCAATGACACAATCAGTCTTTGGCATAAAGCGCTTGACCGCCACGCGGGTGGAGAATACCTCCTGCACAAAGGGCACACCGCAGCTGTCGGCCAAGCCCATACCGGCAGAGCCGGAGATGCTGAGCAGCGCCTTGCGGCCATGCAGATGCTCGGCATCAATGCGCCGCAGCAGCTCCTGCGCCTTTTCCAGAATATGACTATAATGTCGTTCGTATGTAGAATACAGCAGTTCATCATGCTCGCCCAGCACCACGCACTTGATGGTGGTGCTACCGATGTCAAGACCTACTCTCACCTTGTTTTTCCTCCTAAGGACAAATAACCGGAACATAACGCCCCGGCTGCTATGGCAAACAAGTCGTTTGCGGCAAAGACCCGCAACGGCGTTTTTTCTTCCCGCATTGCGCATCTACGTCATTTTCAAGCAGTACGCGTTATAAAAAGACACAGCAAATGCGCTTTTGCATACATTATTATTATAATCCAATCGCGGGCGGCATTCAATCCATGTTGTCTATTTTACACGAAAAAAATAGTATTTTTTGCTCAAAAGGCTGAACTTTTTGTGAACATGTGTCGGTTTTCCCGCAAAAAAAGCCGCCGCACAGCGCTTTGTGCAGCGGCCTTATACCGGCGGAACGATTTCGAATGGCTCCGCATACGCTTTGGCTATTTTCAGCGGAAGTTCCTCTCTACGCCCCACGCGTAAAAATGTTTTTGGAGCGCTCCATTCTCCTTACCGGTTCACGAAATTCAGCACCAGAACCAGCAGCAGCATGTGCACGGGGTAAAAGGCGTAGCAGGCATACTGGAAAGGCTTGCTGTGGTAGCCCTGCCGACCGCGGTACAGCCAGATGGGCACCAGTGCCAGCAGCGCCAGCCCCTGCTGGCAAAGCTCAAAGTCCATGCCGAAGAGCTGAATGGGGTACATAAGCCCGCCCAGCAGCTCCACGTTGACCCAGTACAGCGCTGCCAGCTGCCCCAGCAGACACCACCACTTGCGCCCGTGCCCGTGAAAAAAGTAGAAGATGAACACAGTCAGCACCCCTGCACCGTAGTAGTCCACCATGCCCAGCGTGCCCAGCACCGCGCCCGCCACCACCACAAGGGCGGATACCAGCAGGTACAGTCCTGTTTTTTGCTTTTTGCGCACCGTTTCCATCAAGTGGATGCCCAGAATGCCCAAAAGCAGCGTCCAGATGACGTTCTGGTGCACCGGGTAGAACCATGTACCGCCGTACATCAAATCGAAGGGGATTTCCGAAAGCAGGGCAAACAACAGCAGACGCAGGGTGTATTTTTTCAGGTCGTGGGTGTGGAAGTAGCCCTCCACCGCCATAAAGGCAAAGATGGGAAACGCCACCCGCCCGGCACAGGTCAGCCATTCCTGCGCGGGCAGCAACGTCGCCCACAGGTGGTCCATCAGCATCAGCGCCATGGCAAGGATATGAAGAGCCGCTGCGCTCAGGTCAAAGCGGGTCGCGGCAGTGGAATCGATTGGTTTGGTTGACATGATCCTACCTCGTTTTTGTCGAAATTTGGTCGTTCTGTCTGGAATACGAACGAGCCCCGCAAAGAATTGCAGCCCCGGCCAGATTTTTCCACCACCGGGGCTGCAGGAATGCTTTATTTTTTCCGCTGCGAAGCACCCAGACACAAAAAGACGGAGCCAAGGCAGAGCCATACCACCGCCGTGGAGTGATTCTCACCGTTAACAAGATTCAGCACCGCAGCAAGAAAAAACAACAGTCCGCTGAGATAAAACAGGTTGCATTTTTTCATAGAGCATTCCTCCGGTCTTGGTTTTTTCACCGGCTATTTTGGATACGGCAATCGCAGGGGCGGCTGTCATTTTACTCCGCGTGCAAAGGGGCGCAGAGCGCCCACCCGGCACGCAGAAAGTGTGTGCCCGCAGCAGTCTGCGGGGCAAATTCATGAAGGGTGGCTTGCCTGCCTGCCCATGGAGACGTAAGCGCAAAAGCAGGAATGCGGGAAGGAGCAAGGGACGGTTTCGGCGAAAAAGCGTCTGGCGGTGGCGGAAAAGCCGAACGCAAGATTTTTTCATAATAGCTGGCTCGTAAGGTGAGCCGTGCCAAAACTTCCTTGCGGAAATGTGCAGCGTTATAGTTCATCTGCACCTGAACCGGCAGCTGTGCACCCGGCGCTTGCCGCACCCAAAATAGCCGGTGGAACGTTTATTCAGTTTTTGGCGTTTTCCAGATAGGTCTCAAATGCCTCGGCAAAGCTGGCGTTCACATCAAAGGGGACAGTGTAGTCCACCTTGGAGGTCACAAGGCAGAGGTCCAGCCGATTGGAGGTTTCGTCTGCCTGCCGGTTCAGCTTGCTCAGCGCCGCATGGATGACCTTGCGGTCGTAGTTGATGGTGGTCACCCGCTTCACATCGCAGCAGTAGGAGATCTGGTTTCCCTCGGCGTTGAAACGGTAGCCGGTGCCCCCGCCGGAGAGCAGCTGCTCAGAGCTGCGCAGGTCGTTCATCCGTTTGAAGGTACGGGCAATGCTCTGCCGCGCGGCATTCAGGCTGACCTCGCTGTCCATATCCATGTCCAGCGCATCCTTTGCCTTGCGGATGGCAGCGAACAGGCGGCCCTTCTCCTCCAGCAGGTAGAGCATAAACCGGGCAATATCGGTGATCTGCTGGGCATATTCGGTCTGGGGCAGGTCCAGGATCGTCTCGTCCTCAGCCTCTGCCATGACCTTGTGGCGCAGGTAGGTGTTTGCCACCTTGGTAACGTTGGCGTCGCAGTCCAGAATGCTCTGGGCCTCGTCCAAAAGGGCCTGCAGCTTGTTCTGATAGCGGAATGCTTCTTTCAGATTCATCGGGTCGTCACCTCTGTCTTTCCGGTTGTTTTCTGACCCGATTGTAACGCACGAACGCCTGCTTGTCATGGAACTTGCGGTTCACTCCCGCGCGGAATGCGGCAGGAGTATCCTCATCAGGAGCGCACACAGAGCAATGGTCCCCTGCGCGGGATGTGGGCTTTGCGGATGAAAAACGGAGCAGGCGGAAACCTGCTCCGGGAAAGGGGCTGCATGCTGGTTGTTAAAACTCAGATGCCAAGCAGCTCCTGACACATATAGGAAAACTCTTTTGCTGAGATCCGTTTCTCTGTCCGAATGAGATAGTTTCTCAAAACGGTGAGACGCAGCAGCGCCGCAGCTTCGTCATCCTCACAATTGGCGATATCATACAGCATCACCAACGCGCCCGCAGGCAGCCCATGCGCTGTTAACCGTTTTTCGCTCTCATGAAGCAGGCTTCCGCATTCTCATGCTCTCCGGTACATTCTTTTCCATATTCGGTTGCGGCACTGACATAAACTTTTACATTTCTTCCATCTAGAAATTCCGTAATCCGCCTTCCCTCCGTTGTCCCTGAAAATATTAAAATCTGCTTCATATTCTGATCCTTACCTTCTTTTCTGCCACTGCTATTGTCACCCGATTCATGCACTGCTTCGGCATCAGAAGCCTGCCATCCTCTCCGGCTGCAAGGATCGCCGCCCGCTCACAGACATTGTCCACACCCGTGACCTTCCTGACAAACTCCGAATGGGAGCTGACACATTTAACTTTTCCCAACTCTTCTGCTGAAAACGTGTAAAATGGAAGCTTCCACTTTGCCGCATAAGAAAGTAATCCCTCTTCTTCTTTTTTCAAATCAATACTGTCGATCTCAATGACTTCCTTTTCTGTAAATCCAAGGATCTTTTTTGCCTCATTGACCGCGCTTTGGATTTCTTCTTCGGAAATCCCTTTGCGACATCCGATTCCCAGCACCAAGTTCTTCGGCGGAAGATCCAGAATCGTCTCTTCTTCCCGCCTTTCACCACTTCTTCCTGCAATCCGGATTCCATATGGATAGTTTCTGAGAAACTCTTCTGTTTCACATAGCTTTAATTCCTCCGGAAACTTTCCTTCTACTGGAAATACACTGTAAAGTCCAATCTTATTCCCATCCAGAACCACAGCTGAAATCTCCTTTGCCTTTTTCCGGTCTGTCAGTACCAGACCATTGCTTTTTGCAAATACATCTACTGCAAACTTTTGTTCTACATCCGTTGCTGTAGTAAGTACTGCCTGCGCATTTATTTTCTCCGCGATTTCCTTTGCAAGCTCTACAGCTCCGCCCACATGTCCCGACAGGAGCGGAATCACATAGCTTCCTTTTTCATCCATCACCAGAACCGGCGAATCGGTAAATTTGTCTTTCACATGAGGGGCGATCATCCGCACTGCGATTCCTGCCGCCCCGATAAAAAACAAAGCCTTCTCTCCCCAGAGGCTGCCTATCCAGCTTTTCTTATCTTCCGGAAAAGTATGAAATCCGTATAATCTGCAAAACCGTGTCAAAGTATACACTTTGACACGGTATCCGCTTTGTATGAAATTCTCTCTGACTTTACAGGCCATCTGACAGCCTGCATCTGTAAAACTCAAGATTACAATTTCCATAAACTTTAGTATTTCTCCATCTGCTCCACGTTCAGTACAAAAATCGTACTTCCGCCTACCTGCACATTGATCGGAACGGACGGTGCTGCGCTCATGCTGCTCTGTCCTGAGATCAATGCCGGGTTTGCATAAGTGATCGTCTTTCTTTCGCCAGAATTCTTCTTGATGATCTTCAGTGCCTCTGCTACCTTCTCATCATCCACTACAACCATGATCGTGGTGCTCTTTTTCTTCAGAAATCCACCGGTTGTAGCCAGCTTTGTTACCATGTATCCGGCAATATTCAGTTCCTCTATCGTCTCCAGTTCATCATCCTTATGCAGGATCGCCATAATCATCTTCATACAAAAACCCTCCTGTCTTATCTGGCTTTTGATGCCAGATCCCTTTTTCTTTTATTTTACCGCATTTACCTGGAAAGGTAAACGAAAATGTTGCATTTTAAAAGATTAGTTGAAATCCAAAACGAACTTTAACTTTTTGCATTACCTGTTACAATAATCTTCTTCAATCCTGCCATCCAGTATCCGGATCACCCGGTGTGCCTGACTGGCAATCTCTTCATCATGTGTGATGATAATAACCGTTCTGCCTGACCTGTGCAGTTCTTGCAGGATTTCCATGATCTCCTGTGTTGATTTCGTATCCAGATTGCCGGTCGGTTCATCGGCAAGAATGATCGGCGGTTTTGCGGCAACCGCTCTTGCCACCGCAACTCTCTGCTGCTGTCCTCCGGACATTTCATTCGGCTTATGCTTCATCCGGTCTTCCAGACCGACACTTTTCAGGGCTTCCATCGCAAGTTGCTTTCTCTCATTTTTTGACACCCCGCGGTATACCAGCGGAAGCTCTACATTTCCAACTGCATCCAGATTACTGATCAGGTTGAATCCCTGGAAAATGAAACCGATCTCTTTATTCCGCACATCTGCAAGCTGATTATCTGTCATACTCGCCACATCCTGCCCGTCCAGAACATACTTGCCGGAAGTCGGTGTATCCAGACAGCCGAGCATATTCATCAGCGTTGATTTTCCCGAGCCTGAATGTCCCACAATCGCAACCAGGTCTCCTTTTTCGATATCCAGATCGATCCCGTCAAGTGCACGGACTTCATTCTCACCCGGATTGTAGATTTTCTTCATATTTTCTATATGAATCAATGCCCCCATAAATGTTCTCCTTTTCTTTTCGCTCTACTTTACGTTCCTGTTTTCAATATACCTTATTTTGAATCCAATCACAATGCTATCCTCCTGGCATCATGAATTCTTAAGAATTTCCATTGAAAACATCTTTAAATTTCCTTTTTTATAAAAAATATCAATTATACATCTCGTTTAAAAACACTTATGATAAAACTATCATTTATAAAAAAGGAGATCTGAAAATGACCAATTTAAAATTACCGGAAGATTTTGAAACCTATCCGGAAGCAAGAAAGAATGCTTTTCTGAAAATGAAAGAGCTGAAGGAGTCCGGGCGCAGAATTGTCGGAGTTTTCTGTACCTACACCCCATGGGAACTGATTGAAGCTGCAGACGCAGCTGCAGTTGTACTTTGCGGGATCGGAGATGACAATATCCCGATTGCAGAGACCAGACTGCCACAGAACCTTTGTCCTCTGATCAAGGCAAGCTACGGTGCCGCCCTCGCTGACCGCTGTCCATTCTTCTATTTTTCGGACATGGTGCTCGCAGAGACAACCTGCGATGGAAAAAAGAAAATGTATGAACTGATGTCCGAGCTTAAGCACTGCCATATTATGCAGCTTCCGCCAGGAAAAACAGGCCGCGGTGCGCTGGAATTCTGGAAACAGGAGGTAATCAGCGTCAAAGAAGATCTGGAGGATTTCTATCACATAAGGATCACAGATGAGCAAATCCGCAAAGCAATCCATCTTCGCAACCGGGAACGCAAGACCGTCCTTGACTTCTTTGAGATTGGACGCTTAAAACCGACTCCGATTACCGGTTATGAGATCAACACGGTTATTTCCTCGAACGAATTCACGGTTGATCTGGAAGAAAAAATCAAATACCTGGAACACCGTACCGCTGAGCTTAAAGAGCTTTATGAAAAGGAATATAAAGGCAAACCATCCCGTCCGAGAGTTCTCATTACCGGATGTCCGACCACCGGCGTGATCGACAAAATTGTACGCCAGATTGAAGAACTCGGAGCAGATGTTGTCGGCTTTGAGAACTGTTGCGGTCCACGTGAGAAAAAAGATCCGATTGATGAGACAAAGGATCCAATCACTGCAATCGCCGAAAAATATCTTCGTGTAAACTGTTCGGTCATGAGTCCGAACCCGGGACGTCTCGAGGCGCTTGATGCCCAGATTGATGAATATCAGGTAGATGGTGTCGTTGAGGTCCTTCTGCAGGCATGTCATACCTTTGCCATTGAGTCCGATGCAATCCGCACCTTTGTCACCAAAGAAAAAGGACTTCCGTATATTGCGATCAATACAGACTATTCTTCTGGTGACCAGGCACAGATCAATACAAGACTCGGGGCATTTATCGAAATGCTCGGTTAAAAGAAAATCCGGTGATCTTTCCTTCGATCACCGGACTTCTTTTTTCTCTTTTTGGCAGAATCATTTAAGCTTCTTCTTTCCCTTCAACAAGGCTGTTCAGCTTCTTGTTAGCCAGGAAGATAAGTGCTGTAAATACTAACATAATGACTGTGATTCCAACAAATACAGGGAACACATCAAATTTTTCAATAAATGCCTGTACAAACGGGCTTAACTTGTTTGCCCCAAATGTAGAAATTGCGATAACTCCCATCAAAAGTGAGAGATATTTCTTCGGTGCATACTTACTTACAAATGCATTACGCAGCGGTGAGAAACACATCTCTCCGATTGTAATAACCGTTACAAACAGGAATGGCCAGAAAACGCTTGCTTTTACAGAAGCATCTGTGCCAACTCCGCGAACCAGTTCACATACAACCATTACTCCAAACGCAAGTCCTACAAAAAGGAAGCCAAGTGCTACTTTCTTAAACATATTCATATCGCCCTGCGGACGCTCTGCAAGTTTCTTCCAGATGGCTGCCATCACACCACCAAGAACGACACACAAAAGTCCGTTCCATGTAGTAGTAACCCATGACGGCGGAATGTCAAAAGAGCCAATACTCATCTTCACATAATCGGTCATATAAATGACAAGCGCAAGATCCTGCTGATAGTAGAACAGCCAGAAGATAACGGAGAGTGCCGATACAAGGATGATCGCTATCATACGGTTTCTTTCCAATTTTGTAAGCGGCTGCTTGTCGTTCTTCCCATCGTCTTTCTTTTCGGTAGACCCGATCACATTTCCATTCTCATCCGTAAGATACTTGAATGGTTTCACACCCTGTCCCTGAAGATTTTTCCAGTTCAGCACAAACCATACCAGACCAACGATGCACCAGATCGATGCCACAAAGAAGCACTGACGGAATCCAAGCACATCGCCTTTTTTGAATAAGTGGAGATACAAAAATCCGGTAAGCAGTGAACCTACGAAAGCCCCAACATTTACATAAGAATACTGAATGGAAAATGCAGCATCCAGAAGCTCTTTGTTCTGATATTGTCTTCCGATCAGAGCGTTTAAGTTTCCTTTGAAAAGACCGGTTCCAATCGATACAAGAATGATCATCAGATTGACCATTCCCGGACCTGTTGCCTTCCAGCCTACCAGATATCCGATTGCCATGATAATATATCCCAGAGAGATCGCATATCTCGCTCCCAGCCATCTGTCAGAGATAATTCCTCCGATCAGCGGTGCCATATAGGTGTACGCTGTCAGATTCGCTGCCATGACTGCCGCATCTGTTCGCTCAATACCAAGACCACCCTGTAAAGTTGCAGTGATCAGGAATAGAAGCAAGATTGGCTTTGCTCCGTAAAATGCCAGGCGTTCAAACATAAATGTGATACAACAGGCATAAAAGCCTTTTGGATGTTTTTCATTAGTCTGTGCTTTTCCCATTACTTTTTATTTCCTTTCTGTTTTGGCGACTGTCGACAATCGTCATTCTTTATAAGTAATATAGCATAACTTCACCACTTTTTCAATACAGCTCATGTCTTACACTCTTTTTTTGTTATAATTCAACAAAACACAACAAAAAAAGATGTGGAATATTACTATCCACATCTCTTCATTATTAATATTTATCCATTTACTACTATCTAAAGACTGTAACCTCTCTCTGTATCCTAGACAAGAAAATCAAATGAAAATCCGGAATCCTCTTCCGACAATCCCTGCTCTTTCAAAAGCCTTCGGATCGTTCTCATGTAATGATCGGAAAGAACGTGACAGATTTTCTCCTTGTTCTTTTCCCTGCAGGCATCCACCAGTTCTTTATGAATCGGATACTGTCTTTCTACCACACGCTTTTTATCCGTGCTCAGGCTGAAGCCCGTAACAATATTTCCATAATTCAGCTCTTTCCATGCTTTATAGAGCCTTATCATACCAGTCATCTCTACAAGCAGTCCATGCATCTGGTTATCATAGACAAAAACCTGGTCAAACTGCTCTTCATCCAGTTTTTTCATTTTTTCCAGCACTTCTTCCATCCGGCAAATGGTATCCTCCGGAACGTTTCCGCCCATCAGCTTCACTGCCATGGTTTCGTAATTCGCCCGCATAAGGTAAATTTCAAATGATTCTTCCAGTGTAATTTCTTTTACAGAACATCCTGCATTTCTTACATATTCTATAAGTCCTTCATTTTCCAGCTGTCTAAGTGCCTCACGAATCGGAGCCCTGCTTGTCTTAAATTCCTTTGCCAGATCCTGTTCCACAACCTTCTGTCCCGGCTCCAGC
>OGZW01002809.1_pt1 | contig 13312 bp, 9 predicted proteins | sample 1577001 | NCBI WGS metagenome assembly OGZW01 (sample SAMEA3541519, study PRJEB24748) | human gut metagenome | biome: human gut; feature: human-associated habitat; material: faeces | place: China | collected 2012 | reverse complement strand
GGGGACGGATAAAAAAGAAGAAACGGTCTGCCTGTTCTATCAGGGGGATATAATGAGTTTTGTCTACATAATAATAGTCCTCGCGACGGATGAGTGCAAAGTTCATCATGCCGTAGGGAAGTCTTTTTCTGCCGGGTACTATGTATTTCTGTGGATCCATCTGCTATCCTCCTGCTACTATATTATTTAATCCGTTAACGACACAAAGATAGCAAAAGTTCTTGTAGTTTGGCAACGCTTAAAAAACAACTTGGCACATCAATGATAATTTATCTCTTATTTTATGATCAGCTATTACTAATACGAATCAGTAGTTGAATATAATTCATAACTGAAAAGAAATGAATAAAAGAGTGGTAAGGTGATAGGGTGATAGGGTGGTAAGATGATAGGGTGGTAAGGTAGTAGCGGGATAACACTCTGTGGTATATAGCGCAGCCACTTTATCACATTATCACCCTACCATCTTATCACACTTTATTCATATCCCTGCAAACAAGCCTATTTTAGCGGGCTGAGCGAGGTTTTAGAATCTGCAACACAACCCAATGCCCGCCTGTAGCCATCCTTTCTTTATGAATTCGTTACTCATGCTTTGTCGAATTGGGAATCCTGATACTTATGACAGGCATTTTTTAAATATCTTTCATTTTTTTTGTTTATGTCGGCGGTAAATCCTACATTTGCCGGGTGTGCGGAAGCGTCTGCCGCAAAGTTTTTTTAGAATAATATTTAGAAGCGTCTTGCTTCATTCTTGTCAATAACGAAACCTGAGAAATTTCAAGTCACAAGAATGATACCCGGATGGCTTCACGCTATAGCGTGGGGCTGCATTGTATCATTTCGTGGCTTAAGGGCAATCTCAGGTCCCCGTTATTGGCGAAGTGTAGCAATCAGTTCTACGCTTCGTGTTTATTTACAGGCCTGCCATGGAGCTGAGAAAGACCGTAATACTCAAAAAAACATGATGGATACCCTACCAAAAGAGAGGTATGAGCCGCCCGAAATAGAAATATTGCAGGTGGCAGTGGAAACTGGCTTTGCAACCAGCGACACCGAATCCGGTCTTCCCACTTGGGACAAGGAAGATGGTTACTGGCAATGATGCCCACCTCCGCACGTAAGCGGATGTTCCCACTACAATTAATTTTCAAAACAAAAAAATTACTCAAACATGAAAAGATTGACTTACCTCACGGCCCTGCTTTGCACAGCCGCATTGGCAGGCTGCTCCAACGAAGAACTTATGGAGAACGGAGCTGCCACGCAACAAGATGAACTGACCCTGACTGCCACCACCGGTGCGGACACACGTACTGCGGTGGATGTAAACTATAACGTAAACTGGAGTGCAGGAGACGCTTTCTATGTCTTCGGTACATTGGTGCAAGACAATGTTTACAGCTCCACCGGAACATTTGAATTGAAAAACGGCGAGGGTGGAAGCACCGGTACCTTTAAAGGCACGGTCACGGGCGAAATGTCGGAATTGGAATATGCGGTATATCCGTCGAAGAACTACACTCCATCCACGTGCACATTGACTTTCCCCACTACTTACACTTATCCCGTGAGCAACGCGCCGATGTTCGGTAAGCTGAATGAGGCCAAGAACAAGGTGGAGTTCACGCAGTTGTTGAGCGGATTGATGCGTATCCAAGTGAGCGGCATTGAAGGCGGCGCGCAAGGTACACTGAAACTGAATGCATCCGGCATTACCGGAACAGCCGTCCTGACTCCCGGTACACCCGCCACGCTGGCTGCACTGTCGAGCACAGGCGGAGAAGTTACCCTCTCATTTACCGGAACGGGCATAGATCCGCTGATACTGGATATCCCCGTGCCCGCAGGAGCGTATTCCGGAGGTATCACAGCCACCTTGAAGATAGGAATAGCAGAAGCTCAAGTGTTCCATACCACTTCCAGTTTTACAGTAACGGCCGGTACAGCCAAGGAAATGCGTCCCATCCGCATTGTGGAGATTGATGGAGAAACCATCAATTTCTCACAAACCGTAGCCGATGCGGAAGCCGCCAACAAGGCTTTGGAAGAAGGCGTGAAGAATATCACAATTGAAAGTGTAGCTGCCAACGGAGAGATTGCCATCCCTTCTTCCAGTACGGCAGAAGAGCCTGTCACTATTAACATTGCTTCTGTCAGTAGCAATGAATTCACCGTGAAGGGGGCTACGGATGATACAGCCACTCCGGCTGCCGTCATCAATGTTCCCCAAGGTACCACAGGCACGCTGAACGTGAAGAACATTGAGCATGTGGAACTGAACGGCGGATCTTGGACCAAAGTGACTTCCAGTACCGGAGAAAACACATTGGAAATCAAGGACGGTACCGTGATAGATGAACTGGTAATCGAGAAAGGAGGCATCAACATTGCGGCCGGTGCGGAAGTGAAGAAGATTACGTTGCAAGCTGACGCAAGCATCAAGAGCCGCATAGTTGTGGCAGAAGGCAAGAACATGGAGATCAATGTGGGCACACATACACTGACACTGGAAGACAAGGGCTTTCACCTTATTGCTGGAGGAGCAACACTGATCTTTAACGGTGACGGTATCAGCAAGGGTAAAATCACTGACTACAGCCAGGCCATCGCTATCAATCAAAGTATCGGAGGCAACTTCACCATGAAGAATATTGAATATACCGCTCCTTCTGTCGGTTCGGACCGCATCTTGATAGACCCGCGCGTAAGTTCGGCTAAGATTACAGTAGAAAACAGTACAATGAACTGCAAATATTATTGTCTTTCCTCGAATGCTGCCAAGGAAAACGGTTCCGGCCACGTAGTTACGCTCACAAATTCCACTTTCACGGCTGAGGAAACCGGCTTGATGTTCAATGTTCCCGGCACTGTGACGGCAACAAACTGTACCTTTACCGGTGGTTGGCAGGGTGCTTTCCTGCGTGGAGGCAATTTTACCTTCGATGGGTGCACGTTCAAACTGAACGTTAGCAGCAGTTATGACACGGGAATCGGCAGCAATAAGCCGGCAGGAGCTACTTCTTGGGGAGATGGCAATCAGGCGCCTTCTGCAGCCCTCACCATTGGAAATCGCGGCAGCAACACCGCCTACAACTGCCCGAAGGTAGTTGAATTGAGAAACAGTTGCACATTCAGTGTTCTGAAGGACAACGCTGCTTCCACAGACTATCCTTCCGTTTACATTGATGCCAATCCGAGTCAGAGCAGCCAGACGGTAACATTTACCTATGACGCAACTTCCGGCACTAATTTCGGCAACGCCGGAAAGGGGCTTGATATCCGCAACAAAGCGGGACAGGTCACGGTAAACGGAAAAGTTTACAGCGGCTCTACTGCGGAATAACCTTCAGTTGCAGAAGCGACGTGAGCGCCTTTGCAAATTGCGGTGCTCCTATTGAATAAAGAAAAACGCCATCGGTTTGTGCATCAGGCACAAGTCGATGGCGTTAGGTATCTTGCATATAAGCCTATAGCAATGCGGCATACTTACTCGATTCACTGTGTAAAGGTAATGCTTATTTTTGATACTCCACTGTAAAAGTGGAAACTGTTTCGGAAATATCCGAATACAATATCAAACTTGCTCCTGTTCAGGAAAAATATTCTTATGGGAATGTACTTGCTTTCAGAACCTGCAACGCAATTCAATCCCCGCTTGTATAGGCCGTCCTTTCTGCATGAACCCGTTACCCATGCTTTCAAAGTAAAAAGCAGCATAATCTTTATCCAGTGCATTGCGAACCCAGAAGTCAATCTGTCCGTTGCCTTTCTGTAGACTGAGGCGTCCGTTCAGTATGCCGTAGAAGGACTGGCTGACGTCGTTCTGCTCTGTCCAATAGATGCGTCCGGCACCGGTGTAGTTGGCATTTACCTGGATGCGGTCCAGCCAATGCCCCGGGTTGATGCGGAAGATGTATTGTCCGCCCAGACTCAGTGTATGTTTGGGCACGAAGGGGACGTAATTGCCGTTGTAACTTATCTCCTTTGTCTCTCCGTCCACTTTAACGTTGGTTGCGTACTCTTTGAAAGTAGCATAAGTGTATCCATAAGAAGCGTTTACCGTAAATGCAGTGGTAAGAGCGGCACGCAGGCTTGCTTCGGCACCGTAACTATGGCTTTTTCCTGCGTTCACTGTGATACGGCCCAGACCATTCTCCGCAAACTTTGCAATCTGCTGGTTGCGTGTATCCATGTAGAAAGCGGAGAGGTCGGCAAGCAAGCGCCCTTCCCAAAGCGTGAGATGGCTTCCTATTTCGTAGTTCCAGGTATATTCCGGTTTATACTTGGTGGCATCGCTTACCTCCGGCAATTCTTTTTTCATTTGTTCAATCATGGCAGAGAACCTGCTGAAGTTAGGGTCGGTCATGATGGCATCCATCATGGAGTTGCTGAGCACTCCCGTCACGAGGTCGGAGAACATCTGAATGTTATATCCTCCCGAACGATAGCCACGTGCGGCGGTTGCGTAAATATTATTTCCCTTGTTCCATTCGTATTGCAAAGCGAACTTAGGCAATAGCTGAACGTAGTCGGTAGATTCTTTGCCCAGATAAGCCGCATTTCCTTCAAGGCCTTGACTCTCGATAATCTGGGGATTGGCCGGATTTCCCATCTTCATGGAGAAGTTGAAGTTGGTGGTTGCGGCGGCAGAGTTATATTCCATCTTTACTTTCTCATAGTCCATTCGCAAACCGATGGTTGCCGACAAGCCTTTGACAAATAAATCATTGAAGGTGGACTGGTGGATCCGTACCGGTCATTATGATAAAGGCGCGATGTGGTATCGTAAAGCTTTGTCTTACTGTGATTCATTGAAGATTCCTGAAGAAAAACGTTTTCCTGTTTATACGGATTGGCACAGGTTTATATGGAACTTCGTGATTTTACTTCTTGTGATCATTACTATGAACTGGCTGCCCGGCAATATGATAAGATGCTTCCATTTGAGAAACATATTTATTTGAATAATCGTGGTAATTCTTATTATTTTCGTGCTGATTATCCCAATGCTTTGGAATTTTTCAGAAAATCATTATTGTTAGCTCGTTCTTATCCGGATATGATTTTTGAGGAACATCTGACTGAAATGAATTTGGGAGAAACTTTTCTATTGATGAATCAGGTTGATTCTGCCGCATACTATTTAAACCTTTGCAGTGATTTTTTTCGTTCTATCGAAAATCAGACGGCTCTCTATTATTTGGATACCCAATTGATTGAACTTGCCTTGAAGCAGAATAACTTGTCTTTAGCACGTAAACGTATGTCTGAGGCTATACAGCCTGATTATGTGGAACCGAATATGCAGCATATCCGTAACCGTTACCTGCAACATTATTTTGAAGAGGTGGGGGATTTCAAACAAGCCTATTATTATCAAATGGAAAATCAGCGTATTGATGATTCTACACGTAATGAGCGTATTAAAATGCGTACAGCTGAAATTGATCTGAAATACAGTCAGGACACCACGCTGATGAAGCAGAAAATTTTTATCCAGCAAAAAGAGAATGAAGTACTGGCGCTGAATCAGACGCTTTACCTGTGGATGTTTGCCTGCATCTGTATTTTGGGGCTCGTTGTTTTTGTTTACATGTACAACAAGAGACAGCGTTTCCTGCTGCAAATGAAAAGTCAGAATATGATTGCCACTTTGCGTATGGAGAATATCCGTAACCGGGTTTCCCCCCATTTCATTTTTAACATTCTGAACCGTGAGATGGGAAACTACACCGATGAGCAGGCCGGAAATATGCGTGGGTTGGTAAAGCTGATGCGGCGCAACTTGGAACTGACCGAACAGCTGTGCGTTACCATGGCCGAGGAACTGGACTTTGTCAATACGTTTATCAACCTGGAACGTGAAGCATTGGGAGATAGCTTTATACTGTCCACATCCATAGATGCTGCCATCCATCTTGACCAAGAAATACTTCCTTCCATGATGATACAGATTCCGATAGAAAATGCTATCAAGCATGCCCTGAAGGACAAAGAGGGGATGAAAAGACTGTGGATTGATATCAAGAAGACCGGGGAGGGAATCTGCGTCAAGGTGCGTGACAATGGGGGAGGTTACCGGATAAACAGTGCCAACCATGGTACAGGCACCGGTATAAAAGTGATTCTTCAAACCATACAGTTGTTGAACGCCAACAATAAAAAGCATATCGACATATCCATAACCAATGTGCAGCTGGAAGACGGAGAAACCGGTTGCGAGTTTGCTGTCTTCCTGCCCCAAGGCTATGATTATAATTTGAAAAAGATGGTTTAGTTATTATTTTTGCTAGGATAGTGTCTGAAACGGTCGCTATAGTTCCATAACCGGAGTGTCGGGTTTGTGCGTTAAAACATGTTTTAATACTTTTGTTCCGTTAATAACTAAAGCAGGATTGTTTACTATGGATAAACTATACAGGGTCGTAATAATTGATGATGATGAGTTCTCTGCGGACAATCTTTGTCTGGAGCTGAAGAAATATAACAGGCTGTCTATAGACGGGATGGCACGTAACGGTGCGAATGGCCGGAAACTGCTGGAAAAGGTTCATCCGGACTTGCTGTTTCTGGACGTGGAATTGCCGGACATGAAGGGCATGGAACTGCTGGAACAGCTAAGGGGGGCAATCACTTGGAATATGCAGATTGTGTTCTATACAGCTTATGATAAGTACATGATTTATGCTATCCGTGGGGCAGCTTTCGACTACTTGCTGAAGCCTATAGACAAGAAGGAGCTGGAAGGGATCATTGACCGCTTCATGAAAAAGGCGGAAGAGTCGGCAGCCGCATCTTTGGTTATCCCTCCGCGTGTGTATTCGGCCGGCGAGCATACTTTTATGATATCCACACCCATCAATGACTTGCGCATTCTGCGCTCCATTGACATCGGTTTTTTCCGTTATAACTCCGACCGGAAACTGTGGGAAGTGGTGCTGAACAACCAGCTGCCTTTGCTGCTGAAGAAAAATACTACGGCCGATCATATCAAGGGATATGACTCCTGCTTCGTCCAGATCCATCAGTCGTATATCATTAATATCAATTATCTGATGATGATTAAGGAGAACCGCTGCGTCATGTTTCCCCCGTTTGAGAATATTACGGAACTTCAGGTTTCCAAGAAGTTCAGAAAAGAATTGCAGGATAGGTTTTATTTGTTGTAGTGAATCTATTGATGACGTTGAAAATACAAGTTTATAGAAAGTGATTTTAAGTCACAGTGGAAAAGCAGGAGTCGTGAGATTGCTGCTTTTTTTGTTTTTAGTGCTTAATTTTCCCTTTGCGGTATATGGAAATGAGGCTATATAGTCGTTAATTTAGATAGAATAGTATGCTTGTTAGGCTGTTTGATACTTTCTCTTGGTTTTGTGAATTTGTAAAATGACGTTAATTGTTTTTCTTTGAAGCCGCATAAGGTTAAAAAAAGACATGTATATGAATGAAGTAAAAAAAGTAATATTGTTTTTATTATGCTGTGCTATACCTTTTAGTTTTTATGCACAGAAGGCGCGCCAAAATGCTGTAACAAAGAAATGGGGATATGAGCAGACCGAAAATAAAGGATGGTGGGAAAATTCAAAATATAGGGGTAATTCTATGTTTGGTGGATGGGATGCGGCTTTAGTAAATCAGGATTATGAGATAAATTGGTTGATTTCTCCACAATATGAAGGGGTGACCAAGAGATTTACAGAAAAGTTGGCAGGAGTAGTTTTAGGAGGAAAAGTAGGTTTTATAGACATACACAACCGTTTTATAATTAAACCGCAGTTTGAAAATGCAGATGATATTCATGGATTTAATTTAGGACTGTCTGCGGTAAAGAAGAATGGCAAGTTTGGCTTTATAAATAAAAAAGGAGAATTTGTCATTGAACCTCAATTTGATTACGCTGATAATTTTAGAGATAACATGTTGGCTACAATCAAGCAAGAGGGTAAGTTCGGGGCTATTAATTTAAGGGGAGAAATCGTTGTTCCATGTAAATATATTCTAGAAGAAGCAATGATAAGCGTTCCTATATCCAATAAGGTATATCGCCAGAAACAAGAAGAAGTGAAAAATGCGAAAGGAAACGGTGATTTTGATGATTTGCTTGATAAAATCGCTGAATGTAGCAGAGAGGTCAATGAAAAAATTAATAATCCTGGAGCAGAAGTTATAACCGATTCTCTCAGAATAAGGGAAGATAATGGTAAAATGGGCCTTGTAGTGGGAGGACAAACTGTAATTCCTACAGAATATGAGGAGCTTATAATAGCAGAAGATGGATTTGTTCTTGCTTGCAAGCAGGATAAATGGGGGGCTTTGGATATATATGGGCGTACTATATTGCCTTGTGTTTATCAATGGGTATATTATGATGTATCGGCAAAGGTCTGGATTGCCAAAAGTCTTGCAATGGGGCTATATAATAGTCAAGGTGCTTTATTACTACCGGGAAGGATTGATTATATAGGTAGTTTTGTGGATGGCAAAGCACCTGTTTGGCTGAATTCCGTACTCGGTTGGATAGATACGAAGGGACAACTCTCTGATGGCTTTGCAGAGGATGTGACAGAATCCTTTTTGAAAGAAGAAAAAAAGGGAGTGGCAGGTGCTTGGGGTATGTTTAATTTATTGACAGATTTGATTCCGGACTATGCCATGGCCCATTATTATATGGGAAAAGGGCAAGTGACAGATGGCATTTATTCTAAAGGAATGGAGCATCTGAAGATAGCGGCAGAATTGGATCCGGATAATGGAGAAGTAGCGTTAGCGCTGAAGCAAGCCAAAAAGGACAAGAAGAAAAGAACGTTGAATACGATTGGTTACATTGCAAGTGTGCATAATGATTTGGAATCTACAAACTCTAATTCTTTTAAAGATGAAAGCAGGAATCAAAATAAGCCTTCATCTGGAATTAATCTGGGAGTTTCTATGGATGAGGTAGATGCCCTTGGTGGGTCTACAGCTACTGCTATAGCAGGAGGTAGTAATCATTGTGGTTTTTTGAAATATGTGTTAGAAGATCTTGAAGAAAAGATTCAGAAGAATACGGGCGAATTGATGGGAGAGTATTATCGGAAAGTGAAGGATGAATATTTGCAGTTTGCCGGTAAAGAAGGGTGTGAACAATAATATATAATTAAAGAATAGAATTATGAGAGTAATGAATGTGAAATTTGTCGGTAGAATCATTATGACGGTTCTTTTTGTATTCATCTGTATTGGAGCGCACGCAGATGATGCCCCTTTAAAATATGAGATAGAGGGAGAAGGAGTAGGTGCACAAGGTACTTATTTGGTAAAAGTGACAGTAATCCAGAAGAAAAGTAAATTGGATGCCGATGTGATCAAGAAGTGTGCAGTTCATGGGGTGCTTTTTAAAGGATTTTCCAGCCAGACTTCACGCACCCGGCAGAAACCTTTGGCAGGAAGTATGGTGGTAGAACAGCAACATCAGGATTATTTTGATGTCTTTTTCCAAAAAGGAGGTTCTTACATGAATTTTGCCAATATGGTAGGAGAGAATCTTTCAGTGGTGAAGATGGGAAAGCAGTATCGAATTTCAGCAGTGGTTTCCGTTGCGAAAGACGCCCTCTATCAAGAGCTGGTATCAGCCGGAGTTATTAAAGGACTAAATAATGGATTTTAGCTTATGTATAAGAGGTTGATTGTTACTTTTCTGATACTGGCTGACGGATTATTGTCTGCTTTTGCCCGGCAGGCTCGTGATGTGATTAATCTGAATAATGGTAACTTGTATCATTGAAATTAGACTATGAATTTTAAAGAAGAAAAAATTATGAAACATCTGTTTTATACGTGGAAATTGGGATGTCTGCTTTTACTTATCCTTGCCGGATGCAGCAGCAAAAAAAGTGTTTCTTCCTATCATTCCTTTGAGAGTGAATGTTTGGGAGTAGAACTGGATGGGTCGGAAACACTTCGCGCCTGGGGCAGAGGGAAAAATCGTACAGATGCTATAGAGCAGGCAAAGAAAAATGCAGTAAGAGATGTCTTGTTCAAAGGTGTTGTTGCCGGTAGTCGTGAATGTAGTGTGCGCCCTTTGATAACAGAAGTGAATGCACAGGAACGGTATGCATCTTATTTTAACGACTTTTTTAGAGACGGAGGGGAATATCTGAAGTATGTAAGTATGGAAGATAAGAAAACAAATTCTAACACGAAGGCTTCTAATAAAACCCAAATTTCTTATTCCACTACGGTGCGTGTGCTTCGTTCTCAATTACAGCAGAAACTGATAGAAGATAAAATTTTAAAACCATAAAGACAGAAAAACATGAAAAAATTATATGCTATTTTATTTCTTGTAGCACTTATACACACCGGAGTGTATGGGCAGGCTAAAAAACCCACCATTATGGTTGTTCCCGCTAATGTGTGGTGTACCCATAATGGTTATACACAAAAATATAACAATCAAGGCACTATTACTGAAATTCCGGATTATAAAAAGGCATTGGATAATGATTTGAACTTGGTGAATGTCATAACGAAAATAGGTGAATTGATGGCTGAAAAAGATTTTCCGTTGAAGGATATGGCATCTTCTATTCGTTCCATAGAGCAGAGTTCGGCGGAACATGAGATGACTACCAGTTCTACTTCGGGAGCTTCACTGGCAGAGTCTCCTTTGGATCGGTTAATGAATAGAGCTAAAGCTGATATTCTGATTGAAGTAGTTTGGAATATTAATACAATGGGTCCCAAACGTTCTGTTACTTATACTTTGCGAGGCTTGGATGCCTACACTAATAAGCAGGTCGCAGCGACGCAAGGTACGGGAGAACCTTCTATGGCTGCTGAAGTGGCAGTATTGTTGGAAGAAGCGGTAGTAGACAAGATGGATGCTTTCGTAAGTCAATTACAGAAACATTTTGATGATTTGATGGCTAATGGCCGTGAAGTGGCATTAGAAGTCCGTGTGTTTGATAATGGGAGCGGCGTTAATTTGGAAAGTGAATTGGGGGGGGCTGAACTACAGGAAATCATAGAAGATTGGGTGGCGCAGAATACGGTGGCTCATCGTTTTAGTTTAACTGATGCAACTGAGAATATGATGCTTTTTGAGCAGGTACGCATTCCGCTTTATCGTGAAAATGGAATGGCTAGAGATACAAGAAGCTTTGCAAATGATTTGCGCAAATATCTCAATCAGAAAGCCAATCTTACCTGCAAAGTAATGACGAAAGGGTTAGGTAAAGCTGAATTGGTTATCGGAGAAAAATAGAAAAGATATGAAAATAAGGAATATGATATTTGCCGCTTGGTGCGCATGTTGTGCCATGTCTGTGGCAGCACAGGATTGTGAGATAAGCCTTACCATAGCTAAAGCTGCCCAGAAAGAGGAACTTCCATCCCAGGTACAAGAGATTTTAGGAAATCGTTTAGCTGCGGCAGTGGCCGGTCAGGGGAGTGTTGCCAATTCCAATTTTACACCATTCTTTATCACAGCTAAGACCAATACTTTATATAAGGAAACATTGTCCGGTCCTCCTGTCAGTACAGCGCTTACTGTTCAATTGACTTTGTATATAGGCGATGCAGTAGGGCAGAAAGTATTTTCTACTCTCACTGTGGATGCAAAAGGAGTAGGTACTAATATTAACCGGGCATATATCAATGCTTTCCGTGCAATAAATGGCAATAATGTGAAAATACAAGAATTTATACGCGAAGGGAAAGAAAAAATTATCTCTTGGTATAATAGTAATTACAGGCAAATATTGGTAAAAGCGCAAAAAAGTGCTTCTATGCATGAGTATGATGCTGCATTGTATTATGTTACCTCTATTCCTGAATGTTGTGTCGGCTATGAGGAAGCTAGTAAACTGATAGACACTTATTATACTCAATATGTGAATTATAATTGTCAATTGATTATGCAATACGCCAGATCCGAATGGGCGAAGTCACCCAATGCGGAAGGTGCTTCAAAAGCTTTGGACTGGTTGGTTTTCATTGAACCGGGAAGCAGTTGTGAAGGTGAAGCTAAAGCTTTGTATAATGAAGTAAAGCAAAAGGTGACCAGTGATTGGGATTTTGAGAATCGTGAGAAATATAAGGATGAAGCGGGGCTGAAAAAGCAGAGGATAGAAGCTGCCAGAGCTATAGGTGTAGCATTTGGTAATGGGCAGCAACCGGTTACTACTAATATTACTTGGCTCCATTAATTCAAGTTCAAATGATTTTAAATAGAGAGAATATGAGAAATAAAAAAGTTATCCTAATTCTATGTCTGCTGGTGCTGGTCAGTGGCTCTGTGCAAGCTCAGAGGTTGAAGGCCGTGCAGAATGAAAAGGGGCGTTATGGCTTTATGACGGAAGACGGGACGGTAGTGATAAAATATAAATATGATGAAGCTACTCCCTTTAAAGACGGTATCGCTAAAATAGGAAAAGATGGAAAATACAGTCTGATTAATGAAGATGGTGAAATCATTACAAAACGGAAATATACATATATCGGTGAATTTTATAACGGAGTTTGCCCCGTCGCTGAAGGTGGAAATACTAAAAAAGGAGTAATGCTAACCACGGGTGGGCTCATAGGCAATAAAGCTAGTAGCAATACAGGTGAAAAATGGGGGTTGATTGATAAGACAGGTAAGGAAATCCTGAAAACCGATTATGAAGCAATGGGAGATTTGAATAAGAAACTGATATATGTCTTGAAAGGCAAGAAGTTCGGGTTCATTGATTCAGCTGGTAATATCATAGTGAAGCCTACTTATAATTTTATTGGCAGTTTCAATAACCAAGGAATCTGTTGGGTTAATATCGGTGGCAAATACGATAAAAAGAACAACATGGTGTCTAAAGGTAAATTCGGGTTAATCAATGAAAATGGGCGGGAAATAATTCCTGCCAAGTATGAAGATGTGGGTAACTTCCCTGTTTTGCGAGATAAGAAAACCGGAGCTTTGCTTGATGAGGCTGCCTTTTATACCAAGGCAGACCAGTCTGCATTTCCGGCTACCAAGCAGGAAATACAGAGCTTGCTGCTTCCCAAACCTCATGCCGCTGAGTCCCAGTTGCCTTCATCAAGGGTCGATTATTTTTATTTCATTAATAAGAAATCCCAAGGGTTGGTAGATATCCATGGAAATACTATTATTCCTTTAACTGCCAATCAGGCTATTCTTCCTCCTTCAGACAATATGCTTAGGCTTGCTAAAGTGGAAAAGAAGCAAATAGCTAAAGCTTATTATGATTTGGATGCTGAAGTGATGGTCAGAATATCTTCTTCAGAAAAGGGAAAGTTTGGAGCTTTCAGCCATAATTTAGCTCCGGTT
>OGZW01002803.1_pt1 | contig 13336 bp, 13 predicted proteins | sample 1577001 | NCBI WGS metagenome assembly OGZW01 (sample SAMEA3541519, study PRJEB24748) | human gut metagenome | biome: human gut; feature: human-associated habitat; material: faeces | place: China | collected 2012 | reverse complement strand
TGTCGGCGAGGAACAGCGAGCGTTTGATGTTGCTTTCGATAGCCCCCTTGTCGGGCGAGAGCGTGAAGAAAAGCTCGTGGAAACGCCGCACGTGCGATTTGGCTTCCACGGGCATCCTGACTTTCAGTTTCGGTATCTGCAACTGTGTCATTCTTAGGTTCATCAGCTACCGATTTTTCTGAATCATCGGAATGCGTCGCAGCTGCATCTTTTCCCTTGTCATCATCAATTAAGTGATAACACATGATATCAGCAATCGAAATATTCTGTGCCTGAGATGCAGGAATTTTAATGGTAATTGTACCAGCGGAAGAATTTATTGAGTAAGTTGGTGAAATATCATACTGACTTGCGTAATCAACATCAACAACAGTACAATTCTTTAAATACTCATGAGTAAATGTGTAAGTAGCATTACTTCCACTTGCCTTCCACTGAGCTGCTGTAATAGTAAAACCTGGCACCATATCAACTTTATAATGACCATTAGCTGATGCAATAAAAGCGTTTAACCGTGACTGTAAAGCCTTAATATCAGCTGAGTTAGCATTAACCTGATCCCACAGTTTCTGGATTGCAGTATCATACTTAGCAGTAAGATCAGTAATTTGCTGATTGATATTTTTAATATCTGTTTCTGCATTAGTAACTCTTGTTGTTACTGCTGTTAAATCTGCCTTAGTCTGCGCTAATGAAGCATTTGTATCGTCAATACTTGCTGAAAGCTTCTGATCTAAAGCTGTGATAGTCTGATTCAACTCAGTAACTTTAGTATCTATTGTTGTGTTAAGCTCATTCTTAGTATCCTCGATACTCTTAGTCATCTCTTCTTTTGTCTTGTCAATCTTGTTAGATAACTCAGTTTTATTACCAGCTATTGTTTTATTCAAATCGTCAACATTATTGCTAATTGTCTTGTTAAGATCATCAAGATTTTTAGAGATTTGCTGCTGCAGATCCTTCTGCACATCAGTAATAGTAGAATTCAATTCAGCCTTATCAGCATCCTGCTTATCAGAAAGTTCTTTCTTATCTGCATCCTGCTTATTTGTTATATCAGTATAATTCTTATCAATCTTTTGCTGTAACTCTGATTTAGTTGAAGACATATCCTCAGTCAATTGTGTAACATTCTGCTGAATAATCTTCGTTAATGACTCCTTAGAACTTGTAATTTCATTTCTAATTGTTGTCTCTGTCTGATTCAAAGCAGTATTTGCTTTTTGGTCATTACTATCCGTATCTTTACGTAAAGTATCAATACTACCAGTCAACTTTGTGGTAAGCTCTGTAACGCGATTATCAACTAATGTCTGCAAAGAAGTTTGTGTCTTGCTAATATTTGTTGTAATCTCCTGCTTTAGGGCTTCCTGAGAATCAGTAAGATTCTTCACCTTTGTATTCAACAGATTAGTAAATTGTTGCTGCGTCTTATCAATCTGAGCTGTAACACTTGTAATATTATTTGTTATTTCCTTAAGCTGCTTCTTTGTCTCTTCATCAGCTTTTGCAAGATCAGAAACATTGGTTGTTAGAGTCTTGATATTGGCTAAAGCGGTCTTGACTTGAGACAAGCACTCATTCTGCGTACTGGTAATGCTATCAAGAATATCCTGAATATCAGAAACATCTTTTGTTAAACGATCACCAGTCTTTTTATTGTAATGAATTTGTGCAAGTAATTCAGTCTCGAGTGCATCAAGCTTCTCTGTCAAGGAGGTATCAACTGCATGAATCTGAGAACTCGTATCAGTAGATGAATTCTGGTACGTATTATTGATTGCACTTACAGTCTTCTTTAAAGTCTGATTTGAATTATCAAGAGCATTTAAAGCCTTCTGGATATCCAAAATCTGCTTATACTGTGTAGTTGAACCATCAACAGTAGACTTTAAATCTTCCTCCGGTAAAGCATATGCAATGGCATTAGCAACTGCATTAGCAACATAACTCTTTGATAAATCAGTTAAAGTGCCATCTGTCTGAATATCTATATTACCGGCATCCACTGTGTCATTAAGTGTTTTTACAACTGCGTTTAGCACTTTCTGATACTCTTCATCATTAAGTGTACGCTTTTCTGCTTTTAATGTACCTTCAACAATTGGCATCGCCCACTTCTTGATACTTTCTGTATCACGCAGATCTGACTCCTTCATAGGTTCATTTTGGTTTAAAGTGTCATATGTTCGCAGCTTTACTTCAGTTGCAAGTGTTACTTCAGGCTTTTGCACTGTGTAAAAAATAACACCACACACTAAAGTAATCATTAGTACCACAGAAAGAAGGATCTTTCTACTTCTGTCAAGTTTTTTGATTTTCATAATCATTCCCCTTTCATAAAATTTGATTAGCATAGATAAGAATTATACTAAAACCGGCACTGAGCTTTTACACTCAATACCAGTAACAAAAGGAATGATTTTACTCTGATGAAGTTTTTGTATGCTTCTTTCTTTCACACACAAAACTAACACCAATACTGAAAACATAAATAGCCATCATAGGTATTCCAACAATCATCATTGACACAACATCTGGTGGCGTAATAATAGCGGCAATAATTGCAATTATTATAACAGCAGGCTTCAGTCCTTTCTGCATTACAGTATGATTCAAAATCCCCGCAATGGTTAGTAATGCACTAAATAAAGGAACTTCAAATAGGAATCCCATTATCCAAGTTGTTGTCAAAAACAAACTGAGAAAAGAACTTACAGTTGCGTACCCAGTGACCTCAAATCCTTTCGAGTATGAATACAAATACTGAAATACAAAAGGAAACAGAATTTTTATGCAGAAAATAATCCCAAGTGCAAATAAACTGATAAAAACTATTAAGCCTATAAGTATCAATTTATGTACACGTTGTGACGGAATTGCTGGCATGACAAATGCGAGCACATTCCAGATTATTAATGGAAGACTTGCAACTAGAGCAATAGTGCTGCACAACCTTAACGATTGAAGCAGCATTTCCTGTGGCGTAACATAACCAACTGTAAAACCGGCATCCTTGCCAATCTGAATGAACCACTTAGTAATAGAAGTTGCATTATAATAACAAAAACAAAAAACAGCTATGAAAAAAGCGAGACATGCAACGACACGCCTCTTCAGCTCATGAAAATGTTGAGCCAATGTCAATTGGTTTTTATTGTTCATCAACTACATTGTCCTTTTCATCTCTTTCTTCAATGACTTCTTGTGAATCTTCACCAGACTTAAACTCATCCTGCAAAATCTTTTTGGATTTTCCAAGTGATTGCGCAAGCTTCGGCAATTGTTTACCACCAAATAAAATCAAAATAATTGCAAAAATAACAATTAGTTCTAAAAATCCTATTCTCATTGTTTAATCTCCTTTTCATTTTTAAATTCATTTTTTACTTCTGTTATTTGTGTATCAATATCCTTCTTTAAATCGGTAACTGGTTGGATGGCATCCCTAACTGGATCGGTAGCTTCAGTTATGCTTTTAGCGGCCTGCTTGGCACCCCTCAGGAACTCGCCAGCCATCTTAGCATAATCAGACAGTTTTTCCGGTTTAAAGAGGGCTATGACTATAATAATAATTACAAGTAACTCGCTTAATCCTATTGACATGAATACACCTCTCCAAAATACTACAATCTAAATAATGAAGGGATTTGAAACATTATGCTCCAAATCCCTTTACAATTATTTTTTATTTAAAATATACTTTACTGCCTGCTCCGCTTTAGATGTGGCTCTGACAATTAAATGCTTGTCTGCCCTTAAAGCTGCAGCCCAGTTTGCAAGATACGAAATTGAATTAGTTTTTACTTTTTTATCATAAATACCAAGTGTCGCTAATAAGACTGAGCTGCCAATTTCGGCAATTAATTCCTCTTTGCTGTAAGCATCAACATCATCAACAAAAGAAACAAGATTTCTATTTAATCGGTCCGCTGACCCTGTTGAATGAACTGCTTCATGAAAAGCTGTCGAAAAGAAATCACCTGCAGACCGAAAATCTGTGCGCTTTGGCAATCTTATTGAATCTGTTTCAACTGAGTAGCATGCCTTATTACCACCGAACTCTACCGGAATTTTTTCTGCAGATATGTACCGATCAAACACTGTCTGTGCATCAGGATACTCTTCATCAACTATTTTACTTTTTCTAGCACAATAATACTCAAGCTGACTTGAATGAAATACTATGTAATACTTAAGCATTGGAATATCCTTCAATAAATCCGGGTTCTTTTTGTCCTGTACAACAAGATGCTTCCAGAAAACAATTCGTTCTCCGACTTCACCATGCTTAATATGACAGCCCAGATCAGTCCATTGGCTAAAAGTCGCATACTCACCGGAATGCTTTAAAAGCATTTGATTAAGTAAACTATAATTTCTTTTACTTATTGTATTATAAGCAAGAGAAGAGCAGACCCAAGGTTTCTTCCACGGTTTTGTACCGTTTTCCAGAGCTTCTACAACCCTGTTCGTTATGCTTTCATAAATATTCATTAATTATGCCTCCTTCAATAAGACTTTGTACAAGTTTTGCATAGAAGTTCCGTTATAATAATGAATATTCTTTTTATTTGTGCATGCAGCAATCTTATACATTAAAGCATGGTTCATGCGTGCTGTGGCAACAACTACTGGAGTATCACTTGGTATTTCACGATTAACATCAAAGATAAATTCTGCCCTTGGTATCCTTTGTAAAACTTTCTGCTTATCTGTGCCAATCAAATGACCAAAAATAATAACTCTATCAGCAATAACTACATCGGTATCTGCTTGATTCATTGACTCTTGAGAATCTGTAATATCAGTCAGCATCTTTTGTAATGAATCAATATAAGCATTCTGTGCTTCACGCTCCAACTTTACTGTTGCAAGTTCTATATGCAAAGCTTCGACCTCTGAATTTTTCTGCTGGATAATATACTCTTTCGTATCCAATCCCATTTTTACTGGAATCTGCATTTTCTCATCATAATGGGCAGCTTTTAGATCAGACAATTCTTCCTGTAATGCCGTTATCTTTTCTGTCAAATGCTGATTTGTTACACTTAACTCCTTTAATGATGTTGTGTCTATGTATGCTTGCTTGTAAAACTGATCCAGTATCATTTTTGTGCAAGTGGAATCAGCACGTTTTGAAAGTAATTGGACTGTAAGCTCCTTTAAAGGTAAAATAGTTGCATAATGTTCCTCAGAAATATTACGCATAAACTGTCTGATCTCTGCATAATCATGATCTTCGATTACATAAGTAATTAAATTTACATCAATTGTATTTAGAACCCATTGCTTTACAAGGTCGGGATCTATTTCAAGCAGCTCAGGAGATAATGTCACTAAACCGCTTGTCCAGTTCATTGGGCTATAGTAACTAACAGCAATCTTCTTAATACTTGTACAAATATCATCCCAAGATTTGGCGTTATTACATTGTAAATACATATCTAATGAAGACTGCTCATATTCGGACAGATGTTTATCAGAAAGTTTATATATTTCAGATGTATTTTTATCACCAAACTTAAATCTATAAGCTTTATACATAAAGGCGATTGTCTCCCTATGCATGTCAGCATAGCAATTTCGAACTACTGGCCGCAATACCTTTAGCATACTGCCTGGAGTTTTTGATGTAAATTTTCCGTTATCAAGATAATCGGACAAAAATAACCATGCTAACTTAAAAGCTCGATCACTTGTAGAAAAAATATCCAAAAATAGCTGCATAAGTGGTAATGTTTCTTGCGTACTTTCTGAGATATCAGTTGTATTTAAACCCTTAATAAATTTCTTTATGTCACGAATAGATGTAAATGAGTAATCAAGATTCTGATAAACACGCTTAAAGGTTTCAAAGATACGATCAAAAATAATATCAGGAATTTGGTTATACCTTTCATACAGTTCAGAAATTTCAGAATCCTTTAAATACCAAAGTAATTCGTGCAGGGCATTATTATCTTTCATGCAATAATTTAAGATAACCGCACTTGCAATACATTCAAACTCTGATGTAACGGGAATCCATGGGCCGTATGTGTATGAGATCAATTCATAACAAGGTTCATATTGAGAAAAAACATCAAGATACAGATTTTTGATCTTATTATTACCTTGCTTGTACAAGTGATGCAAAATTACTGTCAGTAGCGTAGATTTGCTATCTTCCTCAGAATTATAGGCGTGATATAGCCTACTGTTATGCGATAATGCTTCTAAGAAATCATTCAGTGAAGGCTCCTTATCAATCTGTTGCATATGTAATCCTCCAAAAAATAAGAGCGTCTTTGTCAAAACGCTCTTAAATATTCATTATTATGAAACGAAATCCTGTATCCAGCTTTCATTGAAACGCCCGGCATACATAATGTATCTACCATCGCTATCCCAAAGCTGCATACCTTCTTTCTTTGCCACAATGCTCAAAATGTTTTTAGATAAACGAGAGACTATTGAAATATGATCATCAACCGATTGTACAATTCGATAATCATTCATCACTCTTGGTGCATCCTGTGCATCTGAAACATTGTTCAAGTGCCAAGTGCTAAACTTTTCAAAATCAGAAATAATCTCATTCCAATTAGGATACTGTTGTAATAACTTTAGAATAGTTACAGCTCGTGCTCCACTGTAAATAACACCATACTGTGATTTTACATCTGTAAAATGAGTGAAATCTGATAAATTGATATTGTTATTAAACTTTTGCAAAACTGCCTGAATGTAAACCCAATCAAAAATAATAGCTGCTGAGCTTGCAAACTCTTTACTACCATCATTTTCCTTATCTTTCATCAGTGATTTACACACATCAAATACTGCCTTATCATCTAAACGCTGCTTAGCAACTGATAACTCAGAACCGACAGCTTTAGGCGAATTTAAAGAAATGTCAAGCGGAAATCCGCCAAACACATAAGCAATCTCGCGATGCAAATTACTAATATCCTCCTGTACATCTGGGCTTGACGTATATTGCAAACGATAACTAATGACCTTCTTATTTGGTGTTATAGTCCATACATTTCTAATTGCCATTTTCAATCTCCAATCTTTGACCAACAAATTCTCTAATCAGCTCACTTAAATTATCTTGATAATCCCCGGACTTTAGCTTATCGGGTGTGATATAAATAAAAGCTATATTAAGTGTATCTGCATACAGTAATAAACAACCAATAACCTCATCTGAATTGCAAATAGTAAACACGTTTTTACGAACATCACGATTATCAATCAAAAAATGTTTCTGCCTATCATCCCTACATTCGAAATCCAGGCAATTAGTTAGGTCGCAGTAATACTGTGTAACGCCATTAGATTTTTGTGTTTCACACTGCATAATGTCTCCTTCAACTATGTCCTAAAATAATTCTGTAAATACTAGTGAAAGATCAAAAATGTAATAACTACACCCAAGTACAGTTGATGCTTCATCAAGACTCTGCAATAGTAGATCGGTGATAAGTACACCATCTAGGTTCATACATTTTCCACCTTCAAATTCAAAATTTGTTAAATAGGCTGAATTGATAGAAAAATATGATGCAGGACTTTGTTCTTGAACGACAGCAATCTCATCATGCATAAAAGATGTAGTATTACAAATAAAACTAACAACCTGCTCAGAGGTCTTGGCACTAAAGAAACCGAGTAATGGATATACAAGTTGCGTTTCCTTCCAATTCATTGAATCTTTCATTTGAATATCTTCTTGATCACAATTCCCAGTAAATACAGAAACATGATTTTTTAATTTTTGCTTAACATAAGCAATAAAATACATAAAAGTCTCCTCTCAGAGGGCTGCTCGCTTGCAGCCCTAACATAACTAAACTTCTGTTGAAAATATTGATTCAACAGAAAAAGGCAAGCTGCCTATAAGCAACTTGCCCTTAGTTAATAACTGATATAAATTTATGTATTACATCCAGCAACTATGTTTTCTTCCAGTTTTTTCTATTACAGCCTCTGCTTCATCCAGTGACAAATAAAAATCACTTGCCGTTGCACTATCCACCATTACTTCAACGCCAGTAACTGAACCAGCTAGTGCACAATCTGGCAAAATCTGTGTAACTGTACAGGGTATAGTTGAAACCCCTGATACGTCCTCTGTTAACATAAAAATAGTCTGATTAATTTGCAATTTATCTGTAGTTACCATAAAACCTCCAATACAAAAACAGCCGGAGCATTACCCCGGCTGTTTTTCTTCTATAAAATTTGTATCTGTTACAGGAACCTGCGACGTGTCAATAATACAAGGTGATATAACATTACCGACTATCATTGTCGAGATTTTCTCAGGATCCTGATTGTAAAATACATACTCTATGTCCGAAATTTCCATATCAGACAATTTAAAGAATTCAAGAGTGTATTCATCATTTACGCGCGAATATGAAAAATCTTTAATAAATATTTTCTTATTCACATACTCTGTCAAGGCGCCTTCAATTAAATCACGTTCCATTCTTACAGAACACTTATAAAAATTCAAAAACTTTGAAAAATCTAATCGACGAAGTACCATTTTATAGTCACCATCTGAAATTGTACCACAACGGATCATTCTGTAAATCCTGTAACGTTGCTGCATTAAAGGCATATACAATAATTTTGCAGCTTCATTATTAAGCTGATCACGCACATAAGTAGGTAATCTTGTTATCAAACCTTCTTCCACCTGTTTCGTAATATATAAACTTGGAAAGTACTCAATATACTTAATTCCATTCAACTTTACTGGTGAAGTATCTCCAACAAGACCATATGCCTGCTGATGGACTCCATGTTTATAAACATCAATCTTAATATGCTGTAATTTGGCAATTCGTGTATTAACACGCTCCCGATCAGTCTTTGTAATAATACGATTTACACCATTTTTTAACAAAACAGCTTTAACAAGCTCATTTTCTGCAATCAAAAAAGAACGCTGTTCAGCATCTGCCTGAATTGTTCTGTTAATAAAATAAGAAATAATATTAATGTCTAGCATATCAAGCAAAGTAACAAATGAGCCATCCACGGTTCCATCATATGTGATGATTGTTTTTACATTTGAATCATTCGGATCCTGTATTGCTATTTGTGTAACACCATTTTTATTGATTGGGTATTGTGCGCGTGTAGCACTGAAGATTGACTTATCACCCAAATAATCTAAATAAGTAACGGTCTGACTGCTAAGATCAGAATGATACTGATCCTTAATTATTTGCAGAATATTGATTATAAGATCACTCTCAAAATTACAATACTGATTTCTAGCTGTTATTTTATCAGCACCTGGGTAGTCAATCATCTTTGACTGGCTATCCTTTGCCCACAGTTCAACAATCTTGTATTCATCATTAATAATATCAAGCAGTGACTTTCCGGCATACACCGTTTCACGCTGCTCTGAATTTAAAGCATTGTAAGCATATACTTTGTTTTTAGCAAAAAACTTATCCAGATCATCTGGTGTTTCCCAGAGCCTAGTATCAATGTCATTCTTGCAACGCTTCAGATATCGATTCTTTTTTGTCGTCCTTGATCTCATTTTCAATGTCATTAATTTTGAGAGTCCCCCTGGATCCTTATCAAGAATCTCTGACATTACTAAATACATTATTAAGTCGAACAGAGAATTATCATAATTTTTACTTTTTGTGTGATGTGTATCATAAAAAGATACAAGATCTGAATCCAAATATTTTTTTATATCTGATATTATCGCTGCAGAAATATTCTTCATAATAAACCCTCCATCAGCTTTATTATATTCACATTTCTGTTTTGTTTCAACCTCAAAAGTGTGTATCATTTCTTAGTGCATCTCCCATTGATTGTCCATGATCTAGTAGTGCTACACAAAAAGTGTAGATGATTTCATAGTGCTATGCTTTAAAATGTCTTCAATTTCTTAGTGTATTTCTAACGTGCTTAAAAAATGTAGCCAATTTCTTAGTGCAAAAATAGTAATTGTAACCAGTTACATAGTGCATTACTAATATGTCTACAATTTCTTAGTGCAACACTATAATTGTCAACCTAATTCATGCGCTAGTTTACAATAGAATTTTTGTATACAAATCCTTAGTGCAGTTCTCGAAAATGTCAATAATTTTATAGTGCTTCTAGCTCTATTGTCTATAAAAACATAGTCTTTTTATTGCAATTGTAGCTAAATTCTTAGTGCAATTCTTGTATTGAATTAAAGTGTCATTAAATTCTTAGTGCAATTCCTGAAAGTGTAGCTGAATAGCTAGTCGCTGCAAACTCTCTGTATCAAATTTTTTAGTGCAAAAATAAAAGTATGATCTAATTTATAGTGCAAAAACCAATTTGAAAAAATCAAGTAAAACAGGCATAATTCAAACTTGAAAGGAGGTGCAGGACACGCAGATGGAACTTAATCTGATCAAGCCAATACTGGCAACAAGTGTAAATGTTAACATTCGAGCATTAGTTAAAGCCGTTGGTATACGACCTAACTATACAGAATACAATTACGATACGAAATCCATCAAGTATATCAATGAAAAGAATGCTTTCGGTGATGGCATTGCTTTAAACAAAAATGCTATATTATTATACGTGTACCTGCATTTCCTTAATGTTAATGCTAATGCTCATGCGGTATTAGATACTTATGAAGCGAGCAAGTATCTTTCTATACCAGAAAGAACAGTGATTCACAACATGAAGATCTTAAACCGTAAAGGATATTTACGATTCTGTGAAGGAGACCTCTCCGGAACTTATCATATCTTCATTGACTACTATGCAGACAATAATCTACCTGCATCAAGAGGTGGATCAGGCTTCATTACACTTACAAGAAATATATTTGATAAACTGCGAACCTTAAGGACAATAAATGCCTTAAGGTTCGCTATTCGTGGTTTAATGGATCAGTTTCCGGGAAAACAGAATGTCGGTACAAGTACTGGATGTGATCTGAGTAAACTGAAGACAGTGTTCCCATCCTATACACAAGTTAAGGATATTTATAAGATTCTAAGCAATTCAACTATAAAAGAAATGTTTGATATTGCAATTGCAGCATCCGGCAAATACATTAAAATTAATGCAACTAAATCATTTGATCCACGAAAAGAACGTCAGGAACTTATTGCTAAGTCTGAAAAGAAGATTCGTGAATTCTTTGATAGCATGAACTTAAAGTATCCAGATGACCAGATTCATCCAAGTAAAAAGGAATTCCATGACATTGGTAAGATTGCACTGCGTATCCCATTAGATAACATCACAATGGCAATAAAACAAGTATATGTCAACAATAATGGAACTCCGATCAGGAATCTCCCAGCATACATACGAACGTTAGCAAACAGAATTATATCCTAGTAAGTTGCCCAATACTTACAAAAAGCCTACCCGAAAGGATGGGCTTTTTGTAGTGCAATAAATTAGAAACTTGCATGTAAATGCACTGCTGTAGCAAAGAAAGTTATCAACATCGAACAAAAAATATAGTGCATAAGTATCCTACTATGTTTATCTAACTTTAAATAATGTGGATCTTGAAAAAACAATTGTGAATAATACAGCATGTGCTGGCATAATGCATTCTACTTATTTGATAAAATAAAGAAATCCCAGTAAATTGCGGCTTCCCGGAAAACAGATTTACTTATCATGTCTATTCTGATCATACTGATATTATGAGTATGGTTATTCATGTGACAAAAATACTGGTGAAACGAAAGTAAATAAAGTAAACAGGTCACCAAACAACGTAAAAGGCTCATAGAGCCAATGCTGCTGCTTAGGTATATAAGTCTTGCATCATTTAAATTAAAGACGTTTATGACCCTTTTAAAACGTTCAAATTATCATAGCTTTTAAATCATGCAAACAATCAGTGCACTCAATAAATTATGTGCGTTAAAAACAGTATAAACGCTATGAACATAAGTAACATAAAAAACATAGAAAACATTAAATAAATCAGTAATATAAAAGATACATCAAACACCTAGAATACTAAAGACGATTATAAGCTACAAAGCATTGAAAACACTTAATGCATTAGAAACGGTGAAAACACTGTAAATATTATGAACACAAGTAATATTGAAAACATCATAAACATAGAAAGTGATTTAATTTATCCAGTTACCTGATGAGATACTACTGCTCGTAACATTACAAGGACATGACACATTCTAAATGTTATAGTATTATAAAATATTACTAAGATAGTATAAATATTTAACATAATAAAAGTAAGCAATGTTGCATAACATTAAAACAATAATAACATTATGTGTATACAAAACATTATATACATTATGAACATAATAAACATTGAGTATAACATGAACACAAAATACAATGTAATCGGTAAGAAACTGCAGCTGATGTCACTGAAAACTCTATGAACATTGAAAACATAATAAACATAGATAACATAGAAAAGATTATAAACATTGTAATGATACCTAACACAATACACACTGAAAATAAATAAAACATTGACAAAATATTGAAAAACTAATGTTTATTCAATACACTAGACATTTAAGGTATCTATAATCTGATAAAAGTTTATGATATGCAAAAGATTCACCATACATTCAGTTTATAATACTTGACATATTTACAAAACTTATGGTATACTCTTAATACACTATAGATTGAATAAACTATAAGGAGGTAATACATTACATGGCTACTGTAATTGCAATAGCAAACCAAAAAGGCGGTATTGGAAAAACAACAACTGCATGCACACTGGCGTCTATGCTTGACTACGCCGGGAAAAAAGCATTATTGATTGATGCTGATATGCAATGTAATTCAACAGATACCTACAATGCCAAAACAGAAAACATAGCAACGCTGTATGACTTGTTAAAGGGTACAGAGGGTGTACGTTCTTTTAACGGCGTCACATCATAATGATTCATTTCCGCCTGTATTACAAGTTCAAAATAAAGATGGAATAAATCGTTTTCAGATTCTGATAACAGGATATCCTGATTATATTTTAAATAATCAACCATCTCGATAATTCCCTGCATCACTCGCCTTGTCTGATAGGAAGCCTCCATAATAGCCCCGATACAGAGACTGTCGTCTTTTTGCATGAGTTTTATGTATTCAGGCTGTATGCCCGTATTATTTGATTATAACACATATCCGCCTGTTTTGCAAAACATGCTAAGCGTTTGGACAGTGCTGTCTTTCGTAACTCTTTCAAGCGAAGATAACAGACCTTCTTATTTTATCCACCGATGCGCTGTCCGTCAAGCTCCTGAAAGCCATTTTAACATACGCTTTATATGCACGCCCATCGCCGCCTTCGACCATT
>OGZW01002794.1_pt1 | contig 13358 bp, 10 predicted proteins | sample 1577001 | NCBI WGS metagenome assembly OGZW01 (sample SAMEA3541519, study PRJEB24748) | human gut metagenome | biome: human gut; feature: human-associated habitat; material: faeces | place: China | collected 2012 | reverse complement strand
AGTTTAACGCTGTCACTATGCAATTTCCGTCCAAAGCTCTGCCATAAGCAAACTGGCGGTTTGTCAGATGAAGTTCTTTATATTCTCCATAGGTAAGCTCCGGATATTCCTTTTTCATGGCACCAAGTCTGGCACAAAGTGCCGTCACCGGATTCGTCTTTTCTGCGTCCGCAAAATCGGACAGATCCAGATATGGACGAAGATTCCAGTCAGAGCCCTGTTCCTTATTCCCTTCAATTCCAAACTCTGATCCATAATAAACCGATGGAATGCCATATAAGGTATATACAAGCAGAGTAACAAGCTTTAAGTGCTCCTTCTGATTCAGTTTGGTATAAATCCTTTCCACATCATGATTGTCCGCAAAGGTGTACAGACGTCTTCCCCTGCAGATATCATTTAAGCGGCGGATCGTATGGGCGATTTCAAAATAATTGTGGTCATTGTGCCCGGAATAAAGTCCCTTATGAAGCTCATAATTGGTTACACAATGAAGTGTCTCATCGTTGACCCATCTGCTGTAATCTCCATGGATCACCTCACCCATAAGCCAGAAATCCTCTTTCATCCGGGAGGTCTCATAGCGCATCCGTTTCATAAAATCAAAATCAAGTACATCTGCTGCATCCAGACGGATTCCATCAATATCAAAGGTATCGATCCAGAAACGGATCACATCAAAAAGATACTGCATCACCTCCGGATTTCTTTGATTTAATTTTACTAACAGATTATATCCTCCCCAGTTTTCATAGGAAAATCCATCATTATATTCATTGTTGGCACCAAAATTCACGTTGCAGAACCAGTCACGGTACGTAGAGCCTTCTCTGTTTTTCTGCAGATCCTCAAATGCAAAAAAACGACGTCCCACATGATTAAATACTCCGTCTACAACTACCTTCACACCCATCCCGTGACAGTAATCCACAAAATCACGGAAATCTTCATTGGTTCCAAGACGGATATCTACTTTTTTATAATCTGTTGTCTCATAACCATGTCCCACAGACTCAAATAACGGTCCAATATAAATCGCCGTAAATCCCATATCACAGGCATGCTTTGCCCACTGCTTCAACTGATCAAAATGCGCCTCTGCTATTCCTGTATTTTCCTTACTGCATCCACATAATCCCAACGGATATATGTGATAAAATACTGCACTATCATACCAAGCCATATTTTTCCTCTTTCTGCGCTTTACGCTTTTATTCTGTATCTGGTCTTTTATCTGTTCCAGGCTGATCTGCCAATTTGACACAATACTCAAAACTCTACCTGTTGATTCAGACATTTTTCCTCAAACTCTGCTGCCGGTACCGGTTTTGAAAAATAATATCCCTGAATATAATCCGGCTTCAGATCCAGCACACAACGAAAAACCTCCTCGTCCTCTACACCCTCATAACAAACCGTCAGATTTAAGGAATGTGCCAGTTCTGTAAACTGCTTTACCACCAGATAATCATACTTGCTATTGATAATATTCCGGATAAAGGACTGATCAATCTTCACCAGATCAAAGGTCATATCCTTGACATACCGCAAATTGGAATACCCTGTACCGAAATCATCAATTGCCAGCGGAATAGACTCGTCCTTAAAGGAACGAAGCACTTTGGCCGCCACGCTGCTCTCAATCTCCCCGCTCTCTGTCACCTCGATCATCAAAACATTTTTATCTACATTCAGTGTATGGATCAAAAACAGAATATCCTGCAGTGCATTGCTCTTCTTAATCTGCACAAAGGACAGATTCACATTCATCCGGAATCCCGGCACCACCTTCTGCCACTTTACACACTGCTCTATGGCTGTTTTGGTGATCCATCTTCCCAGCGGAATGATCAAACCGGTTTCCTCCAGCATCGGAATAAACTGTCCCGGAGACATAAAGCCAAATTTGGAGCTGTGCCAGCGGATCAATGCCTCTGCCCCAAGAATCTTCTTTTGGCCAATATTTACTACCGGCTGGTAGTATAACTCAAAACCATGGAAATCATTCTCAATGTCTTTCCGAAGCTCCTCCTGCACATCCAGGGTATGTACATATTCTTCATATACCGCATGAGAATACCTGATACAGTTATTTTTCCCACCGATCTTTGCCTGATGCAGGGCAAAGCCAGCACTTTCGATGATCTTTCCAATATCCTGCTCCCCTTTATGAAAATAAACACATCCCGCAGATACCGTATAGTACGTTACATGACCGCTTTGCGAAATCAAATGATCGATCTTTCCCCGAATCTGTCTATATAACTCCTTTGCCGGATCCTCCTTCTTTTCATTGAAGTTTCCTTTAACAAGAAGCATCATCTCATCTCCGCCCATCCGGAACACTCTTCCCTTATCCTGCACGATACTCCGAAGACATTCTGCCAGATTTAATAAGATTTCATTTCCAAACTCATTGCCGTACTTTTCATTGATCTCTTTAAAATTGTCAATGCCTAGCTGCAGTAAATATCCTTCAAAGCAATCCTCATCCAGAAGTCTCCGCATATATTTCTGAAGGATCTGCTCTCTGTATAATCCGGTCACTCCATCAATCTTGCTCTTTTTCCCAATGTCAGAAATTCTTCCGACCAAAAATGCAGGCTTTCCGTCAGAATCCTCCACAACCTGTCCGCGGCATGAAATCCAGACCGGCTTTCCATCCCGTCCAACCCATCGGTATTCCATATCATGCTCTTTGGACTGTCCGGTAATGATCTGATTCAGATTTGCCACCAGCAATGGATAATCCTGGGGATATACTATACTTTTCAGTGCTGTAAATGCATCTGAAAGTTCCGTTTTTTCAAAAGGAAATACATCTGCCGCACTATCAGAAATTACATATTTATCATTTTTGATATCAAGAACAAACAGATAATCATCGGTACATTTTCCAAGTACAGAAAAGACCGTGCCATACATATGCATATCATCGCTGAGTATGTTTTCTCCCATATATTTACCATCCTTTCCATCTTTCATGCTATTTATCTGTTACTTTAACAAGTTTCTCACACTATTCCCTGCGGCTTGCACGGATGCTGTGATGCCGTACCTTACAGTCATACATATTGTCATCCGCTTTCTTCATCAATTCATCGATCTCATTAACATTCTGTATGGATTCCATAATGATTCCGGTGCTTGCTCCCAACTCATACGCCTTCTGCTCTGTGGCATTCCACTGATCGATCCAGAAATGAAGCCGCTTTTCAAAAATCTTCACAAAATCTTCCGGTGCCGCCTCAGCACTCCAAAGGCACAGCGCAACATATTCATCTCCACCAAACCGGGCGCAGATGCCTTTTTCCCCTGCGGCTTCGGATAATGCATCGGCGATCGCCCTGATCGCCACATCGCCCTCGCTGTGTCCATAAGTGTCATTTATCATTTTCAGATGGTCCAGATCAACAGAAGCCATAAAGATCCGACGTTCTTGTCCTTCCAGCTCCTTCATCCGACGGGCAAACTCTCCGTAAAATCCCCGACGGTTATAAAGTCCCGTCAGCGCATCACGAATATACATCTCATACAGCTTGGACTGGTTTTTAACCGTACCAAGGATCTGTGCCATTGCCATCATAAAATCCTTCATCCGCTCATAATCCAGCTCCTGATCTCCACACTCCAGCAAAAGATATCCGTATACCTCCTCCTGCCAGTGCAACGGAAGATAAAGAACATACCTGCTTCTCTCCAGCATTTTATCCGGAATCATGTCCATACTGTGATTTTCCATTTCTTGCAAAGGAATGGTCATATGCCCATCCTTTCTCTCAATGAGAAGAAGAACATGATCCTCTTCAAATCCCTTTGGCAATGGAATATCTGTATGCCTGCAGAACTCCCTGTTGACAAAAACGCGGCAGTCCCCGGTCATCATATCCGGAATACATTCCGGAAATCTTTTGACAATGTTCATCATGGAGTGTCCTTCTGTCATCTCCGTCATCATGTGAAAGATCTGTTCAATATGTGCCTGCTTTATTTGCATGCGGGTATAAACATCAAGGATATGCTGGTTTGAAGTCTGAAAATGTATCTTTTTGCAGCCACAGGACTCACCATTGATAATATGAAACGGCACCGGCATGGATCTCGGAGCTGCTTCCGGATTTTCCTCCGTTTCCTGTATGATAGAGATAATCTGTTCTGCAATCTTCTTCTGATCCACCCGTCCCGTCGTCAGACGTGGAATGCAATACCGGATCAGTTCAATCCCGTCAAAGCCTGTTACAATAACATCCTGCGGCACGTGATATCCCCTCTCTTCCAGAACATTGATCACAGTTAATGCCATAGTATCATTGGCGCAGATGATCGCATCCGGAAAATCTTCTGTATTTTCCAGCCATTTTTCACAGATCCGGCGAGCCGGCCCGTTCCAAAAATCTCCATATGCAATATGCTCCGGTTTCACCGGCATTCCATTTTCCTGCAATACTTCCCGGAACGCATCCAAGCGTTCCTCCGAAAATGAGTTGCCTTTAAATCCTGCCATAAAAAAAGGATTATGTCTGTGATGTCCCTCAATGACATGACGCACCAGACGTTTAAAGCATGACAGATAATCCAGGCAGATATTAAAGCATCCCTCCATCTCATAATCTACTGTAATAACAGGAGTATTCACTTCCAATGCCTGATCCCGCAGCTTTAACAAAAGCTCCTTATGAAGGATCGTCTGTCCCATCAGGATCAACGCTGCCAGATCTTTCATTGGGATATTCTCAAAAATGGATGCTTCACCATTGGAATGTGGTGTTGGAAAATCCATCTTATCAAAGCATCCAAAAACCATGATCCGATATCCGTTTTCTCTGGCACTCTGGTAGATCGTATGCATCAGACTTGCATTTTCCTTATTCTGAAGCTGTGAAACACAAACACCGATTATATTTGATTTTGTATTTGTATGTGCTCTATTACTCATTATAGGCATCTCCTATTTTCTGCTTCGCCTTCCTTTGTTTCTACGCTTTATTATACTACATATTCCATCCTCTGTCACGCTCTGTCCCTTTTTCTGTACTGTCCCGCATAATATCTCAATCCAATAATGAAACAAACTGCAGCACCGGCCACGATCAACACAGATACCCGGCTGTATGCTTCCGGTGCATGAGTTTCCAACAGACTCAGGCCAATGGAGGTTGAGTTAAATGTAATATGCATGATCATGGATGCAAGGATTGTTCCCGTAACCTGCACTACCATTCCCAATAGGATACCCAATGCAAACGCATATAATCCCTGTATGACATTCATATGAAAAATTCCAAACAATGCCGCCTGTATGACATTTGCCGTCCAAAAGGAAAATGCCGGTTTCAATCTGTCCAAAATCACACCGCGGAATATGAATTCCTCTGCCACAGGTCCCACCAGCATAACATAAGGAACCGCAAGGACGCTGGCCGTAATATCCAGTGTATCCATCAGCTTTTCATAAGAAGAAAAGGCAGACGGAAACAGCTGCGCTGCCATCCCCACGATCACAGTCAGCACAATACATGCACCAAAGCCCAATGCCAAAGCACCGGCAATTCTCGCACCACCCAATCGTTCCCTATAGGAAAATGATCTTTCCCTCCACTGCCATCGGTAATATAATGTACCGCACCAGCCAATAGCAATCACAGCGTACACCAGAGAAATGATCATAGAATAATCATTGATAGACTGCAGCAGCAACATGGACAGATCTTTCCTGGTTCCTCCCTGCACAAACAATACATAGACTCCCACGGTGATCATACAAAGCATGGATGCCACAAACTGAACAACAAATGCTCCCAGCAATATCATCAGTGCCTTAAACACTGCAGATACTCTCAGCTTCTTCAACGCTTCGGCAGTCACACTGCCGGCTGCCTGATCCGCCAAAGAATCCATATCAGCCGGCTTTTTCTGATCTGTCACAGTTCTCCGTTCCAAACGATCCTCCTGCCCCATTTCTTTTTCCTGCTTATCCATCTCTTGCTTCCTCCCTGATATGATAAAAAGGTAATATAAACATTTTACCCTTCATTTCCACTTGTTACAAATATTTCCCATATAACTAAAACTGGGGCTGCCCGCCGACAGCCCCAATAGATATGTATTATTTCTTTCTCTGTAAAAATACCGGTATCTTAATCTCACCATTGTCAGATGCCTGCCTGTTATAGGCTCCTGCTCCCGGAGAAACAGGGGTTGCCGGCTTTTGCATAGACGGTGCGGAAACTGTCTTCTGTACAGAAGATGCAACCTGACCTTCCTTCGTAGCAAAATTGGTCTTCGGTACAGCAGTCTTCGTAAAGGAAGGAACGACATTTTTCTCCTCATCCAGACCTGTAGCGATAACGGTGATCTTGACTTTTTCTTCCATAGAAGGATCAACTACGGCACCAAAAATCGTATTACAATTCTCACCTGTGAGCTCCTCAATATAAGAAGCTGCGTCATTTGCATCAAATAACGTAATATCACCGGAAATATTGATAATAACATGAGATGCACCCTCAATGGTAGTCTCAAGAAGCGGACTGGAAATAGCCTGCTTCACGGCATCCAGGCACTTCTCATCGCCCTCACCAACACCGATACCAATATGGGCAATGCCCTTATCCTTCATAACTGTCTGAACATCTGCAAAGTCCAGATTGATCAGTCCCGGAACATTGATCAGATCCGTAATACCCTGAACACCCTGCTGAAGCACCTCATCAGCCTTCTTTAATGCATCCTCCATAGATGTTCTGCGGTCTACGATCTGTAACAGTTTATCATTCGGAATTACGATCAATGTATCCACATGCTCCTTTAACCGCTCGATACCAGACTGTGCATTGTTCATTCTGGTACGGGCCTCAAAGGAAAATGGCTTTGTTACGATACCAACAGTCAGGATACCCATGTCCTTTGCAAGCTGTGCTACGACAGGTGCTGCACCCGTACCGGTTCCGCCACCCATTCCACATGTAACAAATACCATATCTGCACCACGGATAATATCCGTAAGCTCTTCCTTACTCTCCTCTGCAGCCGCCTGTCCAATATCCGGAGATGCTCCTGCTCCAAGTCCCTTTGTCAGCTTCTCACCAATCTGCAGACAATTTGGTGCCTTACAGTTTAATAAATGCTGTTTATCTGTATTGACACAGACGAATTCAACTCCCTGAATTCCTTCCTCGATCATACGGTTAACTGCATTATTACCGCCACCGCCGACACCTATTACTATAATCTTTGCAGATGAATCTGACTCACTTGTCTTAATCTCTAACACGACTGCTCCTCCTCTTTCTGAAAATAATTTATCTTTTCTGTCATTGTCAGTGAATTCCTATCTCTAAAGCCTCTAAATCTGTCGAAAACAAATCAGCAATCTAAACCTACTCTATATAATACTAAGAATGCGTAGAATAATCAAGGAGAACGTTTGTTTTTTCTGTTTCTTTTCTCCCTACTGTTCTACCTGCTGATCTACATCTGTACTATCATCTGATACGGTACTGTCTGCTCCGGAAGCGTCATCTGCGCTCCCCTCGTTCGGTGACGTGCCAGCCTCTCCGGAGGGTTCCACTGTACCGGTATCTGACGACGCATCCGCATCCTCCCCGGTAGTTTTCAGTATAATGCGGTCACCGGAATTGAAATTTTCCATGTCGATCGTCCCTGCCAGTCCCTTTTTATTGGTCTTTTTCAACACACTGGCGAGGGCCGCCATATCATCATCATAAAAATCTTTCTGTCCCAGATAAACCTCTACCTTACCGGAATACAGTGTAACATTCTTGCCATCAAACTTGATCTGATCCACCTGTACTTTATAATGCCTGATCAGACGGGACAGGTTCATGATCGTCTCAAACAGAGAAGAATCCTTCACTTCAAAAGCTTCGTTCAACGTGAATTTACCAAATTTGATTCCTGTCACTACAGGCACACCATCCATGGGCTCTGCCAGACTCTGCAGCACAACTCCGTCTTTATCGAAATAAATATATTGTCCCATATATTTCACACAGCCACTGATTGTTTTGTCATATACATGCAGAACAACGGCAGACGGACTTTTCCATTCCACATCGATCTCCTGTACAAAAGGCAGACACGAGACACGGCCCAGCTTGCTTTTTGCCAGAAAATAAAGGGTATGATAATCATATTTGTCTGACATGGCAGAAGAAATAATCTCCTGATCCGAGTAAATCTCTCCGCCCTCCACCGTCACATCTGTTATCCTTAAAAACCAGAATACACCGGCGATGATCAAAAAGAGACCAAGGATCACTCCACCAATTATCTTTATGTGTTTCAAAAAATTCCTCCTATTTGCGCTTTATCCTTGCGGACACACTCAAAACCAGTCCAAATTCCATCATCATGATCAGGCACGCTGTACCACCGTAACTGATCAACGGAAGCGGCACACCGGTCGATGGAATGGTGTTAGTCACGACAGCAATATTGAAAAGCACTTGAATCGCAATATGTATCATTACTCCTACACAGATCATGCTTCCAAAAATATCAGGAGCATTGCAGGCAATGATCACAATGCGCCACAGCAACACCAAAAATGCGATCATAACCAGTACAGCACCGACAATGCCAAGCTCCTCGCAGATTACCGCAAAGATCATATCATTGTAGGCCTCCGGAATATATCCCAGCTTCTGCATACTCTCTCCCAGACCGCTTCCGGTGATCCCCCCGGAGGCAATTGCATAAAGCCCCTGAAGAATCTGAAATCCCCCCGGCGAATTTTCTATATCCAGCCAGGATGTGATACGTCCGGCACGAAAACCTCCACCGATCATAGCATATGCCGCAGCCAGCCCGAAGCCGGCCAGACCACAGACAATAAAGTATCGTTTACGCTTACTTGCCACAAAGCACATTCCCACCGCGATCACCGTTACAATAATTGCGGTACTTAAATTTTCCTTCGCGATCAAAAGAATCGCCGGTGCAATATACATCATCACCTTCAAAAAACCCTTGAATGTATCAAGACGCTTACGTGACAGATAGACGGCATATGCCACAAACATGATCACACCAATTTTCGTAAACTCGGACGGCTGAAACTCCATTCCAATCTTCAGCCATCTTCTTGCTCCATTGTGCTCAATACCAATCCCCGGTATCAACACAATGGTCTGCAGGATCAGACAGACCGCATAAAAAACATAAACCAGATTGACCTTTTTCAGATACAGCTCCCGGTAATCAATCCGTGCCATCAAAAGCATGCACACAACGCCACCGGCCATTCCCACAGCCTGCCTTGACACGAAACGGTAGGGATTACTGAATCTGCTGGTGGATGCAGTATAGGAGCTCGCACTATAGATCATCAATATTCCAAAAAGAGCGATCGCCACCGTCATAAATAAAAGCATATAATCAAACTGATAATAATAATGTTCTCTCTTCTGTCTGCTTTTTTGCACTTTTGCCATATTAAAACCCATGCCTTCCGGACTTATTATAATTGATTGACATATTCTTTAAACAGGGTACCCCTCTGCTCATAGCTTTTAAACATATCCCAGCTTGCACAGGCCGGCGATAAAAGCACGGCTTCTCCACTCTGAGCCTGTGCTGCACTGACCTTAACAGCTTCCTCCAGTGACGCCACACGGATAATATTGGTAAAACCTGCTTTTCTGGCTGTTGCCTCAATCTTGTCTGCTGTTGCCCCCAGAAGCACCAGACATTTTACAGTATCTCCAAAAGAATCAATCCATTCTTCATAGGAGGACTGTTTATCATATCCTCCGCCGATCACAACCGTCGGTGTTACCATTGCCTGCACTGCTTTGATGGCTGCATCCGGATTGGTACCCTTGGAATCATTATAATACCTGACTCCGTGAACTTCCCGGACAAATTCGATCCGGTGCTCCACCGCCTTAAATTCAGCGATTGCCTTGCGGATACATTCTACCGGCACTCCCATATGCATTGTGATGGCAACTGCCGCCATGACATTTTCATAATTATGTACTCCTAAAAGCTGCATATCATGGATCGTACATATTTTGATCTCTTCGGTATCCTTATAGATAATATCCTCTCCGTCAAGCCAGATTCCTCTCTCCAACGGACGGGCACTGCTAAACCAGAAAATATCCGCAGGTATCTTATCTGCCAGCTTTTTCAGCTCCGAATCCTCATAATTCAGCACACAGATCTGATCCTTCGTCTGGTTTTCCGCAATTCTTGCCTTCGTATCTATATAACACTGCATCGTATGATGACGGTTCAGATGATCCGGCGTAATATTTAAAATAGCACTAACCTCCGGCCGGAAGGAATGAATCGTTTCCAACTGAAAGCTGCTGACTTCAGCTACTGTCACAGAAGAATCCTTCATCTCCAGCGCATACTCTGTATAAGGTAAACCGATATTTCCCACAACAAATACACTGTCGTAGTATTCTCTCATAATCGCACCGGTTAATGCCGTCGTTGTTGTTTTGCCATTGGTTCCCGTAATGGCAGCCAGACGTCCCTTCCCACAGACATAGGCCAGCTCAATTTCGCCCCATACCGGAATCTTTTTGTCCTGAAGCTTGATCACAAACGGAAGATCTGTTGGTACACCGGGACTTAAAACTGCCAGATCCAATGTATCCATTACTTCCTCCGGGAGATTTCCGATGATCAGATCATATGTGATCGATTCCGGAATCTTCGCACGGATCTGCTCCCGGTCCGCTTTCTCGTTTCCTTCCAATACCACCGGCTTTGCTCCCTTGGCAGCCAAAAGCCGTATCGCTGCAACACCACTCACTCCGGTTCCCACTACAAGAACTCTTTTGTCTGTAAAATCCATGATTGCCTCCTATCTCATCTGTACCTTTATTTACAGTGCAGCTAATGCGATCAGACAGAACAATGCTGTCACGATCGAAAAAACAGCTACCACCTTGGTTTCCGACCATCCACTCTGTTCGAAATGATGATGGATCGGTGCCATTTTAAAAATCCTTTTTCCATGGGTGATCTTAAAATATCCTACCTGAAGAATGACAGATAACACCTCGATCAGATAGATCGCACCCACGATCAGTATATATAACGGCATCTTCAACAATAATGCTGTCGATGCAACAAAACCTCCTAATGCTAATGATCCGGTATCCCCCATAAATACACTGGCTGGATATACGTTAAATACCAGAAAACCCATAAGCGCTCCTGCTACCGCCGCACACACCGGAGCTGCCGTACTGCCGGTTCCGATCGCCACTACCGTAAAAAATACAGCAACCAATAATGTCACGCTGGACGCAAGACCATCCAGTCCATCTGTAAAATTAGTGCCATTCACCGTACCAACCATGACAAAAAACAAAAACGGAAGAAACAGTCCTATGGGAAGACTGATATATCTTCCCGTGGCAATCCCACCGGTAAAGGGAATCAGCATCTGCATCTCATAATGCAGCTGTTCGGTATAATAATACGCAAATATCACCGTTACCCCAAACTGCAATACCAGCTTCTGCCACGCACGAAGTCCCAGCGACCGCCTCATAACCACCTTAATATAATCATCCAGAAATCCGATCAATCCAAATCCCACGGTTGAAAACAGAATCGGAAGAATTTCCGGATAATCCCGCAGATACAGTGACGATGTCGCTGCCACAGAGATCAGTATGATCAGTCCTCCCATTGTAGGGGTTCCTGCCTTTTTCAGATGACTTCTCGGTCCATCCTCTCTCACATACTGCCCAAATTTGAGCCGTTTCAAAAACGGTATCACCACCGGACAGAGTATGATGCTGATGGAAAATGAAAGCAGTACCGGTATTACGGTATCGAAGTAATCCATGGCTATTCCTCCTCTTGCTTATTTCGGATTCTTTCGGTACCTTGATACTCAATAGGAGATTTTGTCATTCGTAATGAATATTGTAATCCAATCCATACGAGAAATCAACCCGGCTCTGCTGTCACGGTCTCCCCTCTTTCGACACCCAGATATGGCAGTACTTCCTCTACCTGCCCCTCTTCATCGCGTCTTATATAATCAAATACAAGATTGACCGCTTTTATGATATTCATGTATTTTTCCTCCACAGTATGTCCGCCTGACCGGACATTACCGTTCATTGTAGAAGAATTTTCCCCGGTAGTCAAGCGGTTGTTCCGAATTGTTATCCTTTTTTAAAAATAAGTTTACTTTTTATCTACCCGCCCCAGGTACAGACTACCTATTTGATCGCATATTCCGCGTAAATCTCAAAGAAATCCGCGTCATTTTTCTCGAACTCCGAGGTCAGATCCAGACTGTCCCAGAGCCCGCTGCTGTAAGAAACGGAGATCGTATTGCTGAACCGGTCGTAGATCTCCTGAAAGGCGCGTTTTTTCCGCTCCTCGTAGATGCGCTCCTTGCGCGCCGCCGTCTCGTCCTCGTCGTAATCGTCCGTACATTTGAGCACATAGTACGCGTCGTCCGCATGGATCACCTGGCTGACTGCGCCCTCGGCAAGGGAAAATGCCTCTTTCTCATAGGCATCCGACTCATCACCGCGCCCCAGCACCCGGTCACTCACCGTCAGCCCCGCCTCCTCGGCACAGGACTGGAAATCGGCATCTTCCTGCGATGCCGCCCGCTGGAAGGCGTCTGCCTCGCTCTCATCCGATGTCTTTATCTGACTGACATGGATCACCTTTGCCTCACTGTCGCTGACCTCCAGCGCCACATTGTCCGTGAGCTGTCCCGCCAGCTTCTCCGCCAGACCATAATCCTCATAGATATGCTGGACATCCGCCTCTGTCACGCCCATCGAGTCAATCGCCGACTGCGGCAGACGCCCAAAATACTCGGCTGCTGCCCGGTCCATCGCCGCCCGCTCCTCTGAAGTCAGGGAAATCCCCCTATCGGCTGCCAGCAGGTTCATGATTTTCAGCTCATCCATAAACGAACGGATCTGTTTTTTTAGATACGTTTCAAAATCATCGCCCTTTTCTCCAACTGAAACGCCCCAGATCTGATCCGTACAGACCTCCTCATAGCGTTTTTTCTCCGTCATGGCAATCACCATCACTTCCGCGCGGGAATAACCCTTTTCATTCTTCTTTCCCACCACGATCGTGCTGCCGTCCGAGCCGCATCCAGTCAAAAGCCCCAGACTGAGCGCCAGCCCCGCAAGCAGGGCACACGCCGCCCGGTGGATATGGTTTGTCTTCCTTTTCTGTTTCTGCATGGATACTCCCTTTCTCCTGCATATTTTAGCAATTCCTGTCACATATTCTCTCTGAGCGGCTGATTTATCTCAGTCGAGAAGACTCCCACCTCTTCAGGCGGTGAGTAATAGCAAATTTGTCTCAGTGGAATTTAAACTTTT
>OGZW01002787.1_pt1 | contig 13397 bp, 8 predicted proteins | sample 1577001 | NCBI WGS metagenome assembly OGZW01 (sample SAMEA3541519, study PRJEB24748) | human gut metagenome | biome: human gut; feature: human-associated habitat; material: faeces | place: China | collected 2012 | reverse complement strand
AGCAGGTCATGAAGAGCGGCAACTACGCTCTGGCTGGCCGCCGCATGAAGAAGCGTCAGTTCCGCAACCTGTGGATCTGCCGCATCAACAATGCAGTTCGTCCCCTGGGCATGAACTACTCCACCTTCATGGCTGGCCTGAAGAAGGCAGGCATCGAGCTGAACCGCAAGATGCTGAGCGAGATGGCCATCAACGATCCTCAGAGCTTTGCTGCTCTGGTCGAGACCGTGAAGAACGCCTGATAAAGACCTGAAAGACGCCCGCGCGTAGTAAATACGCGGGCGTCCTTTTTGTATATTTTAGTATCTTCTGGAGGACCGCATGGAAAAGATCACCAGCCGGGAAAACGCAAAGATCAAATATGCCTGCCGCCTTGCTTCCAGCGGGGCGTTCCGGCGCAGTGAGGGGAAATTTCTGGCCGAGGGCCGCAAGCTCTGCCCGGAGCTCTGCCGCGGCGCGGCGCTGGAGACCCTGTTCTGCACCGAGGCAGCGCTGGAAAAGTGCCCGGAGCTGGCCGGGCTGCCCGGGGAGCACTATCTGGTGGAGGATCATGTGGCCGATAAGCTGGCCGATGTGGGCACCCATCAGGGCGTGTTCGGCATCTTCCGCACCCCGGTGCACACGCTGGACGAGGCAAAGACCGGCGGGCGGTATCTGGCGCTTGAGCGGGTGCAGGACCCCGGCAACGTGGGCACGCTGCTGCGCTCTGCCGCCGCGTTTGGCTTTGACGGCGTGCTGCTGAGCGATGGCTGTGCCAGCGTGTTTGCCCCCAAGACCCTGCGGGCCTCCATGGGGGCTGCTGTGCGGGTGCCGGTGATGGAGGTGGGGGCAATGCCTGCCGCCATTGCCGCCCTGCGGGCAAAGAACATCACCTGCCTTGCGGCGGCACTCTACCAGAGCCAGCCCTTGAGCGCGGCCCGGCCCGGCTACCCGGGCGGTGTCTGCGTAGTCATCGGCAGTGAGGGCCAGGGCCTGACGGAAGAGACCATTGCCGCCTGCAGCGGCACTGTGCGCATCCCCATGACCGACCGGGTGGAAAGCCTGAACGCCGGCATTGCGGGCAGCATCCTGCTGTGGCATTTCCGGGAGGAGAGCCTGTGACCGGGCCCGGCTTCGGCCAGACCAGTCTTTTCCCGCCCGAACCGGCCCCCGACCCGCTGCTCTGCTGGCTCTGGCTGGCAAACACGCTGGGGGCGGGCAGCAGCCATGCAGGCCGGGTGCTGGATGTGTTTGGCGGGGCGCAGGAGGCCTGGGAGAACCGGGGTTCCGATGCGTTCCGCAAGGCGGTGGGCAGCCCGGCCTTTGCCCGGGCCAACCTGCCCGACAACACCCCGGCGCATTACCGGGCCTTTGCGCGGCGGTGCGCGGCGCGGAATATCCGCATCCTGCCCTATGATGACCCGGATTACCCGCTGGCGTTTTCCCGCATTCCCGATATGCCGCTGGTGCTCTACTGCACCGGCGACCCCCTCTGGCTCAATGAGCCGGGGGCTGTGGGGATGGTGGGCAGCCGCAGGCCCACCGAGTACGGCCTGCAGGCGGCGGCAGATCTGGGCAGCGGTCTAGCCAAAAACGGGGCCATCATCGTCAGCGGTCTGGCCGATGGGCTGGACAGTGCCGGGCACCGGGCCGCGGTGAAGGAAAACTGCCCCACCATCGGGGTGCTGGGCGTGCCCATTGACCGCACCTACCCGGCCTCCAACCGGGAGCTGCGGAAAAAGATCGAACAAAAAGGCTGCGTGATCAGCGAGTACCCGCCCGAGAGCGGCCCCGTTGGCCCCAATGGCTTTTTGCAGCGCAACCGGCTCATTGCGGCGCTGTCCTCGGCGCTGGTGGTGGTGGAAGCGCAGGAAAAGAGCGGCACCATGTCCACAGTCAACCATGCCGAGCGGTATGGCAAGCCGGTGTTCGTGGTGCCGGGCAGCATCTACTCGCCCAACTCGGCGGGCACCAATGCCCTGCTGCGGGAGGGACGTGCCAAAGCCGTCTGTAAGCCCGGCGACCTGTCCGGGGTGCTGGGCCTGCGGGGCGCAGCGGCTCCGGCGGCGATGCGCTCTGCGCCTGACCCCATGAGCGAGACCGAGCGCAGAGTGCTGGCCTGTATCGGCCCCAAGGCAAAGGGCGTGGAGGAGCTGGGCGCGGCAAGCGGCCTGCCCACCGGCCTGTTGCTGGGCACCCTGATGAAGCTGGAGCTGGCGGGCCGTGTGACCTGCCTGCCCGGCAAGCGGTATATTCTGCGCTGAACTGCGCAATTTAAGTTGAATGAAACCTCTCAGTCTCGCTGACGCTCGCCAGCTCCATTTCGTTGGGTTTTACTACCACTGTCAGGCTGGGAGTTTATAATATAGGAGAAGAGAACCATGGCAAAACTGGTAATCGTGGAGTCGCCGGCAAAGGCGAAGACCATTGGCAAATATCTGGGCAAGGATTACGAGGTCACGGCCAGCATGGGCCACATCCGGGACCTGCCTAAGTCCCAGCTGGGCATCGACGTGGAACATGACTACGCCCCCCAGTACATCAATATCAAGGATAAATCCAAGCTCATCAAGGAGCTCAAGGCAAAAGCCAAGCAGGCCGACGGCATTCTGCTGGCAACCGACCCGGACCGTGAGGGAGAGGCCATCAGCTGGCATCTGGCCAATATCCTGGGGCTGGACCCCCACGAGCCCAACCGCGTGACCTTTGACGAGATCACCAAAAAGGGCGTGCAGAAGGGCATGGCCAATCCCCGTGCCATTGATGAGGACTTGTTCAATGCCCAACAGGCCCGCCGCATCCTCGACCGTCTGGTGGGCTATAAGCTCAGCCCCTTCCTGTGGCGGAAGGTACGCCGGGGCCTGTCGGCGGGCCGTGTCCAGAGCGTGGCGGTGCGGCTGATCGATGACCGCGAGAAGGAGATCGAGAACTTCAAGCCCGAGGAATACTGGAACGTGGATGCCACGCTGGGCACCGGCCACAAGAGCTTTACCGCCCGCCTGGCCTCCGACAGCACCGGCAAAAAGCTGCTGCCCAAAAACGAGGCAGAGGCCCGTGCCATCGAAAAGGGTCTGGAGGGTGCCGAGTATACCGTGGGCGAACTGAAAAAAGGCAAGCGGGCCAAGCAGCCCACCCCGGCCTTTATCACTAGTACCCTGCAGCAGGAGGCCTCCCGCCGTCTGGGCTTTACGGCTACCCGTACCATGCGTGCCGCCCAGACCCTGTACGAAGGCGTAGACATTGCGGGCCACGGCACCATGGGTCTGATTACCTATATGCGTACCGACAGCCTGCGCATTTCCGATGAGGCGGTCGCCGCTGCAAAGGAGTATATTGCGGACGCTTACGGCGAACAGTATATCTGCCCCTACAAGCGCACCTGGAAGACCAAGAGCGCGACCGCCGCGCAGGATGCCCACGAAGCCATCCGTCCCTCGGTGCCGGGGCTGACCCCTGACGAGGTGGACAAGAGCATCAGCGGCGATACCGCCAAGCTCTACCGGATGATCTGGAGCCGCTTTATGGCCAGCCAGATGGCAGACTGCCAGCAGGATACCGTGAGCGTGACCGTGTACGCGGGGGACTACCGCTTCAAGGCCAGCGGCTACACTGTGACCTTTGATGGCTTTACCGTGCTGTACGAGGAAGCCACCGATGAAAAGGAAAAGAAGGAGACCAGCCTGCCCCCGCTGGAACAGGGCCAGCTGCTCAGGCTCAAGGAGCTGAAGAGTGAGCAGAAGTTCACCCAGCCCCCCGCTCGCTACACCGAAGCGACCCTGATCAAGGCGCTGGAGGAAAATGGCATTGGCCGTCCCTCCACCTATGCGCCCATCATCACCACCATCATCGACCGCGGCTATGTGGAGCGGGAGCAGAAAAAGCTCAAGCCCACCCTGCTGGGCCGCGCTGTGGACGGCCTGATGCTGGAGCAGTTCCCCCATATCGTGGACGTGGACTTCTCGGCTGAGATGGAGAAGAACCTGGATAAGATCGAGAGCGGCAAGGCCGATTGGCACAAGACCGTGGATGATTTCTATCAGGGCTTTGCCGCCAGCCTGGAACAGGCCGAAAAGAACATGGAGGGCAAAAAGGTCAAGGTGCCGGACGAGCCTTCCAGCGAGGTTTGCGACCTCTGCGGCCGCCCCATGGTCATCAAGGTGGGCAAGTACGGCAAGTTCCTGGCCTGCTCCGGCTTCCCCGAGTGCCGGGGCACCAAGCGTCTGGTCAAGGACACCGGCGGTGTCTGCCCCAAGTGCGGCAAGGGCCGGATGCTGGAACGCAAGAGCGCCAAGGGCCGCATCTACTACGGCTGCGAGCGCTACCCCGACTGCGATTTCATGACCTGGGATACCCCCGTCCCCACCAAGTGTGAAAAGTGCGGCTCCACCCTCTTCCGCAAGGGCTCCAAGCTCTACTGCGCCAAGGAGGGCTGCGGGTTCGAGATGCCGGTGCCGAAGAAGGAGTAAGACCAGCTCAGGCCGCTTCGCGTCCGGCTCTCCCAAAGGGCGGGCTTTTTCAGCGAGTACGATAAAGTTTTCCTCTTTGCCAAAAGGCAATAACGGAGAGTGCTTGATGAAAGGAAACATCAATGAGTCAATATCATGTAACAGTTTTAGGTGCCGGTCTGGCGGGCTGCGAGGCGGCGCTCTGGCTGGCGGGCAAGGGTGTGGACGTCACGCTCTGTGAGCAGAAGCCTACCCACTTTTCCCCGGCCCACAAGAGCGAAGGCTTTGCAGAGCTGATCTGCTCCAACAGCCTGAAAGCGGAGCGGCTGGATTCCGCTTCCGGCCTGCTGAAAGAGGAGATGCGCCGGATGGGCAGCCAGCTGCTGTCTGCCGCCGAGGAGGCCCGCGTGGCCGCCGGCGGCGCGCTGGCCGTGGACCGCGACGCCTTCAGCGCTGCCGTCACCCGCCGGGTGGAGCAGTGCCCGAACATCACCGTCCGGCGGGAGCGGGTGGAGCAGATCGACGAGAGCGCTCCCATCCTGGTGGCCACCGGCCCGCTGACCGACGGTGCGCTGGCCGACGAGATCGGCCGCCTGACCGGCGACGAGCGGCTGCATTTCTACGATGCTGTGGCCCCCATCGTCACGGCCGAAAGCCTGGACTACGACCGGGTCTTCGCCGCTTCCCGCTACGACCGGGGCGAGGCGGATTACCTGAACTGCCCGTTCAACAAGGCCGAGTACGAGGCATTCCATGCAGCGCTGGCGTCTGCCGAGCGCGCCCCGCTCCACGATTTTGACGCCGGTGCCGAGCAGGGAGCCGCGCCCGACCCGGATGCCCACGGCAAAAAGGCCGACACCGTCACGGTCTATGAGGGCTGTATGCCCATCGAGATCATGGCGGCCCGCGGTGCCGACACCATGCGGTTCGGCCCGCTGCGCCCGGTGGGTCTGGTGGACCCCAACACCGGCCACCGCCCCTGGGCGAACGTCCAGCTCCGCGCCGAGAACAAGGAGCGGACGCTGTACAATATCGTCGGCTTCCAGACGAATCTGAAGTGGGGCGAGCAGAAGCGGGTGTTCCGCATGATCCCCGGCCTCGAAAACGCCGAGTTCGTGCGGTACGGCGTCATGCACCGGAACACCTTCCTCGATGCGCCCCGTGTGCTGAACGCGGGCCTTTTCCTGAACGAGCACCCCAACGTCTTTTTTGCGGGCCAGATCACCGGTTTTGAGGGCTATATGGAAAGCGCCGCCTGCGGTCTGCTGGCGGCCCGCAGCCTGTATGCCCGCCTGACCGGCAGGCAGCTGCCCCCGCCCCCGGCGGACACCATGTGCGGTGCGCTGCTCCAGTATCTGACCACCGAGAACAAGCACTTCCAGCCGATGGGCGCGAATATGGGCATCCTGCCCCCGCTGCCCGCCGAGACCCGCCCGCGCGACAAGCGCCTGCGCTACATGGCTGTGGCCGAACGTGCCGTGGCCAGCTTCCAGCAGTGGCTGGACGAAACGTCTCTGTAAAAAAGAACCTCTCCGTCTGCTTCGCAGACAGCTCCCCTGTTAGGGGAGGTGGCATCGCGCAGCGATGACGGAGAGGCTGAACATCCCAGAAACAGAAGGGAGAATTACTATGAAGATCATCGTGGACATGATGGGCGGCGATAACGCCCCGCTGGCTGTGCTGGAAGGCGCAGCCGCAGCCGTCAAGGAGTATGGCGTCTCGCTCATCGGCGTGGGCAATGAGGAGCTGGTCCGCAAGACCGCCGCAGAGCACAACATCCCGTTGGACGGCATCGAGCTGGTGAACTGCACCGAGACCATCGAGATGTGCGATGAGCCTGCCCGTGCCATCCGCAGCAAGAAGGATTCCTCCATCGTCGTGGGCCTGAACCTGCTCAAGGAGGGCCGGGGCGACGCCTTTGTCTCTGCCGGCAGCACCGGCGCACTGCATGTGGGTGCCAGCCTCATCGTCCGCACCCTGAAGGGTGTCAAGCGCCCGGCGCTGGCCACCATGGTGCCCGCCAAAAAGCAGGCCTACCTGCTGCTGGACTGCGGCGCGAACGTTGAGTGCCGCCCTGAAATGCTGGCCGCATTCGCCGTCATGGGCAGCTGCTACGTGAACAGGGTCGAGGGCCGCACCTCGCCCAGCGTGGCGCTGGCGAACAACGGCGCAGAGGAGTCGAAGGGCACTCCGGTGCTCAGGGAGGCCCACCAGCTGCTCAAGACCACCCCCGGCATCCGCTTCGTGGGCAACATCGAGCCTCGCGACGTGCCGAATGGTGAGGTGGACGTCGTGGTCTGCGACGGCTTCACCGGCAACGTCATTCTCAAGCTGACCGAGGGCGTGGCCAAAATGCTGCTGGGGATGCTCAAGGAGATGTTCCTCCGGAACCTTGGCGGCAAGGTGGCCTATCTGCTGCTCAAGAGCGGCGTGTCCGATCTCAAGCACCAGATGGACAGCGAGGAGTACGGCGGCGCACCCTTCCTGGGTGCAAAGCAGCCGGTCATCAAGGCCCACGGCTCCTCCAAGGCCAAGGGCATCAAGAACGCCATCCGTCAGGCGAAGATCTGCGTGGAGAACGACCTGTGCGGCACCATGCAGAAGGCGCTGGATGACCTGAACGCCCCGGCTGCGGAATAAAAACAGTTTTGAGGATTATAGAACGGCATTGCGTCTGACCTGCGGAAGACCGCATCCGGCCGCAATGACATAAGGGAGATAGAGCATCTATGAGTCATCCACTCGAAACGATCATTGGCTACAAATTCAAGAACCCCAGGCTGCTGGAAACGGCGCTCACCCACACCAGCTACGCCAACGAGAGCCGTGCCCCGGTGCAGCACAATGAGCGGCTGGAATTTCTGGGCGACAGTGTGCTGCAGATCGTGTCGGCCGATTACCTGTTCCACGCCTACGCCGACCGCCCGGAGGGCGATTTGACCCGCATCCGCTCCAGCCTCGTCAGCGAGGGGGCGCTGTTCCAGTTCGCGCAGGAGATCAACCTGGGCGACTATCTGCGCCTGGGCCGCGGCGAGGAGCGCTGCGGCGGCCGCACCCGCCCCAGCGTCGTGTCCGATGCGTTCGAAGCCGTCATCGCGGCGCTGTATCTGGACGGCGGCATGGAGGTGGCCCGCAATTTCATCCTGCCCTTCATCACCGAGGGCAAACATGCCGAGGCCGACTACAAGACCCGTTTGCAGGAGATCGTCCAGCAGAACCCGGAGGAAAAGCTCAGCTACGTGGTCGAACAGGAGTCCGGCCCCGACCACGACAAACATTTTGTGGTGGCCGTGCGCTTCAACTCCGACAAGGTGGCCCGCGGCGAGGGCCGCAGCAAAAAAGTGGCAGAGCAGCATGCCGCCCGTGAGGCGCTCAAGCTGCTGGGAGTCATAAAGGAAAAGTAAGCGGATGGTATTTAAGGAACTGGAGATCCAGGGCTTCAAGAGCTTTCCCGATAAAGTCAAGATCACCTTTGGCGAGGGCGTCACCGGCGTCGTCGGGCCAAACGGCTCCGGCAAGTCGAATCTGTCGGACGCGGTGCGGTGGGTGCTGGGTGAGACCAGCGCCCGCCAGCTGCGCGCGGCGGGCAAGATGGAGGACGTCATCTTCGGCGGCACCCGCCGCCGGGGGGCCATGGGCTTTGCTCAGGTGCGCCTGACGCTGGACAACAGCGCCCACACGCTGGATCTGGACGCCGACGAAGCTGTCATCGGCCGCAGGTATTACCGCTCCGGCGAGAGCGAGTACAGCATCAACGGCCAGGTCTGCCGGTTGAAGGATGTCTATGAGCTGCTGCTGGACACCGGCATCGGGCGGGACGGCTATTCGGTCATCGGGCAGGGCCGCATCGCCGAGATCGTGGCTGCCAAGAGCACCGAGCGCCGGGAGATCTTTGAGGAAGCCTGCGGCATCGCCAAGTACCGCTACCGCAAAAACGAGGCCGAGCGCCGTCTGGCGGCAGCCGCGGAGAATCTGGAGCGCCTGCGGGACATCCTGGGCGAGCTGGAAGCCCGCGTCGGCCCACTGGAAAAGGAGAGCGCCAGGGCCGAGACCTTTCTTGCCCTGAGCGCGCAGCGCAAGACGCTGGAAGTCACGCTCTGGACCGACGGCGTCCACCGCGCCAGAGAGGCCGTCCGCCGCCAGGTGCGGGATCACGAGACGGCCCAGGCCGACTATGAACGCTTCGACCGGCAGGTCAAAGCCGCTGAGAGCGAGGCTGAGGAGATCCGGATGCAGGCACAACAGCTGACCATTGCGGTCGAGCGCCTGAATGGGGATATCCGCAGCATCACCGAGCAGATCAGCGGCAGCGAGAGCCGGATCGCCGTGCTGGAAAACGACATCGCCCGCAACGAGGAGAGCGCCGAAGAACTGCGGGCCGAGCTTGCCGCCGGTCAGCAGGACAGCACCGAAGCCGCCGCCGCATTGGAGCGCCACCGCGCAGTGGCCGCCTCCATGGAAGCCGCCGGGCAGCAGCTGGCCGCAGAACTGGCGGCACTGAACGAAGCACTGGACCGCCTGACCCACGACAACGACCGCAGCGGGGCACGGAAGGACAGCCTGCGGGCGGAGATCACGGCGCTGACAGCCCGGCGCACCGAGGCACAGGTGGCCAGAGCCGCCGCCGAGGCCGCTGCCGAAACGGCGAAGAGCCGCCTGCCTGCGTTGGAAGAAGCCGCCGGGGCGCTGACGGCCCAGCGGGACGACGCCAAGCAGGACCTTGCGGATACTGTGAAGTACCGCGCGATGCTGGCGGAGAACGAAACACAGCTGGCCAATGTCCGCGCGGGCCTGGAACTGAAGTACAAGGCCCGCCGCACCGCACTGGATGCCGCTGACGACGACGAGCAGAAGCTCAGCCGTGCACTGGATGCGGCCCGCCAGCGGCTCTCGGTGCTGCGGGAGCTGGAAAAGAACATGGACGGCTACCAGAACTCCGTCAAGACCGTCATGCGGGCCGCGTCGGCCCGGCGGCTGCGGGGCATCATCGGGCCGGTGTCCTCCATCCTGCGCGTGGAACCGGGCCGGGAGGTCGCCATCGAGACCGCACTGGGCGGTGCCTTGCAGAACATCGTGGTGGAGAACGAAGCCGCTGCCAAGGCGGGCATCGCCCTGCTGCGCAGCGAGAACGCGGGCCGCGCCACCTTCCTGCCGCTGGATACCGTCCAGCCCGGCGTGTTCCGGGGGCGGCTGACCGGTTCGGCACGGCTGGCTTCCAGTCTGGTGCAGGCCGATGCACGGTATGCCAACATCGTTTCCAATCTGCTGGGCCGGATCGTGGTGGTGGACGACATCAACGAGGCCTCCCGCGTGGCGCGGGACCTCGGCTACCACAATAAGGTCGTCACGCTGGACGGTCAGGTCGTCAACGCGGGCGGCAGCTTCACGGGCGGCAGCGTCCAGCGCAGTGCGGGCCTGTTCACCCGCAAACAGGAGCTGGAAGAGCTGCGGGTGAAGGCGGCAAAGCTGCAAAAGGACTGCCTTGCCGCGCAGGAGAAGACCGACCAGTGCAAGGCGCAGATGGATGCCGTTTCCGCCGAGCTGACCGCCGCGAACAGCGAACAGATCACGGCTGCGAACGACCGGGTCCGGGCCGAAGCGGAGCAGAAGCGGCTGGAAGCCGCCGTGGAGCAGGCCGAAACGGCCCTCGCCGCCCGCCGGAAGGAAATCGACACCCTCAACGCCCAGCGGACCGAAAGCCGCACCAGAGCGGCCGAGGCCGAGGGGCAGGAGGCGGAGTGCGCTGCGGCCCTTGCGGAAAAGTCGGCGGAACTCCAGCACATCACCGAGGGCGACGATGCCTTCCTGACCCGCCAGCGGGAGCTGGCCGACCAGCTCAGCGCCAAGCGGCTGGAACAGATCACCCGCCAGAAGGACGCCGAGCTGGCGCAGGCGCAGATCGCCGCGCTGGAACAGCGCACCAGAGACGCTGCTGCCCGCAAAGCATCGCTGGAAGAGAGCCTGACTGCGCTGGCCGATCGCAGTGCGGTCTGCCGGGCGGAGATCGAAGCCATCCGGAAGGCCAAGAGCGAGAGCGCAGAGCAGATCGCTGCGAAGGAAGCAGAGATCCGCCGGGCCACCGAGGAGCGCCTGACCCGCCAGAAGGCTGAGACCGAAGCGCTGGCCAGGGCCCGCGCCGCCGCCGATGAGCGCGAGGAGATGAGCCGGGAGATGGCCCGTCTGGCCGAGCGGAAAGCGGCAGCGGAGAGCGAGTACGATGCCACCGCCGCCAAGCTCTGGGATGAATACCAGCTGACCGTCTCGCAGGCCGAAGCGCTCTGTGTGGACTTCGACAGCCTGCCTGCCCTGCGGGCGCAGGCGGCCGAGGTGCGAAACAAGATCCGTGCGCTGGGCAGCGTGAACGTCCGCGCCATTGAGGAGTATCGGGAAGTCAAGGCCCGGTACGACACCCTGCGGGTGCAGGTGGCGGATGTGGAGGGCAGCCGGAACGAGCTGAGCCGGATGATCGCGCAGCTGTCGCGCCAGATGCGGGAGATCTTCACCGACAGCTTCCGCGCCATCAACGAAAACTTTGGCCGCATCTTTGCCGAGCTGTTCGGCGGCGGCGAAGCCAGCCTGGTGCTGGAAGATGAATCGGACGTGCTGGGTTGCGGCATCGGCATCCGGGTCGCACCACCGGGCAAGGTCATCAAGAATCTGGAAGCCCTTTCGGGCGGCGAGCAGGCGCTGGTGGCCATCAGCATCTATTTTGCAATCCTGGCCGTCAACCCCGCGCCCTTCTGCATCCTCGATGAGATCGAAGCCGCGCTGGACGACGCCAACGTCAGCCGCTTTGCACAGTACCTCCGCCGCGTGAGCGACCGGACGCAGTTCATCGTCATCACCCACCGCCGGGGCACCATGGAGGCCGCCAATGTCCTTTATGGCGTCACCATGCAGGAGGACGGCGTGTCAAAGCTGCTCAAACTCGACCTCGAACAGGTTGACGCGACACTGGTTTCGTAGGTATAATAAAAAGAGGAACCTCTCAGTAAAAGGGAGAAACCTCTCAGTCATCGCTTCGCGATGCCAGCTCCCCTGATAGGGGAGCCACTGGCGAGTCGGGAGTGGCTGTGCTGGACGAGCAAAGTTTTCTGTAATCGGGAACGGCTGGGCTCCGCTGTCTCGATTCACGACTACTTACCAAGCGCCTTTTGTTAGGGCGTATTCCCGCAGCCGCTGTCCGTTCGGACAGGGCCAGCCGCCTTGCGCCCGATTGGTGCCAAGCGAACAGCAGGGCCTGCCCGTTCTGCCAAGGGCTCCCCTACCAGGGGAGCTGGCGAGCCGTAGGCGAGACTGAGAGGTTGTACGAAGGAACCCCTGCCCTTGAAAGAGGTCGCACGGAGAAAAACGTAGGAGAAAAGCCGATATGGGACTTTTTGGATTTGGTAAAAAAGAAAAAGACAAGATGAAAGATGGCCTCGAAAAGACCCGCACGGGCTTTTGGGGCAATATCCTGAACACACTCACCGGCAGCAAGATCGACGATGACCTTTACGATGAGTTGGAAGAACAGCTCATCCTGGCCGATGTCGGCGGCGAAGTGGCGATCAAACTGGTGGACAAGCTCCGCGACCGCGTGAACGAAAAGGGCCTGAAGACCGGTGAGCAGGCAGCGGACGAGCTGCGTGAGCTCATCGCGGATGACTACGATCTGTGCTTCATCGGTTCCGCAGGTTCCGTTGATCCGTCTGAGTCTGTACCGAACGTAACTGCTGGTTACATGAACAACTTTGCACAGTTATCCGACCCGACTCTGGGTCAGATCGGTGAGTCCGGTGCAAAGGAAATCACCTTCGAGGCACGTAAGAAGATCTACGATCAGTATCAGGAAGAGTTATTCAAACAGATGCCGATGGCATTCCTGTATCACACCAACGATCTGTTTGCATATAACGAGAAGCTTGAGAATGTACGCGAAGGTGCAATCGATTACAACATTAACAAGAATGTATGGGAATGGAAAGTAAATAAATAAGCATCTGTTAAATACCATACGAAAAGCGAGGTATTGGAATGTCAGAGAATTTAATTGAAGTAAAAAAACTCGTTACTCAGTTTTCAGGTAAGAATGGAACCGTGACAGCGGTAGACGGAGTATCCTTTCATGTAAAGAGAGGAGAAACACTTGGAATCGTGGGTGAATCCGGGTGTGGAAAATCCGTTACAAGTATGTCGATCCTGCGGCTGATTCCCAAGCAGACAGGAAAAATCGCATCTGGAGAGATTCTGTTCGAAGGCCGCGATCTGGCAAAGCTGTCAGAAAAGGAGATGCGTCAGATCCGTGGAAATGAGATAGCGATGATCTTCCAGGATTCCATGACAGGCTTAAACCCGGTTATGACGATCGGTAAGCAGCTGGTAGAAACCATTACCGCGCACAGTAAGATGGATAAAAAAGAGGCTTGGGCGAGAGCTGAGGAGATGCTGACGAAAGTCGGCATCCCTTCCCCGGCTCAGCGCCTGAAAGAGTTTCCGCACCAGTTATCCGGCGGTATGCGTCAGCGTGTCATGATTGCCATGGCACTGTCCTGCAATGCATCACTGTTCATTGCAGATGAGCCGACGACAGCCCTTGACGTGACGATCCAGGCCCAGATCCTTGAATTGATGAGGGAGCTGAAGGAAAAGGAGAATAAGTCCCTGATGCTGATCACCCATGATATGGGAGTTGTGGCAGAGATGGCAGATGACGTCATGGTCATGTATGCAGGAAAAGAGATGGAATACGGAGACGTAAGAAGTATTTTCAAAGATCCGCTCCATCCGTATACCCGCGGTCTGTTAAAGTCCATTCCACGTCTGGACCAGAGTTCCGATGATCCGCTGTTCAACATTCCGGGATCAGTTCCGGATTTGTCCGAGATGCCGAAGGGATGCCGTTTCTGCACCAGATGTCCGGAAGCAGACAAACGATGTTTATCGCTCTGATTTCTTGGTTTTTCCCTTCAATTTTACCGGGAATCTTGTCCT
>OGZW01002780.1_pt1 | contig 13414 bp, 8 predicted proteins | sample 1577001 | NCBI WGS metagenome assembly OGZW01 (sample SAMEA3541519, study PRJEB24748) | human gut metagenome | biome: human gut; feature: human-associated habitat; material: faeces | place: China | collected 2012 | reverse complement strand
AGAAAACTTTTCTTCCGGGACAGAGGGATGTTTCTTTCTTCCCTGATCACACCGGCTTCCACTTCTTCCATAGCGGTCTCGCCTACCTTGGTATCGGAGCGGTTCTCTACAATCATCGGCTTCTGACCGGTGTAGAGCACTTCGCCTTCAGGCAGGTGCTTAGTAGTGGAGCAGGCTGCCAGAAGCAGGGTTGCAAGGAGTATATATACAAGTTTCTTCATTTTATTCTTCTATGTATTAAGAATTTATGTATGTGCCTACCACCTCCCCCTTCGGGTACTCCTCCTCCCGGGAGGAGGAGAACTGAGAATGATTCGAGAGGCATCATACTATTGCTATTTCTTTTACACTATTCGCTTACAGGTTCTACTTTCTTCTTTCTCTTGAATATGAACAGCTCACTCAGGCGGTCCATTTTCCGGCGAAGCACAAGGCCGACACCTGTCTCGGTTATCTCACCGTCGAGCACACTTTCATAGTTCTTGTTGTGGAATACGCGGACATAGCGTGTACCACTATTATCCAGACGATATTCCAAAGAAATATTATCGATGAACGATTCTACGTCATTCGTTGCATTGGCGCCACTGGACACTTTTCCACCGATAATGATCTGTACACGATCATTGAAGAAACGCTGCGAATAGCGGAAACTGTAGTCCGTCTGTTTATCGCCCGTTTCGGCGGCAGTACGGTCTTCAATACCCACACTGAGGGAAGCATTCTTCAGGTTCCCGGTCAGTGAATTAATCTGGCTTTGCAGCACACTGTTCAGTGCGGAACCCATGGTTAAACCACCACCTTTTCCGCTGTTATAAAGATACATACCGGTGGCAAGCATGGTGATGGCCTGCTTGCTTCGTTCATCGGCGCTCATTCCTGCCAGCTCACCCTGCACAGTGGCATCTTCAGGGGCACTCAGATTAAAACTCAAATCAGGGTTCTCCAAACGATTCTTGATGCTGATGGAAACGTCGAAGTTCACCATGCGTGAACCGCTTCCACCGTCACCATCCGCCACCGAAGCACGGACACGCTCCGTAGCGGTCAGGTTCAGTTTGGGATTCATCGGATTGCCCGTCCAGTCCACATAACTGCCGTTGGTGAACTGAAATTCCTTCAGAGGAATGACGGGCAGGGCATATTTCATCATACCACCAATCAAGGTATAACGACCGGACAAGGTAAGGTCGCCTTGCGGAGTATATTGGAGATTCAGGTCGCCTCCGCCTTCCAGTTCCACACGGCTGCTACGGTCGGGACTGAGGTCAGCCCTCAAGCGCACAGCATCATCTATGTGCACGGACATCAGCATATCCATACCACCAAGGGACATAGTGGGCACTTCCGTCTGCTGTACCGAAGTGGTGTCCGTGAAGGAAGTGAATTTCACAAGCTCACCCAAACGGTCTTCCACCGTCAGCGGCGAATCGGTCAGCACGTAGGTTACATCCGTATTTCCAAGCAAATTCATGTTTCCACGCATAGTCAGCCCATCCAGCGGACCGCGCACGGTAGCATTCAGGTCTACAAAGATTTTACCGTAGAGCATGCTTTCCTTGGTACGGGGCGCGTCGAGTAATGTATAGTTCTGTGCACGTAGGTTCAGGTTCGCCGTTGGCCTGTCCATATTACGGAAGTCCACGTTACCATCTATCGTGAAGGGATTTCGGCTGGTGGTGTAGATAGCGAACTTATTGAAGATGAGTTTATTGTTTTCTATCTTCAGCGGGCGGTTATCAAACCAATATCGTGCGCCGGCCTGACGTGCATAGATAGATACGCTATCCAACGAGAGGTCACCACTCAATTGCGGTTTCTCCATGGCACCATTGATGTTGAGCCCACCGTCGATGTCACCGGTTAAAGTAATCATACGGTCGGGGACGAAAGCATTGGCAAGGGAGAGCGGGAAATGCTCGAAGGTGGTGTTTACATCCAAGGAATCGCGTCCATTCTTCTGTGTCAGCACGGCATCGGCAGTCAGTACCTCCTGGTCTCCCGACCGGAAATAGGCGTTCAGATAGTGCGTGCCTTTATCACCCGGAAGCCATGTAGCACCTAGTCCGATATTACCTACCAGCTGGCGTTCGTAAGTCAGCTTTTCCACATCGGCCTCAGCGGAGACTTGCAGTGAAGTTGCCGTCTGTATATAGTTTGCTTCCGCAGAGAAAAGTCCCGTGATACGGGGCATATAAGGCAGAATGCCACTTAGTTTATCCAAGCGGAAACGGATTAATTCCAGATTTATATTCTGTAAAGAGACAGTGTCAGACCGGTCGGACTGCATACGGAAGCAGAGTCCGTCCTCACTGTCCATGTCGACATTAGCGTAGACGCGCATATTCTTGTGCAGATAAATCCAGTCGCTGTTATCTACAAAGTGGAACTTCTGGAAAGCAATGATAGGCTCGGCAGGTGTCAGGCGGAAGGCAATACCATTACCCCTACCCCGGCCCTCTATCAAAGGACGGGCATTGATACCCAGATCAAGTCCGGTATCTCCCTTCGCATCCACATAATTCAGGGTCAGTTCGGCATCTTCATTACGGATTTCACCCGTCAGTGTACTGCGGAAGACAAACTGAGGGTTCTTTGGTCCATTTATAACACCCCCCTGCAACTTCATGCGTGCAGTGTCCTGGCTGATAGCAAAGAAAATGGTATCCAGTTGCAAGGAGTCCATGCGCAGACCATGTATAGCAGTGCGTCCGTTGATACCACGTCGGGGCGTAGTGCCGAAACGCAATATAAAGTCATCAAAAGAAATATCCTTGGTTGCCAGGAAATAACTGACAGGGTTCTGCTTACCGGCTTTCAGTTGCATACCGGCTGAGGGCAGTGCTTTCCGTAATTCTGCATGATCGAGTTGCTTCAATTCTATCTGCCGGGTAAGAAGTGTGGCAAAGGCAGTGCCCTGATCCATCAGTTTCTGCAAGGTACTGCGGGCACGGAACTGAAAGTCGAGGTCGCCTGCATCCATGTTCATCTTGATAGAGTCATGGCGTGCCTCGGCACCGAGAGTGAAAGCGAAAGGATGCTTCAATGGTTTAGGAGAAATACCTAACTCATGTAGACCGACATTCTCCACATTCATAGCCATCTTACCATCCAGGTATTTACGGTCAAGACGCATATCTGCATCCGCCTGCATCTTCAACAGGGCATTGTCGCTCGTCATGTGTACAGTGGCAAGAGTGGATTTCAATCCGGCTGTCAGGTCGATGCCGGAGATATTCCAGTGTCCGTATTGTAATTCACCGAGAGAAGCTTGCACAGCAGCCACAGTGCGATGGTTGGCTGGATCAAATCCTTTTCCTTTGGCGGCAACCTTGGCCGAAAGGGTATAGATAGAATCTTTAGGCAAGAAGTGGTGCACTTGCAAGGCATCCACATGAAGGTCTGCCTGATAGGCTTCGGTAGAAGTATTGTAACGAGCCAGCAGATTCAACAGCCCTTCGCGCTCTTTCAATTTCAGGCTGGCATCATAATTGGGGCCATCCAAACCAAGTCGCGCAGCAAGGTGCATACTGTCCGGCACAACAATAGAACCGTCGGGGGTGACACCTGTCAATCCGGTAAGGAAATTCAGAATCTGTGTCCGGATATCAAAGTCAATGCTTCCATTGCGCGTCAAACTGTCGGTGAGGTTCCAAATCTCACCACCACCATTCAAGGTGAAAGCACCCGGCAGGTCGATATTGAAGCGGGAAATCTGCATCTGCTTGAAGTTACCTTCCGTACCGGCACGGATGGTAAGAGGGCGGAAAGGATATGCATCCTTGAATGTATCAGGCAAGTCACCTGCAAAGAGCATTACATCCTGCTTACCGATGCGGGCATTGAAACGGGCGGAGAGTCGTCCGGAAGTGGGAATTTCTACCAATTCCCAATAAGTCTGGGCGATGAAATCCATTTCACTGTGTGGGGTAAGCAATTTTAAAGAAGGCACCTGAATAACAGTGGAATCAGCAAATACCCGTCCCGTCAGTGAAGTGATGCTCAGCCCGGAACGTTCGTTCATGGAGAATTCCCGGATAACAGCATTGATATTCCGTCCATGATAAAGCACGGAGTCCACCCCAATGCGAATATCCCGCAAGGCGATGTGCGAAGCATCGAAGCCAGGGGCAGGTTTCACACCGATGCTATCGGTAGCCGCAAGACTATCGGTATCTATCAAGTTATTAATAGCACTGAGCAATTGGCTACCCGTATCATAGTTTACTGTAGTACTGCTCAATTCAAATTTCTTCAGACCGTACATCTGTCCGCCCAGGTCAGCAACCGCATCATCCACCTCTGCATCACCCAGACGGGCAGCAAGACGCATGGAATCCAGCGGCATTTGCAAATCAACAGAAACGTTCTTCAATGCTAACTTGTGTAAAGCCACTTTCCAGTTAAGGGCGGTAGTCGTGGTATCCGGTTCGGTAGTGGTAGTGTCGTTCATCACAACAAGCATATGAGTATCACTCAGCTCCACACGGTTGATGACAGCATCTTCTTTCTTCAGGTCTACACCATGGCTTTCAAGAAAGAAACGCCCCAGCACACCACGTATGCGGATACCCTCTATCAAATCGGCAGAGTTCAGGAAAACTCCGTTCACAGTAACCTCGTCCACTTCTACTTGTCCGCGTATCAGCGGCCATGCCTGCACGCGCACGTTCAGGCTTTCCAGTGTCAGTAGGGTATCGGAAACCTGTTTCACGGCAAGGGAGTCACCGAGAGCAGAAGGCATTTGTTTATCTGCCTGTATAGGCTGAATGACCTGCACACCGCGTACCAGCAAGTTCAGCGGAAAGCGGAGGTCGATGCGGTCAACAGATATATCCATACCCGTTGCTTCGGATGCAATGGCAGTGGCTTGCTTCCGTATCAGGCTCTGTACAGGAGGGATATAAAGCAATACCATCAGTACTACAAATAATATGATAGGGGTAAGTAGTATCCACATTACCCATTTCAACCATTTTCTTTTCATTAGGACGTCAATCGATAGTCAGTGTTTAAATCGTTACAAAGTAAACAAATTCTAACGACATTTGGTTGATGCAGAAGAGAAAAAGGCTATTTATTCCTCTACCTGTGCCACGACATCTTCAATCTGAGCGAGTACTGAGAAGGATTTCTCTTTTATCTTTTCACTGAATACTTGCCCGCGTGAGTCTTCAAGCTCTTTCAATAAAGCAACAAGTTCATCGGCTCCCAGTAAAGTAAACAGAGGAAGCATCTTATGCCCCATGGCAGCTATGCCATCTGTATCTTCAGCATCTAATGCCTGTCGCAAGCGATCAGCATTCAGACGTGTTTCTGTGACAAAACTTTCCAGAATAGATTTTGCCGCATCAGGATCATCACCTGAGAAAGCAGTGAGAGCAGAGAAATTTAATGCAGAAACAGGAACTGCTTCAGTTGCAATCCTATCCGTCTGTACAGCATCCATTTCTACATGATTCTGTGGAGTAACAAGACCTGTTTCTCTCTTTTCAATATCCAATTCTGCAAACAGTTCATTCACCATAAATGGTTTGTGCAAGCTTCCGGCAAAACCATGTTTCAGAAACTCTTCACGTTGCATATCACTACGGGCAGTCACAGCAATCACGGGTATAGTCTTAGCTTGCGGAATATTCGAAGCACGTAACAGGTTCAGTAAGTCGAAACCATTCATGGCGGGCATTTGCACATCGGTAAGCAATACATCGAAAGTATCGGTACGGAGAGCTTCCAGTAATTCATCCAATTGCAGACAAGAAACAGAAGTGATGCCACTCTGTGCAAGCATAGCAGAAGTGAGAGTGAGTTGGATACGGTCGTCATCAATCAAGAGGATATGCAAAGCAGGAGTTTGAGCAGGTAAAGAGGATGAATTCGCATTATTCTGTTCATTCACCTCGGAAGTATCATTCAAAGCCACCGGATACAAAGGTACCCGCAACGTAAACGTACTCCCCTTTCCAAGTACACTATCCACTTCGATACGTCCTTCAAGTAGTTGCACCAGCATACGGACAATAGATAATCCCAAGCCGAATCCCTCCTCTCCCTGTGCTCCCGGCAAACGGGTAAATTCCTGGAAGATACGTTCACGGTCACCGGGTTCCATTCCCTTTCCCGTATCGATAACAGAAAGCTTCAAGTGATTTCCGGAGAAAACCGAATCACCCTTCGGCACAAAACTGGCAGTCAGTGTAATGCCACCTTCCGAAGTGAACTTCACTGCATTGGAAAGCAAGTTATTGACAATCTGGCGCAAGCGTAAAGGGTCACTGATGAAGGTTCCTTTCAGTTCGGGGTCTATCTCACATTTCAAAGATAATCCTTTGGCAGAAGTCAGCGGTTCAAAGCTGACGTATATTTCTTCCAGCAGGCGTGCAGGATGGAAAGTAACACGGTTTATCTCAGCTTTGTGCAAGTCGAGGCGATGAAAATCGAGCAAATCGGTAACCAGTTTCAGCAGATGCTCTGAGGAGGTTTTCATATTGTCAAGATAGAAACGTTGCCGTCCGTCAACAGTGAGCCGGGAGAGCAAATCTGCATACCCCATGATAGAACCTAAGGGAGCTTTGAAATCGTGGGTAATGGCAAGCATCAGCTTTTCGCGAGAGGCAAGCAACTCTTCGGCGAAGCGGTTAGCTTCTTCCAACTGACGCCGATAACGGTTACTACGAGTAACATCCCGCCAGATCATAACAAGAAAGATAACGGACAACACAACAGCCCCCGCAGCAATACCAGAAATAATCGTAGCAGAACGATGACGCACTGCTTTCTGATACTCGGCCTCTTCACGGGCACGCAGCAGAGTTTCCTGTTCATATCCCTTCAAAAGACTATCAATACGGGCACTCAGCGCATGATCAAGGCGTTGCAGAGTTCGCTTACGGCGCTGTATCACACTATTAGTTGCTTTCTTTTGCTGGGCAACGGTACGTAATTTTGCGTGCAGTGAATCAACAGGATTATAAGCATCAAGCACAGTATCCGTAGCAACTTCAAGGGTAGTTTGTACCTGAATAGCAGAATCTTTGCGTGGTGGAACGAAAACTTCCCCCAGACGGCGGAAGAAACCCTTCTTCTTAGGTTGTGTCACAACGGTATCACGACGGGCAGTAACACGACGTTGCACACGCTGTTGGGTGATAATGGTATCCTGCTCGGCTATAATCTGCTCCACCTCCCGAGCGGAAATCATGCTGTCATTGGCTTCGCTCAGCGTACGCAGCAAGCGGACCGTATTAGCATCTTTTTCCCGCAAAAGCCCTATCAGACTATCCGTACGCAGGATATCGCTATTATCCGAGCTCATAAGGTTCTCCATTTCCCGGTGCACGAAGAACAGGGAATAAAGCAAGACTGCCAACAGAACCACATAACCGGCAGCTATCTTCTTCTTGGAGACATTATTCATATTTATATATTATAGTGATAGGGTGATAGTATCACTTTCCTTCATCTCGTTTTATAACGGAAACGCAGCCAAAGCATAATACCTGCGCTCGTCAGTCCGAATGGGAAAGCCATCCATACGCCGACCGTACCCCAACCCAGCACGAAACCACATAAGTATCCTACAGGCAAAGATATAACAAAATAGGAAATAAATGCAATGAACATCATCGGTTTTACGTCTGCGATACCACGCAGGGCATTGGCAAAGCTGATTTGCAATCCGTCACCAAACTGGTAAACCAGGAATGGAAAGAACAAAGAAGATACCATGGCAGAAACCTCCACGCTATCTGTAAACCAGCCCCCAACCTGATTGCGCAACAGAAACACAATACTCAGAAGCACCACCGCCATTGCCAAGATGAGGTGATAACCGGCATATGCTGAACGGCGGACATTCACCATATCGTTCTGCCCCTTGAAGTTACTGACACGAACGGCAATCGCCGCCCCCATCCCGTAAAACATCATAAAGGTGAACTGAGAAATAGTAAGCATAATCTGATGTGATGCCAAAGCAATGGTTCCCAACCAACCGACCATAATCGTGCTGAGACTGAATGAAGCCGTCTCCATGCCCATCTGCAAGCCGACCGGCCATCCAAGTCCATTCAGTCTCCTGAACATTTGTTTCGACCATCCCAAACGGAAGAACCCCGCCTTATATCTTAAGAATCTGCGACTACGGAAAACAACCAGTGCAAAAACAATGACCATAACAATACGCGAGAACAGGGTACTGATACCCGCGCCCAACAACCCCAATTCCGGAAAGCCGAACTTTCCGTAAATCAATATATAGTTACCTATGATATTCAATGCATTTCCACCAAGAAGCACCCACATGGCAGTCTGTGTTTGAGTAATGCCATCTGTAAACTGCTTAAAGCCATTGAACAGCATGACGAACACCAAGGATGCAAGTAGAACCAGAAAATAAGGCTTTATCAGCGGAATCAGTTCCTCGGGTTGCCCCATATATTCCACACAGAAATAGACGACAGTCATAATAAGTGTCAGCAACAGCGCTACCAACACATTGGCAAGCAGACTTGAGCGCAAAGCTTGTCCGGCCTCCATGAAACGACGGTTACCGTAGAACTCACCCACTACAGGCGTCAGTCCATAAGAGAAACCGGTACTGAAAATAATGCAAAGTGTGAAAAGATTGTTGGTGAAAGAAGCAGCAGCCAACTCGGCCGTACTGTGGTGTCCCACCATCAGAGTATCGGCAAATCCGAGAACAATGACACCCATCTGGCCGATAACGATGGGAAGTCCTAAGTAAAAGAGGGCTTTATAATGCCCCTTGTATGTAGCAATTAATCTATTCATTTATCTTTCTCATAATATAATACCACCGAGTTTTCCTCACGGAAAGTCTCTTGGGCAACTGCCTTCAGCTGCTCTGCCGTCACTGCGCGATACCGTTCTACCTCACGGTCTATATCCTCTGCCTGTCCGGTCAATTCGAACCATGCCAGATTTGTGGCTACATTCAGGTAATTGATATTCCCGAATATCTGGGTAGATTCAAACTTATTCTTTACTTTCTCCAATTCCTGTTCTTCTATCGCCACTTGCTGTAACTCCTGCAACTCTTTGCGTACAGCGGCCTCAGCCTGTTCCAGTGACACTCCGACTGACGGTTTTCCGCTGATATGCAGCAATCCCGCATCACGTGTACCCGAAATATAAGCATCTATGCCGGAGAATAATTTCTGTTCCTGCACCAACCGACGATTCAAGCGACTGGAACGTCCGTTACTAAGGATATCTGAAAGAATATCAAAAGCATAGTAATCAGGATGCTCTCGACTACACATATGATAAGCCATGAACAGTGCATCCAAGGGGACAGGCCGTTTCACCACCTGTCTACGTTCTGTTGTCTGTACGGGTTCCTGCGGCAATTGTCGCACAGGCACATCCCTGCGGGGAATCGGGCCAAACCACTTTTCTGTCAATCGGACAGTTTCTTCCCACGATATATTTCCGGTAACGGCAAGTACAGCATTATTAGGTGCATAAAAGCGGTAGAAGAATGACTTCACTTCCTCCAGTGTAGCTTGTTCGATATGCGATAAATCCTTTCCGATGGTAGGCCAGCGGTACGGATGCACCTCATAAGCCAACGGACGGATAAGATGTCCCACATCTCCGTAAGGCTGGTTCAGACAACGCTGTTTGAACTCCTCCATGACCACACCGCGCTGCACTTCAAGGCTTTGTTCACTGAATGCCAGTTCCATCATACGGTCGGACTCCAGCCAGAAGCCAATCTCTACATTCGATTTGGGAACAGTGAGGTAATAGTTTGTAATGTCATTGTTCGTCCAGGCATTGTTTTCGCCACCTGCCGATTGCAAAGGAGCATCATAGTCGGGTATATTCACAGAACCACCAAACATCAGATGTTCGAACAAATGGGCAAAGCCGGTATGTTCGGGATGTTCGTCCCGGGCACCTACATCATAAACGATGTTCAGTGCTACCATCTGAGTACTGAGATCCTGGTAATGCACCAGTCGCAGACCGTTATTAAGACTATATTTATTTATCTTCATATTATTTTGAATGATAGGATGATAAGATGGTAAGATGATAGGATTATTAGCTAGGTATATGACTTTTCGCAGTTTTAATACTACGGGGAATTAAGCCCATTAACAATTTGGCATCTGCAATTATACTGAAATATTCGTCCGAAGTAAGATAATCAGTTTTATACAGAAGTTCTAACCAAAACAAGGTTTCATTACATTCTTTTTGCGCAATAGCAAACTTATGAATAAAATCCGCCTGACTTTCAGCATGCATAGCTTCGCGTTGTAAAGCACCTATTGCTGTACCTGAACGAACTAATTGTTTGGATATCTCATATTCCTGCTTTTCCTTTTTAAGATATTTACATAAATTCACGACACGTATAGCAAAATCCATACTCTTATCTTTTATAATATCCTCTTTCTCCATCCTCCTATCATCTTACCATCTTACCATTTTATCATCCTATCATCCTATCACCTTGACCTTAACAATTTTCACATCCTCTTCCGGGCGGTCGCTACGGTCCGTTTTTACCTGCTGTATCTTATCTACTATATCCATGCCTTCGATCACTTCGCCGAATACAGTATATTCCCCATCCAAGTGTGGGGTACCACCTACCGTAGTGTAAGCCTTCACCTGCTCCGGTGTAAAGTGGAATTCCGGTTGCTTGGCAACTTCCGCCTCAGCCTGTGCAAACAGTGTATCCTGCAAGTTCATCAGACCATCCTGGTCATTTTCCTTACGCATCTTATAGATTTCCTTCATGTGTTTCTGTGCCAAAGCATTGAACACTGTTGTCAGACGGTTCTGGTTCATCTGGTTCTCCATACCCAGCAACGTAGTGTCATTATACACTTTACCCGTCACAATGTAGAACTGGCAACCCGACGATTCCTTCTCCGGATTCACATTGTCACCCTGACGCGCAGCAGACAATGCACCTTTCTTATGAAAATACTTCGGATAAACGAACTCAGCCGGAATCGTATAACCTACATCACCTGCACCCAGCATCTTTCCTTTCGGAGCATTCTTTGAGTCAGGGTCACCTGCCTGTATCATAAAATCCTTGATGACACGGTGGAACAATGTACCTTCGTATGTACCCTCTTCCGCCAGTTTGATGAAGTTATCACGATGTTGCGGCGTCTCATTATACAGTTTCACGATAATGTCACCCGCAGTTGTTTCGATCTTCAATTTAGTTTCCTGATCCATGTTTCTATCTTTCTTTTGTCCCGATTGGCAGGCTGTAACGCTGCAAATCAGTATGGTTAATAATACAATGAAATTCCTCTTCATAACGCTTTTTATTTAAATTAAGTTTGCAAATATACGATTTTCAGACAAATCGGTTTACCTTTGTGTCTTAAAAGAGACAAAAGATAAGGCAATGAAATCTATACTCATCGTTGAAGACGACATTACTTACGGTATGATGCTGAAGACCTGGTTAGGCAAAAAAGGCTTTCAGGTAGCTTCCGTCAGCAGTATCGCCCGCGCCCAGAAACATTTGGAGACAGAGGGTGCCGACTTGATTTTGTCCGACCTGCGTCTGCCCGACAAGGACGGCATCGACCTGTTGAAGTGGTTGGGAGAGCAAGGTCTGTCCATTCCGCTCATCATGATGACGAGCTATGCCGATATACAATCGGCGGTGCAAGCTATGAAATTAGGTGCCAGCGACTACGTTGCCAAGCCTGTAAATCCAGACGAACTTCTAAAGAAAATCAGTGAGGCAATGAAACAACCCGCTGCTCCTCCCAGACAAACCATCAGTTCCGGAAAAGGAGAAAGTACCCATCAAAAAGATGCAGGCGGCACCCCGTCTTCTGACTACCTGGAAGGAGAAAGTGATGCGGCCAAGCAACTTTATAATTATGTAAGACTGGTTGCCCCCACCACTATGTCGGTACTGATCAATGGTGCCAGTGGAACGGGTAAGGAATATGTAGCCCACCGTATCCATCAACTCAGCAAGCGTACCGGTCAGCCTTTCGTTGCCATCGACTGTGGCTCCATCCCGAAAGAACTTGCCGCATCTGAGTTCTTCGGACACGTAAAAGGTTCATTCACCGGAGCATTGACAGACAAAACAGGAGCCTTTGTTGCAGCCAACGGAGGAACCATCTTCCTCGATGAAATAGGCAATCTCAGTTACGAAGTCCAGATACAACTGTTACGTGCCTTGCAGGAACGGAAAATCCGTCCGGTAGGTTCCAATAAAGAAATCACAGTAGATGTGCGCCTGGTTTCCGCTACGAATGAAGATTTGGAACAGGCTATCGAGAAAGGAACTTTCCGCCAGGACCTGTTCCACCGCATCAATGAGTTCACCCTACGCATGCCCGAACTCAAGGATCGGAGAGAAGACATCCTTCTCTTTGCCAACTTCTTCCTCGACCAAGCCAATCGGGAATTGGACAAACAGTTGATCGGGTTTGATGATGCAGCATCCCGGGCATTGCTGGAATACCACTGGCCGGGAAATCTGCGACAGATGAAGAATGTGGTACGCCGTGCCACCCTATTAGCACAAGACCAACTTATCACGTTGAAAGAATTGACCGAGTTGCAGCAAGTCACTCATCCCCATGTAGGTCTGCCCTTGCGTAATGAAGAAGCAGAAAAGCATCAGATAATCGAAGCATTGCGGCAAACGGGAAATAACAAGAGCCGGGCAGCTCAACTGTTGGGCATAGACCGCAAAACCCTGTATAATAAGCTAAAACTTTACGAAATAGAGAGCTAAAAAGGTTCTTTGCACCGTATCCCAACCGCATCAAGTCCGTACCTACTCCGTATCCATACAGTTAGAATAGGTACGGACTTGACACGGACTTGGTACGGGCTTGACACGGACTTGGTATGCAACAGAGTACCTTAGTGTGGAATTTCTCCACACCTGATTCCACACTTTCCACACAATTCCACACTGTACCACATATTCCAAAGCCACAAACAACACTAGTAATCAATAACTTGTCTAATTAGCATTCTCACTGGCACGGGCTTTGCGAGTATATTTTATGTAAGCGTCAAGCTTCCTAAATCAAAAAAAGGAAACCTAAACTCTTAACTATAAAATATATATTTAATATAACAATTAAAAGCAAATGATTATGAAAAAGTTAGTATTAGTAGCAGCCCTGTTTATGTTTGTTTGTGGTGGTTCTTTCGTGGCAAATGCTCAGGACCCGGTGAAAACTCAACAGCAACAACCGGCAACGGGAAATACTGAAGAGCCCAAAACCGCTGAGCCTGCCAAGGAAGAACCCAAAACAGAAGAACCAAAGGCAGAGGAACCGAAAGCTGAACAACCTGCAGCCAACGCTCCCGCCAATGGTACTCCTGCAACGGAAACACCTGCACAGCCTGCTGAATAATAGTAAGCACACTGCCA
>OGZW01002777.1_pt1 | contig 13415 bp, 8 predicted proteins | sample 1577001 | NCBI WGS metagenome assembly OGZW01 (sample SAMEA3541519, study PRJEB24748) | human gut metagenome | biome: human gut; feature: human-associated habitat; material: faeces | place: China | collected 2012 | reverse complement strand
TGGTATATTTTTTTCCTGCGGACGAAAGGGCTGATTCTGATCCTGCTGCTTGGCACAGTATTTGGCAGGAGGGTCGTGACAAGGGTTTTTCTGGCACTGTTTCTGTTCCTGACAGGAACATTTATCACAATGTCAGTGATAGAACGGGGGCTGTCAGGAATCGCAGCAGTTTTTCTGGCAATGCTTCCGCAGTGGATTTTCTATTTACTGGCGTTCACCGTGTATGAGAGAGGAAGAGAAAGAAAAGTAATATTTGTCTGTGCTTTGCTCGTTGTGCTGGGGTGTCTTGCAGAGGGGTATATTTCACCGTTTTTCCTGAAAAAAGTACTATGACAGCGAAAATGGGGCAGATTATGTAATATGTATGTAAAAAAATTGTAATGAATAATTACAACATATGGTAAGACAGAAATTACAAAAAACGACATGTTGTATATGGACAAAAAGAAACAAAAAAACAGGCAAAAATACTGATTGCATTTTGATTTCTGAATCATTATAATAGGGAATATACCTCGAAAATGAGGTATTTTTTCGGCTTGAAAGAGTTTACATTGAGAGAAAAGAATCGGGGCAGGTAATGAGCATGAATCAGGATATACATAATTTTATCCAATATCTTCATCAGGAAAAACAAACTTCAGAGAATACAGAAGTATCTTATGAGCGAGACTTAAAGAAGATGATTTTGTATTTAACAGCACATGGAGTGGATAGAATTGACGCTGTTACCCCAGAAGTTCTGAATTCTTATGTGATAGAGTTAGAACAGTCAGGATTAAAGCCTGCAACAGTATCCAGAAATGTTGCGTCCATGAAAGCATTCTTTCACTATGAAGAGTTAGAACAAAGGACAAGCGCAGATCCAGCTTTTGAACTGAAAGCTCCAAAGGTGGAGAAGAAAGCCCCAACTATTCTGACAACAGAGCAAACAAACCGCCTGTTAGCCCAGCCGAAAGATAATTCGGCGAAAGGTCTGCGTGATAAAGCAATGCTTGAATTGTTGTATGCAACAGGAATCCGTGTTTCTGAATTGATCTCTTTGAAATTAACAGATGTGAATTTTGATACCGGGTATATTACATGTGTAGATTCACACAAGGAGCGTATGATTCCAATAACTCCGGTGGCAAAGGACGCACTTGTCAGATATATCAAGGATGGACGTCCACAGTTGGTGAAGGATGAGAATTCCATCTGGTTGTTTACCAATTGTTCCGGGGATGCGATGAGCCGTCAGGGATTCTGGAAGCTGATCAAGTCCTATGGAAAGCGGGCAGGAATAGAGTCCGAGATCACTCCGCATATGCTGCGACATTCTTTTGCTGCACATCTTGTGTGCAGCGGGGCAGACTTAAAGAGCGTGCAGGAGATATTAGGACATTCCGATATTTCAACAACACAGATGTATGCACATATGAATCAGACTGCAAATGTATAAATAGGTACCGTGTAGTCTGCAGATATACACATAACATAATAATAAATAGAGTGTTCAGGATAAAATCCTATTGGGATTTATTTGCATATCAGTCGAGCAGATTTCGTACATCTTCCAGGGAACAGCCCTGTTTTAAGGCAATGGCTTTTAAATCTTCAAATTCCGGTTTTTCATGGTTTACATGATAACCGGAATTTTTTTTTATGCGGATTTTTCCGTAAGGAGTTTCTTTTGTCTCAAACGTGGAGACAAGTTTTGCACGTTCGTAAACAGCATAACGGATGCCGCGGGTGGTTGTGTGCTGAAAGAAAAGGTTTGTGAACTTTTCTTTTTCGGACAACGGACAGAGGCAGGTCAGGATAATCCCTGGTCTGCCTTTTTTCATCTGGATCTGGATCGTATATACATCGAGTGCGCCGGCATTTAAAAGGGTTTCCGCAACAAAGCTTATATCTTCGCCTGTCATATCATCCAGATTGCAGGAGATACTTAAAATTTTATCATCATAACCGTTCGCCTGAACATCACCGAGAAATGTCCGGACACAGTTGGCGGTTTCAAAGTCTTTTTGTCCCATGCCGTAGCCGATATGTTCTAAAGTCATAACAGGCATTTCTTCAAAACCTTCCACATAATGACGAAGGATAGCGGCACCGGTTGGCGTCAGAAGTTCGCCCTTTATGGAACCGGTATAAAAAGGGATTCCTTTTAAAAGCTCCGCGGTCGCAGGAGCTGGAACAGGGAGGATACCGTGGGCGCATTTTACAAAACCACTTCCGACATGAAGCGGGGAAGCGAATACTTTTTCCGGTGTAATCAGATACATGAGAAGAGCACAGCCACAGACATCAGCCAGCGCATCCAGAGTTCCAACCTCATGAAAATGGATCTGTTCTAATGTGGTGTTGTGTACGGCAGATTCTGCTTCTCCGATCAGGCGATAGATAGCAGCGGCATCTGCTTTTACCTGGGCAGGAAGCTGTAAGTGTTCGATCTGTGCGAGGATGGACTGATAACTGTGATGCGTGTGCGCATGGGAAGATTCATCATGATGATGTTCAGCTGCCTCATGCTTGTTCGTGTGTACATGTTCTGCTTCTGTGTGATCATGGGTATGTGTATGTACATGTTCATGTACATGCACGCCTTCCTCTTCTCCGTTTATCATAACATGCATATGTGTGCCGGAAATGCCGCACTTTTTTGATTCTTCCGCAGAAATCTGAATCCCATATTCCGAGAAAGCCTGATTCATTGTCTGTAAAAATAATTCTTTCTGGTCACATATTTCATAAAGGGCAGCCATGAGCATGTCTCCGGCAGCACCCATCTTACATTCAAAATATAATGTTTTCATAGATAAAATTCCTTTCTGATAGTAAAAACAAAGGTCAGAATTCTGTTACATGTTATGTAAAAAGAGGTAACGGAATATGCCTGACTTATTTTATTTTAATCGACATTTTCATAGTATGCAAGCAGGGATTCCTGTTGGTACATTTCTACAAAAAATGGAAACTAATTTTGTGAAAGTAGTTTCTTGTGAGAAAAACTGGAACATGTTACAATAATGGAAACGGAAACATAAAAAATAGTTTCCAAGCGGAGAACATGGATAAAATAATGCAGACAAATGAAAGAGCAAGAGTAAGAAACAGAATACAGACGAAAAGGGGAGAGGACATGGAGTTACGGGAAACCATTTTAGAGGGAACGATTCAGGCATTTAATAAAAAGGGATTGAAGTTTACGATGGATGATATCGCCGCCCTGCTTGGAATCAGTAAGAAAACGATTTATACCGTATTTCAGGATAAGAATACACTGGTGTCAGAGATGGTGGATTACTGTTTTGATTCCATCAAAGAGAGCGAGCAGAAAGTACTCTCGGATACTTCGCTTGATACGGTTGGGAAGATTAGGGCAATTTTAGGAGTGCTCCCGGAGGGTTATAAAGACATTGATTTTCGGCAGCTATATTTATTGAAAGATAAATATCCAAAAATTTATAAAAAAGTGGAGCAGCGGTTAGAGACAGGCTGGGAGACAACGATCGCGTTGATCCAGCAGGGGATTCATGAGGGCACGGTCCGGCCGATTCAGATTCCGATTTTGAAAACCATGCTGGAGGCAACTCTTGAGCAGTTTTTCCAGAGAGATATTCTGATCACAAATCAGATTTCCTACAATGAGGCGTTAGAGGAAGTAGTCAATATACTGGTGGATGGAATTACAAGGTAAAAGATAGCATGGAGTTCGTTACACAGAAGAACAGAGAGGTGAGGATGATGTCAGAACGTATTTATTTGAATAATGACTGGAAGTTTGCAGAACAGTTTGAAGCTTCTATGACAGAGGCAGCTTATGATGACAGTACAATGCAGAATGTCAGGCTTCCACATACCTGTAAGGAAACGCCGCTTCACTATTTTGATGAACATTGTTATCAGATGATCAGTGGTTATCGAAGAGTCATCGAGGCAGAGAAAGAGTGGGAAGGAAAAAAGATATTACTGACAATCGATGGTGCCGCCCATGACAGCGAAGTATTTTTAAATGGGGAGAAAGTGGGAGAACATCACTGTGGATACACAGCTTTTACGATGGATATCAGCGGAGCACTCCGCTATGGAGAAAAAAATATCCTTGTCGTGAAAGTAGACAGCAGGGAGGACTTGAATATTCCACCGTTTGGTTATGTGATCGACTATATGACATACGGCGGCATTTACCGGGATGTCTATCTGGATATTAAAAATAAAGACTATATCGAAGATATTTTTATCAGGACAGACATTGGACAAATGGACGGACAGAATGCAGAACTCATCTCTGAGGTGACGGTGCAAAGAACGCAGGAGGGATTGTTTTTAAAACAGAGTCTTAAAAATAAAAAGACAGGAGAGTATCGGCCATTAGGGGAGAGTGAAATCTCCGGCACTTCCATGCAGCTTTCCTATCCGGTAGAAAATGTGATTCTGTGGGATCTGGAACATCCGGAACTTTATGAAGTTAAGACAGAATTAATCTGTGATGGAACCTTAATGGATGAGAGGATAGACCGAATCGGATTCCGCAGGGCAGAATTCAAAAAAGACGGATTTTATCTGAACGGCAAAAAAATAAAACTGAGAGGTTTAAATCGTCACCAGAGTTACCCGTATGTTGGATATGCAATGCCAAAATCCATGCAGCGGTTGGATGCGGATATTTTAAAGAGGGAGCTGGGGGTGAATGCAGTGCGCACCTCCCACTATCCACAGTCCCATTATTTTATAGAGCGGTGTGACGAAATAGGACTTCTTGTTTTTACAGAAATTCCGGGATGGCAGCATATCGGTGATGCTGCATGGAAAGATCAGGCAGTGGAAAATGTCAGGGATATGGTGAAACAGTACCGGAATCACACTTCGATCATTCTCTGGGGCGTGCGTATTAATGAATCGCAGGATGATGATGCATTTTACAGAAGAACAAATGAGGCGGCGCATGAATTCGATGATTCGAGACCGACAGGTGGTGTGCGTGCAAACAGAAAAAGCAGTCTGCTGGAAGATGTGTATACCTACAATGATTTTGTGCATGATGGAAAAGCAAAGGGATGTGAGCCGAAAAAGAATGTGACATCGGATATGGAAAAGCCATACCTCATCAGTGAATACAATGGGCATATGTATCCGACGAAGACTTTTGACTGGGAAGAACACCGGGCAGAGCATGCGCTCCGCCATGCAAATGTTTTGGATGCGGTGGCAGCCGAGGAGGACATTGCAGGATGCTTTGGCTGGTGCATGTTTGATTACAACACTCACAAGGATTTCGGAAGTGGTGACCGCATCTGTTATCACGGAGTCATGGATATGTTCCGCAATCCGAAACTGGCAGCGGCGGTCTATGCTTGTCAGCAGGAGAAAGAGCCGGTGCTGGAATTAAGTTCTTCCATGGATATTGGGGAACATCCGGGATGTAACCGCGGGGAAACCTATATTTTTACGAATGCGGATAAGGTGCGGATGTATAAAAATGACCGGTTCATTAAGGAGTACAGTGCCGCAGATTCTCCGTACACACATCTGAAACACGGTCCGATTCTTATCGATGATTTTATCGGGGATGCCCTGCAGGAAGAACATATGAAACCGGGACAGGAAGCCGGTGTGAAAAAAGCTTTGAATGCGTTTACAAGGTTTGGGTTCGCAAAGCTTCCAAAGTCCATTTATGCAACGGGAATATGGCTGATTCTTCGCTATCATATGAATATGGAAGAGGCAGTCCGGTTGTATAACAAATACATTGGCGACTGGGGTGGCACCTCCACAACGTATCGTTTTGAGGCGGTGATGGTGGATGTATCTACAAGGCAGGAGCGGGTGGTGAAAACAATCATTAAAGAACCGATGACAGAGCGGAAGATTTCAGCAGTGGCGGATCATGAGAATCTGATCGACGCAGAGAGTTATGATGTGGCTGAGGTTCGGATTCAGGCACAGGACGAACACGGCAATATCCTTCCATTTTACAATGAACCACTTACCTTTGAGACAGAGGGACCGATTGAAATCATCGGACCAAAGACGGTGGCTTTGCAGGGAGGAATGGGCGGCGCTTATGTGAAGAGCAAAAGGCTTCAGCCAGGAGAAAAGCAGAATGCGGCACTTATCATACGGGATTGTGACACGGAGATAAAAATCGGTTTTACGGTTCAAAGTGAGAGAAATTTTTAAAGTTTGGAGAGAATGAAAACATGACAGACAGATCAAGCGTGATTTTTGGAAATAAAATGCCGGACAAGGTTTACAAAAAGGCAGTGAAGTCCAAAAAGAAATATATGAAAAAATTTGGAGATGACTCCCGGAAAAATTATGAGGTGGCGGTCGAGAAGAACCGTTATATCGGAGATTCCCTGGGGGTTTATAATATTCTGGTTGGAAATCCGGCAGAGAATGCACATTATGATGTCAATGCACATGCGGGAAAAGGTACATTTGACACAGAAAAAGGGATCATTGTCGGAAATATCCGTATGGGATTCGGACACTACCGCATTTCGATGGCGATGGCGTCTGCGGCGAAGGCGATGGGTTATACGCCTTACTGGATGGACTTAAATTCCTATGGAGAGACGACCTGCACGAAAGTGATCGGCGCACAGAATGATCTGTATTCACTCGGCTCAAGGCTTTCGAAAAATCCAATCTTCAACAAACTGGTCTGGGAGCCAATGAATTATGAAGGATTCCGGGCATTGTCCTACAATGCGGCAGACCAGAAAAATGCGGAGCTGATGGCTCCGGTGTACCGCAATGTGCCGAAGGATATCCCGGTGATCGGAACACATGTCTGGCCGGCGCAGGCAGCCGTACATGCCGGAATGAAATATGTGGTGAACGCAATCCCGGATAACTGGCCGATGGCACTACATTTGTCAGAAGGAAGTGTGCATACGATCCAGTGTCATAATTCCTATATGGGATACCGCATTTTAAATGGCATGAATAAAGATAAAGTAAATAAACCAATGCCATCTGACAGCCTTGTATACACAGGACATTACATTGACCATGAACTTGTGCAGGGCATCGAAGCGGACTGTGCGGCGCGTATCCGGAGAAAAGAGAATGGCGAGCCGATGCGTTTCCTTTTAACGATCGGCGGGGCTGGTGCGCAGAAGGAGATTTTTGCAGCGATCATCAAATTCCTGCTTCCGTATATTGAGAAGAAACAGGCAGCGTTATACGTCAACGTGGGTGATTATAAAAATGTCTGGGAAGCGCTGCTGGCAGAAATTCCTGAGATGAAAAACTATGCAACGGAGCATTTTGATCGTTGGGCAGATACAGAAGCATTTGCACAAAAAGCATTGGATGGAAAGGAGAAAATCGAAGGGATTCACGGATTCTGGCACAAAAATATTTTCGAGGCGGTATACTGCACGAATCTTCTCATGAGAAGCTGTGATGTCTTAGTGACAAAACCGAGCGAACTCGCATTTTATCCGGTGCCGAAACTGTTTATCCGCCGCGTGGGAAAACATGAGATGTGGGGTGCGATCCATTCTGCAGAGGTGGGAGACGGAACGTTAGAGTGCCGGGATATTCCGCACACGATCCAGATGCTGGAATTATTTTTACAGGACGATACTTTTCTTTCAGATATGTGTCAGAACATTGTAACGAATAAAAAGGCAGGTCTTTATGACGGTGCTTACAAAGTTGTGGAACTTGCAATGGGATTAAAAAATAAACAGAAATGATGAATTTTTAATGGAGAAAAAGGAGATTTTTACGATGGAAGCAAAGAGAAGTTTGAGCGGCAGAGAGAAATTTGCCTATGGAATCGGGGCAGTGGGAAAGGATATGGTCTACATGCTTTCCGCCAGCTACATTTCCATTTATTTTCTGGATGTTATAGGAATCAGCGCAGCAGCGATCGCAGTTCTTTTGATGGCAGCCCGCGTGTTTGATGCATTTAACGATCCGATCATGGGTGTGCTGGTCGCAAAGACAAAAACGAGATGGGGAAAATTTCGTCCGTGGCTGCTTGTCGGTACGGTCACAAATGCAGTTGTACTTTACCTGATGTTCACAATCCCACCGGAATTAAACGGTGCAGGGTTAGTGGCATATGCGTCTGTTACCTACATTTTGTGGGGCATGACTTACACGATGATGGATATTCCATTCTGGAGTATGATTCCGGCATTTACCGAGGCTGGAAAAGAGAGAGAGGGACTGTCTGCATTTGCACGTTCCTGCGCAGGTGTCGGTTCCGCACTGGTATCGATCGTCACGGTTATGAGTGTTGCCGCACTTGGAAAAGCATTCGGTGGAACGACAGACAATGAGATCAACCGTATCGGATACAGTAAATTTGCACTGATCATTGCGGTGTTATTTGTGATCTTCATTCTGATCACCTGTCTGTGCATCAAAGAGAAATCAACGGTCGATATGAAGAACGCTTCCATCGGTGAGATGTTTCGGGCGCTGATCCAGAATGATCAGGCAATGACAGTTGTAGTTGCAATCGTAATGATCAATACGGCCTTATATATCACCCAGCAGCTGGTTTACTTTTTTTTAAAATATGATTTCAGCCCAAGTACTTATCAGGGAGATTTTACGCTGTTTAATATGGTCGGCGGCGGATGTCAGATTTTGGCGATGATGATCCTGTTTCCGGTGCTCCGCAGATTCATGGACACGATTAAAATTTTCTATACCTGTTTTGGAATGGCAGTGACCGGATATATTTTGATCATTATTATTTCCGCAACCGGAACAAGTTCTGTCGTATGGCTGTTTATTCCGGCGGCACTGATCATGGCGGCAGTCGGTGTGTTGAATGTAATTATTACCATCTTTTTAGCAAATACGGTAGATTATGGTGAATTTAAAAATAACCGGAGAGACGAATCCGTCATTTTTTCCATGCAGACGTTTGTTGTAAAGCTCGCCTCAGGAATCGCAGGATTTATATCTTCGATGGTTTTATTTGTGTTCCATATCAGTTCAAACAAAGAAGCGGTAGTAACGGAACCAATCGCAGCATCCTCCCGCATGGGACTGCGTTTATCCATGACGATCATTCCGATCGTTGTGCTGGTGATCGGATTTATCGTATTTAAGAAACGTTATATTCTGACAGACCGGAAGTTAGCGGAGATTTCCAAAGAATTAGAGAAAAAACATCAGAATTAAAAGAGGAGAAAATCATGATTCAGACAGCTAATGATATTTTTGTGTTACATACAGAACATACGACCTATGCGTTCCGCAAATTGCCAACAGGGCAGTTGGAGCATTTATATTATGGAAGAAAAATCCATGTGTGTGAGCCTCTGGATGAAAATGCGGTCGCACATTTGATCGAAAAACATACCTTTCAGCCGGGCAACAGCTGTGTCTACGACAAGGAGTATGATGCGTACACGTTAGAGGATGTGTGTCTGGAAATGTCCTCTTATGGAAAGGGAGATATCAGGGAGCCGTTTGTGGAACTTATCTATGAAGATGGAAGTTTTTCCTCGGATTTTGTGTATGAATCGTCTGCCCGGTTTGAGGAAAGAGAGGCGAGAGATGCAGAGGATGCATTGCCAGCTTCCTATGATGAGAAAGATCAGGTGGAACATCTCTGTGTGACGTTAAAAGACAACAATTCTGCTTTGAAATTAGAACTTCATTATTATATTTATGAGGACTGTGATGTGATCACAAGGAGTGCAAAACTCATCAATGACGGTGAAAATGCGGTACAGATCCGGCGTCTGATGAGCTGTCAGGTTGATTTTCCGACATCGGATCATGTGTTTACCTCCTTTCATGGCGCGTGGGCGAGGGAGATGCGAAGATGGGATGTCCCGGTGGCGGCGGGAAAATACGTGAATGCTTCTTATACCGGAACTTCCTCAAGCAGAGCGAATCCGTTTGTGATGTTAAGTGGGAGAGAGACCACGGAGGATACCGGGGACTGCTATGGATTCAATCTTGTATACAGCGGAAACCATTATGAGGCGGTCGAAGTGAACAGCTATGGAAAAACAAGGTTTGTCTCTGGAATCAATCCGCAGAATTTTTGCTGGCAGCTTCCGGCAGGGGAAAGCTTTGAGGCACCGGAGGCAGTGATGGCTTATTCCAAAGCCGGCTACAATGGGATGAGCCAGTGTATGCACCGCTTTGTACGGGAACATATTGTGCGTGGTGCGTGGAAGAAAAAAGTGCGCCCGGTATTGCTGAACAGCTGGGAAGCCGCGTATTTTGATATCAATGAGAAAAAACTGCTCCAGCTCGCAAAAGCCGGAAAGGAAGCAGGGATTGAACTGTTTGTGATGGACGATGGCTGGTTTGGCCACAGGGACAATGACCGGTCATCGCTCGGGGACTGGAAGGTGAATACGAAAAAGCTTCCGAACGGGTTGGTTGGTCTCTGCAAAAAAATCAACGATCTTGGTATGGATTTTGGCATCTGGGTAGAGCCGGAGATGGTGAACGTGGACAGTGAACTTTATCAGGCGCACCTGGACTGGGCGATGGATATTCCGGGCAAAAATCATTCCGAGGGAAGAAACCAGCGGCTGCTCGATTTAAGCCGGGCAGAGGTGCAGGACTATATCATTGGGCAGATGAGTGACTTGTTCTCCTCTGCAAATATTGCCTATGTGAAATGGGATATGAACCGGATCGTGACCGATTATTATTCAAAGACACTTCCACCGGAGCGGCAGGGGGAGGTGGCACACCGCTATGTGCTTGGACTTTACCGGTGTATGAAGGAGTTGACAGAGCGATTCCCAGAAATTTTATTTGAGGGATGTGCAGCAGGCGGCAACCGGTTTGACCTTGGAATCTTATCGTATTTCCCACAGATCTGGGCGAGTGATGACACAGACGCACTGTGCCGTGCGGAGATTCAGACCGGATACAGTTACGGTTATCCAATGTCCGTGGTGAGCACACATGTCTCATCCTGCCCGAATCACCAGACGCTCCGAATGACACCGCTTGAGACAAGATTTCAGGTGGCAGCGTTTGGAATCTGCGGATATGAATGTAATTTCTGCGACATGAAAAAGGAGGATTTCGATGCAGTAAAAACGCAGATCGCACTTTATAAAGAGTGGCGCAAAGTGCTGCAGACCGGTTCTTTTTACCGGGGAAGAAATTTTTCGGATCAGGGCAGCACCGGCAGTTTGTCAGGTCCGCTGACCGGAAATATTCAGGAGTGGACGTGTGTATCGGAAGACCGGGAAAAAGCGGTTGGCTTTCTGATGCAGAAACTTGTGTCGCCGAACACGCAGTTTGAATATTATCGTCCGAATGGGTTAAACCCGGAAGCCAGATATCATTTTTACAATCGTAGTTTAAAATACAATGTAAAAGAGTTTGGTGATCTGGTAAACACCGTGGCTCCGGTGCATATCAGGCAGGATTCTGTCGCACATAATCTGATCGCAAAGTTTGTCAAAATGGATGGTGAAGCAGAAGGTTTCTGTGCATATGGCGATGCACTCATGTATGCCGGAGTAAAATTAAAGCAGGCATTTGGAGGCACCGGCTACAATGAACAGATAAGGCATTTCCCAGACTTTGCATCCAGGATGTACTTTATGGAGCAGATGAACGATTGACGGAGTGAAAAATTTGGAGGTGCGTTTCTTCCATGGCTTTTAACATGTAATAAAAAATGAAATGGTAAGAGGTGCTCTGTGAACATAGCTCGGATTGTTTATTTATCCATGGTTCGTTTTAGACTTCTTCGATTGTTTATATTCATTCAAAAAATGGACGTTTGGCGCTCAGTGTCCGTCTACGGAAAACTCTCTTTGCAACTTTATTGTGCGCAAGTTACATGTCAGAAAATCAGCAGAGAAGTAGGGCAAAAATTATCCGGGTATTTTTTTAATTTTTGCCCTACAATAAACGATGCTGATTCTGACATTTACTTGCGCTAAATAAAGTTGCAGAGAATTTTCCGTAGACGGACACTGAGCGTCAAACGTCCATTTATGAATGTACATAAACTTAAAGTCTAAAACGAACCATGGATAAATTTACACAATCCTCACAATATGTTCACAGAGCACCTCTTGCCATTTCATTTTTATCAACACACAGAAGCCATGGAAGAAACGCACCTCTAAATTTTTTATTCGGTCAATCGTTTTTTCGCTTCGTTGATCACATCCTGGATGAAGCCTTCTGTGTCGTTGCGGACGGTCTGCCAGTCAATGTGTTCCATGTCAGGCGAATCGAGGCCGGCGCCACGGAAGACATCCGGCAGATTTTTTTCTTTTGTGATCGTTCCGATAAAGGAAAAAGTGCCAAGCAGTTCATCGCCCTGCATGACGGAAAGATTCTTGACATTTATCTGACAGCCGTTGTCGTCTGGCTGGGTGGTGATATAGCCGCTCGCTGTAAAATTGTCCCCCTGATCTGTCTCATAGAGACAGTCCATGTAGATAAAATTTACATGGGTGACAGATGGATTGCGGACATAGGTGAGTGTCAGGTGTTCTCCATTTGGCATTTCATAACTTAAAATACAGGTTCCGGCAGCTGTTCCGTCAATAATCATGGAAGCACCTTCTGTGATGTCAGACAGATCGACTTCCATACGGCTCATCCGGCACAGACCGGTCAGATACAGGGAAACGCGGATGTCATAGTCCGGCGTATCCATGCCTAAAAGCTCCCAGATAAAACCACCGGAACCCTCCGGGATCGTGACGAGGTATTCGTGGCTTTTCACATCATCGGAATCTGTTCTTGTTTTTCCGGTTTCCTCAATCTGAATCTGTCTGGTCAGTTCGATAATATTGGAGAAGTTGTCGTGAAACCATTCCTGATCAATATCATGTGTCAGCTCCGGTGCTTTTTTGAAATAAGTATTGCTGGTGGTCATGGCATAAGAAAGATTGTCTAACATTGGAACCATGAAATAAACGGTATTGGGATTCATATAAAAATCCATCTCGCCAACATTCAGCGTCAGAACATCCATATCGGAGATTATGGAAAGTTTCTTCTGCGCAAAAGAGCGCTCTCCGGAAATGTCCATGGAGGAGGAGTAATTAAAATTTTTGATATCGTTCATGTAGGCTTTTCCCTCAAATGAGATATCCCCATTGAAGTAATCCTGGCATAATTCCATAATATCAATGTGGTAGGCAATATAAGCCGGATTTTTCAAGGTGTCCTGCATAAAATAAATGACAGATATAAGCATTTTGGCACGCGGATTTCTGGAAATATAAGTCAAACCTCCGAGAAACAGAATAAGCAGGCATGCAAAAAATATGCCACATCTGCGAAGAGGTTTTTTCTTTTTTCTGCCCGGATCTGTTTTGGTCTGCTCCATAAAAATGCTCCTGTTTTTATTTGTCATAATCATAGACAATTGCGAAATTTTGCCTTAGTTACGTTAAATTGTTCAAAATTAACAAAAACATTCAAGACACGCTCTCGCTACGTGTCGC
>OGZW01002775.1_pt1 | contig 13416 bp, 9 predicted proteins | sample 1577001 | NCBI WGS metagenome assembly OGZW01 (sample SAMEA3541519, study PRJEB24748) | human gut metagenome | biome: human gut; feature: human-associated habitat; material: faeces | place: China | collected 2012 | reverse complement strand
GACGGGACTGCCGTCCATACCCAAATACATCAGTTCGTGCGCAGCACGCTGAAGAGTGATTGCTTCTTCGGAAAGAGACATAAGCAATTATAGAATTAAAAATTAAAAATTAAAGTTCAGCCGATTACTTCTATAAGATCGGGATGGATAGTGGCCATGGCAACAGCTATGACACCTTGTATTTCGATAACCACGCGACGGTCACGTGCGCCCTTTACCTTCAGAAATATCCCCTCTTGCCCCTCAAATTCACCGCCGGTAATCCGGACTTTGGTACCTTTGGACAAGTTCAATTCATCCGGTTGAAAATAAAGAAGATGATCATCGTAAGTGCCGGATACGGCAATGAAACGCTGCATCTGACTGTCGGGGACAATAATCTTCTGCCCACTGCGGGTATCGGTGATATATTGCAGATAAGTGACTTGAGATTTTACACGCTGCACATCGGAAGGACGGGCATGGACAAAAAGCAGATTATGAACGACCGGAACCAGAGCACGGACTTTTTTCCTTTTTTTTATACATATCTTGTATTGCATAGGAATGAAACAGCCCAAGTTTTCTTTCTTGAGCAGATGCATGGCATCCGGTTCTCTGCGGTAGGTGGCACGCATAGCATACCAGATTTCGACCTCTTTCTCTATTCCCATTTTTATGCTTTTGTTCAGACAAGGGTGTTCTCTTGGGGCTTTAAATTCCTTGCATACACTTGGAATTCAATCACTTGCGGACACTTTATGTAGAATACGACAAGCTTTATGCCCTTCTTGTCAACAGATTTTTTGCAGTCATTCATTACCTAACAGGTAAAATGCTGTAAACGAATCTATTGCAAGCAAAAAGCGTTCAATAGACGTTCGTTTTTTGAACGTCAATATTTAAGAAAATTAAAGAGGGAAGATTACTTAAAAATTAGTAAAAGGAAGAAGTTAGAGAAATACAATGCAACAGGCTTACTGACAAAGTATTATACTCACTAAAAAGAAATTTATAGAATATTTTTATTAAACATTTTGCGAGATTCAAAAATACACGTTATCTTTGCGTTCATTAAACGAACGTTTAAAAAACGCCTTTTCCAAACGCAATATTTCACTGTATAACAACCAATTACAACCAAATAAAAAATATCGTGTTTATAGAAATCAGATTTCCACAAACACGATATCAATTAAAAAAGAAATTACTATTCTCAGAAATTAAAGATACCCAATTCCGGGAAAGTAGCCCCCTGCACCGCAAAACAGATTCCGAAACAAGCCGCACTTACAATCCAAAGGATAACCAGCGTCCACTTCAAGCCGGAGTTCATCGGCTGCCACTTGAATATCTGGCTAAAGATGGCCCACACAAGGCTGACCAAAGGAATTCCTACCAGCAAGATTCCTGCAATGTACATCACAATGGCAGACAGTGGAGAAGTAGGCAGTACCACATCAGCCATCGGGAAAAGGGAAATGAGAGCTGCACCACCACCAACAGCCACCGCTATCGCAGCAAACAACAGCGCCACGAATACCACTCCAAACACAAACAGTATCGGACTGCAAATAATGGCGAATATCACCAGACAGATTTTCAACAGCCAACCGACTACCATCACCAGCGTATCTCCCAACTTCTGCAAGAAAGTACGGGGCTTGTCCGACCTCATATAATCATTCACCCCATTGGCAACCTTCTCGAAGCCATCCGTCACCGTCTTTCCGATATTCTCTACCGTAACAGCCTCACCGCGCATGCTTAACTTCTCGGCAGCCGTGCGGGCTTCCGGGATAATCAGCCAACATACGATATAAACCGGTATCAACGTTCCTACCCCACAAATCAAGACGACAAGCAGCAACAGACGGAGCAAAGTCACATCCCAACCCAGATAGGCAGCCATTCCACTAATGACACCACCCAGCATCTTGTCATCAGGATTGCGGTAGAGACGGCGGCGTGTAGTGCTATAAGCGGTATTGCTGCTCCATGCACCGGCACCATAACCACCTCCGGCATTTGTACTACCGGCATCGGCACTGCTGCTCTCTCCTTCCGTCTCCATGTCCTCCGGCTTTCCCATGCGGGCAATCACCTCTTCCACATCGGCAATCGTGATTACTTGTGAACCGGCCGACAATTTCTCGGCAAAGAGTTCGGAAATGCGGCGTTCTATATCATCTACAATCTCGTCGGCACCGGCTTCCTTACGGAAGTGTATCTTGAGATTACTCAGATAATTATCCAAAAGGCGGTATGCGTCATCATCAATATTAAAAACGGTTCCACCTAAATTTACAGTTAATGTCTTTTTCATAACACACTATTTATTTACAATTTGACTATTTACGATTTACTATTTACCATTCGGCGAATGCAGCATATTCTCTGTGGTCATTTCAAGAATTGCTGATGTGATTCACCGTCTCGTTCAACTCTTTCCAGGACATTTCCAGTTCACCGAGAAAGACTTCTCCTTTTTCCGTCAACCGGTAATACTTACGTGGAGGACCTTGCGTAGACTCAATCCATTCATAACCCAGCAAGTCGTCGTTCTTCAGACGGGTGAGCAACGGATAAAGTGTACCTTCCACTACAATCAGTCTGGCTTCTTTCAACTTCTGAATGATATCCGAAGCGTAAGCCGGCTCCTTGTGAAGCAGCAACATGATGCAATATTCAAGCATGCCCTTGCGCATTTGCGACTTTACATTGTTTACATCCATAATGGTATTTACTATTTGACAATTTACGATTTACTATTTTGCTGCGCAATAGAGTAATGAGTGTTCTCATTCATTCTATTGTTGTTCCTTGTATGACACAAATATATGTATTATATCAGTACCTTGTATTACAAAGTACCTTATATTAAGCATAATTAACAAGACGAGAGCTACTTTACTATGTTCATAGGACAAGTATAATCAATATCATAATGTAATATAAATAGGGAAATTTCCCCATTCTAATCTTTACCTACTTTCTTTTTGCTATTCTAAAAGCTTTTCATATCTTTGTTTCTGGCCCTAATCTATTACGTAATGAAAGTACTAACTATCCATGATTTGGAAGCAATCAAGAAGAGGGCAGAAAACGCACTTCTGTTGCGCGAACAAAGCAATGAAGCAGTGGCCGAACAATGCTGCGGACTGGCGGCAGGCACTAAACATCTGCAGATTCTGATTTGCGGCGGCACGGGATGCAAGGCATCCGCCAGCCATGTCATCGCTGAAAAACTTCAGCAGGCACTCGAGAAAAACAAGATTACCGACCAAGTAAATGTAATCACCACCGGATGCTTCGGCTTCTGCGAGAAAGGACCGATTGTTAAGATTATCCCCGACAATACCTTCTATACGCAGGTCACTCCCGAAGATGCGGAAGAAATAGTCAGCGAACACATCATCGGCGGACGGAAGATAGAACGGCTGCTCTATGTGGACCCGAAAACAGAAAAGGCCGTCAGCGACTCCAAGCACATGGACTTCTACCGGAAGCAGATGCGCATCGCCCTACGAAACTGCGGCTTCATCGACCCGGAGAATATAGAAGAATACATCGGCTTGAACGGTTACCGCGCACTGGCAGACAGCCTGCTGAACGGTACGCCGGAAGCGGTAATAGAAGAAATAAAGCGCTCCGGTCTGCGTGGACGCGGCGGCGGCGGTTTCCCCACCGGAAGGAAATGGGAACTTGCCAGCCGGCAGCAAGCCGACACCAAGTACGTGGTGTGCAATGCCGACGAAGGTGACCCCGGCGCATTTATGGACCGCTCCATCATGGAAGGCGACCCGCACTCCATTGTAGAAGCGATGGCGCTTTGCGGCTACTCCATAGGTTCGTCCAAAGGCTTGGTCTACATCCGTGCCGAATATCCGCTTGCCATCCAACGGCTAAAGACTGCCATTGCACAAGCCCGCGAATACGGATTGCTGGGAGACAACATCTTCGGCACCGGCTTCTGCTTCGACATCGAGATACGCTATGGCGCAGGCGCCTTTGTCTGTGGCGAAGAGACGGCACTCATCCACTCCATGGAGGGAAAGCGCGGAGAGCCTACCTTGAAACCTCCCTTCCCGGCAGAGTCCGGCTATCTGGGCAAACCCACCAACGTGAACAATGCGGAGACGCTTGCCAACATACCTATTATATTGACACGCGGTGCAGAATGGTTCTCAACTATCGGAACTGAATTCTCCAAGGGGACAAAAGTTTTTGCCCTTGCAGGAAAAATAAATAACGTAGGATTGATAGAGGTTCCGATGGGAACCACCCTCCGCGAAGTAATCTACGAAATAGGCGGCGGCATCAAAGGCGGCAAGAAGTTCAAGGCTGTGCAGACCGGAGGTCCTTCGGGCGGCTGCCTGACGGAGAAGCATCTGGATACCCCGATAGACTTCGACAACCTGCTTGCCGAAGGTTCCATGATGGGTTCCGGCGGCATGATTGTAATGGATGAGGACGACTGCATGGTGTCCGTAGCCCGCTTCTATCTGGACTTCACGGTAGAGGAGTCGTGCGGAAAATGCACCCCTTGCCGCATCGGCAACAAGCGCCTGCTGGAAATACTGAACAAGATAACCGAAGGACGTGGCAGCGAGAAAGACCTGCAAACCCTCTCCACCCTGGGACAAGTGATAAAGGACACCGCCCTCTGCGGACTGGGGCAGACTTCGCCCAACCCAGTACTCTCCACCCTCAACAACTTCTACGACGAATACGTGAAGCACGTCAGGGAGAAGACCTGCCGCGCCCGGCAATGCAAGTCACTGCTCACCTACACCATCAATCCGGAGTTGTGCATCGGCTGTCACCTCTGCTTCAAGCATTGTCCGGCAGACGCCATTCTGGGAGATGTGCGCAAGCCCCACGTCATCAATCCGGACAAGTGCATCAAGTGCGGCATGTGCATGGCACGCTGCAAGTTCAAAGCCATATCTGTCTGCTAATCCCCCATTGCCATGGAAAAGAAACAAATTACCCTGCAAATAGACCGGCACTACATCACCGTGCCCGAAGGCGCTACCATCCTGAAAGCCGCCCGCAAAATAGGTATCGACATCCCTACCCTTTGTCACATCGACCTGAAGGGTACCTGCATCAAGAACAACCCCGCATCGTGCCGCATCTGTGTGGTTGAAGTGGAAGGACGGCGCAACCTCGCCCCCGCCTGCGCCACCCGCTGTACGGAGGAAATGGTGGTGCGTACCAGCACCCTGCGCGTGATGAATGCCCGCAAGGTGGTTGCCGAACTCATCCTGTCCGACCATCCCAACGACTGCCTCACCTGCCCCAAATGCGGCAACTGCGAGCTACAAACGCTGGCACTGCGCTTCAACATCCGCACCATGCCCTTCAACGGCGGCGAGCTATCACCCCGCAAGCGGGAGGTGACTTCGTCCATCGTCCGCAACATGGACAAATGTATCTTCTGCCGCCGCTGCGAGAGTGTCTGCAACGACGTGCAGACCGTAGGCGCGCTGGGTGCCATCCGCCGCGGATTCAACACCACCATTGCCCCCGCCTTCGACAAGATGATGACGGACAGTGAGTGCACCTACTGCGGGCAGTGCGTAGCCGTCTGCCCCGTAGGCGCGTTGACGGAACGCGACCATACCAACCGCCTGCTCGAGGACCTTGCCAATCCAGACAAAGTGGTCATTGTGCAGACGGCACCTGCCGTACGAGCCGCCCTGGGCGAAGAGTTCGGTCTGCCCCCCGGCACACTGGTGACGGGCAAGATGGTATATGCCCTGCGCGAACTGGGTTTCGACTACGTGTTCGACACGGACTTTGCCGCCGACCTCACCATCATGGAAGAAGGAGCCGAGATACTGAACCGCCTGACCCGTTACCTCCAAGGCGACAAGTCCGTCCGCCTGCCTATCCTTACCTCCTGCTGTCCGGCATGGGTCAACTTCTTCGAGCACCACTTCCCCGACATGCTCGACATACCCTCTACGGCACGCTCGCCGCAACAGATGTTCGGCTCCATAGCCAAGACATTCTGGGCAAAGAAGATGGGCATTCCCCGTGAGAAGCTGGTAGTGGTATCCATCATGCCCTGCCTGGCAAAGAAATACGAATGCGACCGAGAGGAGTTCAAGACAGACGGCAATCCCGACGTGGACTACTCCATATCCACCCGCGAGCTGGCACGCCTCATCCGACGCGCCAACATAGGATTCACACTGCTGACCGATAAAGAGTTCGACCTGCCGATGGGAGCCTCAACGGGTGCAGGCGTTATCTTCGGCACTACCGGCGGCGTGATGGAGGCAGTCTTGCGCTCCGTCTACGAAATCTATACGGGACGGACGCTGGATAATGTAAACTTTGAGCAAGTGCGCGGACTCGCCGGTGTACGCCGCGCCACCATCGACCTGGACGGCTTTGAACTGAAAGTAGGCATCGCCCACGGTCTGGGCAATGCACGCCATCTGCTGGAGGACATCCGCAACGGGCACAACGAGTATCATGTAATTGAAATCATGGCTTGTCCCGGCGGCTGTATCGGCGGTGGCGGCCAACCGCTGCACCACGGCAATTCGGACGTGCTCTATGCACGTGCCAATGCGCTGTATCGCGAGGACGCCAACAAACCGTTGCGGAAGTCGCACGAGAACCCCTATATCAAGACACTGTATGAAGAGTATCTGGGCAAGCCGCTCAGTGAAACCGCGGAACATCTGCTGCATACACACTACTTCAACAAGTCTATGGATTAACCGCTAAAAAACAGAAGAACTATGTCAGAAATAAAATTGGCTTGTGACGTTGTCAAACAAGTGCGTGCCATTTGTGACAAGCATGGCAACCAGCCCGGCGAACTTATCAATATACTCCACGAAGCCCAGCACCTACACGGCTACCTGCCCGAAGAGATGCAGCGTATCATTGCCGCCCAACTGGGTATTCCCGTATCTCGCGTGTACGGCGTGGTGACGTTCTATACTTTCTTTACGATGCTGCCCAAGGGGAAGCATCCCATCTCCGTGTGTATGGGTACCGCCTGCTACGTGCGTGGTTCGGAGAAACTGCTCGAAGAGTTCAAACGCGTGCTGGGCATTGAAGTGGGCGAAACGACTCCGGACGGCAAATTCTCCCTCGACTGCCTGCGTTGCGTAGGCGCCTGCGGACTGGCACCCGTAGTGATGATTGGCGAAAAGGTGTACGGAAGGCTGCAACCAATTGATGTTAAGAAGATATTGGAGGAGCTGGAATAACTCATTTCAACCTTGCGGATATCCATCCCAAGGAATGATTATCTTGTCCAGTATACCACTCAGGCAGGCTATTGCCACTCCGTAGTTCGTCATAGGAATATGTTGCGCACGGGCATGGGCTATACGATTGAGCACATATTTCCGGTTGAACATGCAGGCGCCGCAATGGATAATCAAATCATATCGGGACAAGTCTATGGGAAAGTCATTTCCGGAGACGAAGTCTATCTGCAACTCCCCGCCGATGCGTTTTCGTAGCAGGCGGGGAATTTTGACGGTACCGATGTCCTCAGTCAGCGGAGCATGGGTGCAGGCTTCGGCTATCAGTACACGCGATTGGGGTGTCAAGCTATGGATAGCGGCAGCCCCCTCCACGAAGGCATTGATATCTCCTTTATAACCGGCAAAAAGAACCGAGAAGGAAGTAAGACTACTCTCGGCAGGCTTTTGCTGATAGACGATGGGAAATACTTGTGAATCGGTGATAATCAGCTTGGGCGGACGGGCAAGGGCTTGCAGGGAAACTTGCAGCTTGTCGGTGGTGCAACTCATCACCAGGCACTTCTTGTCCAGCAACTCGCGGATGGTCTGCACTTGCGGAAGAATGAGACGGCCTTTTGGGGCTTGCATATCCTGGGGCATAACCAGTAGGACGACATCACCCTCGCTTACCAAGTTTCCCGTGATGGTCTGCTCACCAAAATTCTCGGGAAGCTTTTCGAGAATAGCATCGAAGATGCCTTGAATGCCGGTACCCTCTTTGGCACTGACCACAACGGGAACCTGCCCGCACTCCTTTTCAATCCGAAGCACCACGGAAGCGGTGTCTTGACGCGAATCAGCTTTATTCAGTATCAGTATCACGGGAATTTCGCGCGCTGCCAGCAGCTTTATCCATTGCTGTTCCAGCGTTCCGTCAGCTTCATAGAGCAAGAGGGCGATGTCCGCTTTCTCCACCGTCTTTAAGGTACGCTCCACGCGCATACCGCCCAACTCGCCTTCGTCATCATCAAAACCGGGGGTATCGATAAAAAGGCACGGTCCCAAAGGATATACCTCCATGGCTTTAGTCACGGGGTCGGTAGTAGTGCCGGGCGTTGCGGATACCAATGCCGTGTCTTGCCCGGTCAAGGCATTGACCAGGCTGGACTTTCCACTGTTCCGCCGCCCAAAGACGGCAATGTGCAGACGGTTGGAATGAGGTGTATTATTCATAAATCCGAAAGCTAAAATCTAAAGTCTCTTTTCCCTTCTCCTATTTCCTGGTTTTTGTGCGGTTGTTTCGTACCTTTTGAATACATGCCGGACTATGTACTAAAAATAGCCCATGTTCTTCCAACATATTATTTTGTGGAAAACAATGAGTTGATAAAAAGTATGGAAACATTGGACTTTAACGGAATAAGACCGTTGCTTATTAACGGTGGGATTGTTATAGGATTTAGTGTGGCATTTATAATTCTGACAAATCTTGTAAGCAGGAAAAAGCAGGTAGTTGGTTAAATGAAAAAATTTAGTGGCAGTGAAAGGACAGTTTCTATCAGGTAGAAATCATTCTTTTGCTGCCACTGTTTTTTTTTATCAATATAAACTTCGGAAATATAATTATACCTCCGTATTAATATCAATAATAATTTTATTACATCCCCTACATAAATAAGCATCAACATAAGTCTGGGTTAAAAAACTGGTGAGTTTTACGTTTTTTGAACGACGTTCATTAGATTTCCATTTTAACGCATATCTGTCTTGCTTCAGTTTACCTTCTTCCATTTTAGCATTACAATACGGACATTCCATAATTATTCACCTCCTGTAGTTTCAAATTATCATAGGAATAAAAAATTACCTTTAATTTATGTTTAAAGAGTACCATTGGAAAAATTTATTGTCAATAATAGTCGTTGCTTAAAGAAATTTTAGATAATATAATATAGAAGAGAACTATGGTTGAGGTCAGCAGAAAAGAACCTGAAGTAAAATAAATAAAAGTTACATAGGAAAGGAAAAGTTATGAAAAATAAGCTTAAGTTAAACGGAATTTTATTAATATTAGCATTATTGGTTGTATGTACAATAACAGCAGCTAACATGGCTAAGGCAGCAGGAACGGTGGTATATGATTATAACAACACCACATTTGGACAAAGGACCAAAGATGATGTGGCAGCAGAGTATTCAAAGGCAAAAAATGCAGGGGAGACGTATGTTGACGGGCAGAAATCTACGTATTATTCCACACCGGCATCCATAGAGGCACCATACAATCAGGGAATTTTAACAGATGATACATTAGCTTCTATGGAGGCAATGACTAATTTTTACAGATATCTTACAGGGGCAAAGCCTCTTTTGAAAAAATGCGTTCAAAATGAGTCATTGCAGTATCAGGCTTTAGATAGAAACTTTCAATTTGACCATTATATAAGTAATAGCAGTAAGCCAGATGACATGGATGATGAATTGTGGCAAAAAGGTTTTAATCTTGACCATAATATACTTGCCATGTATGCAACTCCTTTCGGTTCAATTACCAGTTGGATGAATGAAGGATATAGTCTGTCAAATGGAACATGGGATACAACAGGACACAGAATGGCATTGATTTCACCTCAATATTCAAGTGTCCAGTTTGGATATAGCGGACATGTTTCCATTGGAAAAATATGTGAAAGCAGGAATACCGGATACACAGAGCCTTTTTCAGCATTTCCGGCAGCAGGTTACTGGTTCGGCGTGCTGGAAATGGCAAAACATCTGGGTGCAAAGAACGTTTACCTGCACTGCATCACCGATGGCCGTGATACCGACCCGCACTCCGGCAAGGGCTTCCTGGCCGACCTGCAGGCCAAGCTCGATGAGCTGGGCATCGGCAAGATCGCCAGCGTCTCCGGCCGTTACTACGCCATGGACCGCGATAACAACTGGGATCGTGAAGAGAAGGCATATGCTGCCTTTGTCTACGGCGAGGGCAATCATGCCGCCAACGCTGCCGAGGCCATCGAGGCATCCTATGCAGCAGACAAGACCGACGAGTTCGTTCTGCCCTGCGTCACCTGTGAGGGTGGCCGCGTGCAGGACGGCGACACTGTGATCTTCATGAACTTCCGTCCCGATCGTGCCCGCCAGATGACCCGCATCTTCTGCGACGATGCGTTCACCGGCTTTGAGCGCCGCGGCGGCCGCAAGCAGGTGAACTATGTCTGCATGGCTGAATACGATGCCACCATGCCCAACTGCGAGGTCGCCTATCCGCCTGTGGAGCTGAAGAACGTTCTGGGCCAGTACCTGTCCGAGAATGGCAAGACTCAGCTGCGCATTGCCGAGACCGAGAAGTACGCTCATGTCACCTTCTTCTTCAACGGCGGCGTGGAGGCTCCCTACGAGGGCGAGGACCGCTGCGTGATCCCCAGCCCGAAGGTCGCCACCTATGACCTGAAGCCCGAGATGAGCGCCCCCGAGGTTGCTGCCGAGTGCGTCAAGCGCATCGAGAGCGGCAAGTACGATGTGGTCATCCTGAACTTTGCAAACTGCGATATGGTGGGCCACACCGGCGTGTTCGATGCTGCGGTCAAGGCCGTGGAAGCCGTTGACACTGCTGTGGATCAGGTGGTCACTGCTGTGCTGAATGCAGGCGGCTGCGCCTTCATCACCGCCGACCACGGCAACGCCGAGAAGATGATGAACCCGGACGGCACCCCCTTCACCGCACACACCACCAACGTGGTGCCCTTTGTGGCTGTTGGCTGCGGCGATGTGAAGCTGCGCGAGGGCGGCTGTCTGGCCGATATCGCTCCCACCATGCTGCCGTATATCGGTCTGCCCGTGCCTGCTGAAATGACCGGCAAGAGCATCATTGTGGAGTAATTGACCGTTAAAATGGCCGACGCGTTCGCTTTGGCTATGAATAGCGGAATTGTTATTCTTATATTTACAGCTCTGGAAAATCTGCGGATTTTCCAGAGCTGTTTTTTCACGCGAAAAGCCGATAAGATAAATTGCGTTTTTGGGTTTCGACCCCATTCTAAATCAAAAACTTTTCTTTTTTCCCCATCCGTGCTACAATAAAAATGAATTTTTGATTGTAGGAGAAGCGGATGGAAACAACGCATAAACAAATCGTTCTGGGCATCCTTGCCCATGTGGACTCCGGCAAGACCACCCTTTCGGAAGCCATGCTCTACCGCTCCGGCGCGATCCGCAAGCTGGGCCGCGTGGATCACAAGGATGCCTTTCTGGATACCGACACGCTTGAAAAAGCGCGCGGCATCACCATCTTTTCCAAGCAGGCCCTGTTGACGGCGGGCAATACGGATATCACATTGCTGGACACCCCCGGACATGTGGATTTTTCCACCGAGACAGAGCGCACCCTGCAGGTGCTGGACTATGCTGTGCTGGTGGTAAGCGGCACCGACGGCGTGCAGAGCCACACCGAGACGCTCTGGCGGCTGCTGCGGCGCTACCATGTGCCCACCTTTGTGTTCGTGAACAAGATGGACCTGCCCGGCAAGAGCAGGGAAGAGCTGCTCGCCCAGCTGAACCACCGTCTGGGCGAGGGCTTTGTGGCCTTTGATGTGCCGCAGGCCGACCGGGACGAAGCACTGGCCCTGTGTGACGAAAACCTGATGGATCGGATGCTGGATGCCGGGCAGTTGACCGATGCGGACCTCATCCCGGCCGTTGCACGCCGGCATGTGTTCCCGTGCTGGTTCGGTTCGGCGCTGCGGCGTACCGAAGACGATGCACTGGAAAGCGTGGACGCTCTGCTGGACGGCATCGACCGCTATACCCGTCCGGCTCCCGCGCTGGATGCCTTTGGTGCCAAGGTGTTCAAGGTGTCGCAGGATGAGCAGGGCACGCGCCTGACATGGCTGCGCGTGACTGGCGGCGAACTGAAGGTAAAGGCCCAGCTCTCCGGCGAAGCAGATGGTGAGCCGTGGGAGGAAAAGGCAAACCAGCTGCGGCTGTACTCCGGCGTAAAGTATACGCTGGCGGAAGCCATCGGCCCGGGGCAGGTGTGCGCCGTCACCGGCCTGACCAAGGCGCGCCCGGGCGAGGGCCTTGGCGCGGAACGCGACAGCGATGTGCCGGTTCTGGAACCGGTGCTCAGCTATCAGGTGCTGCTGCCGGAGGGGGCTGATGTGCACGCGGCACTGGGCAAGCTGCACCGGCTGGAAGAAGAGGAGCCGCAGCTCCATGTGGTATGGAACGAGACTTTGGGCGAGATCCATGTGCAGCTCATGGGCGAGGTGCAGCTGGAAGTGCTGCGCAGTTTGCTGGCAGAGCGCTTTGGCCTGAACGTGGAGTTCGGCCCCGGCGGCATTCTGTACAAGGAGACCATCACGGAGCCTATGGAGGGCGTGGGCCACTACGAGCCGCTGCGCCACTATGCGGAGGTGCATGTCAAGCTGGAGCCCCTGCCCCGCGGCAGCGGGATGCAGTTTGCCGCCGACTGCCGGGAAGAAGTGCTGGACAAGAACTGGCAGCGCCTTGTGCTGACGCATCTGGAAGAAAAGCAGCACCTTGGCGTGCTGACCGGTGCGCCGCTGACGGACGTGAAGATCACCCTCATTGCGGGCCGCGCCCATCTTAAACACACGGAGGGCGGCGACTTCCGGCAGGCCACCTATCGCGCGGTGCGGCAGGGCCTGATGCTGGCCAAAAGCCAGCTGCTGGAGCCATGGTATGCCTTTCGGCTGGAAGTGCCGGTGGAGAACCTTGGCCGTGCCATGACCGATATCCAGCGCATGGAGGGCAGCTTTGACCCGCCAGAAAGCGGGGAAGAGGCTGCTGTGCTCACCGGTTTTGCACCGGTGGCCACCATGCGCAGCTACCCCATGGAGGTGGTGGGCTATACCCGGGGCCGGGGACACCTGACCCTGACGCTGGACGGCTACCGGCCCTGCCACAATGCGGCGGAGATCATTGAAGCTGTGGGCTACGAGCCGGAGCACGACCTTGACAACCCGGCAGATTCGGTGTTCTGTGCCCATGGCGCGGGCTTTGTGGTGCCTTGGGATCAGGTGCGCAGCCACATGCATGTGGACAGCGGCTGGGGAAAAAGCAAAAGCCCGGAGCAGGAGACGCAGGCCGTGCCCCAGCGCCGGACAGCGGCTTACCGCGCAACACTGGAAGAGGATGCCGAGCTGCTCAAAATCTTCGAGCGCACCTATGGCCCCATCAAACGGGACCCGCT
>OGZW01002774.1_pt1 | contig 13416 bp, 15 predicted proteins | sample 1577001 | NCBI WGS metagenome assembly OGZW01 (sample SAMEA3541519, study PRJEB24748) | human gut metagenome | biome: human gut; feature: human-associated habitat; material: faeces | place: China | collected 2012 | reverse complement strand
TGTTGCTGCTGTGCCCCTTCTGCGCAGACCTGTGCTGGGAGCATGTATTTGATATGTTCTATACGGGACAAAATAAAATTGCTGATAGTAAGAGAAGCATGGGCCTGGGACTTGCATTGTGTAAATCTGTAGTAGAGGCACATGGTGGAAGTATAGAAGTAAAAGATAATATTCCATTTGGCTGTATATTTACTTTTTACTTAAAAAAAGGAGAGGTAATAATAAATGAATAAGTTTCAGATACTTGTAGTTGAAGATGATTCTCCTATTAGAAATTTAATTGCAACTACCTTGAAAACACATAATTATAAATATTTGCTGGCGCAAAATGGAGAAGAAGCTATTATACAGGCATCAACGCATGATCCTGATGTGGTCTTTTTGGATTTGGGGCTCCCTGATATGGATGGAGTTGAAATTATAAAAAAGATTCGGGAATGGTCAAATATGCCTATTATTGTTATTAGCGCAAGGAGTGAAGATGAAGATAAAATAGAGGCTTTAGATGCAGGAGCAGATGATTATCTTACAAAACCATTTTCTGTCGAAGAGTTGTTGGCAAGACTAAGAGTTATGCAACGCAGAATTGCGTTACTTCAAGTAGACAATAATGTAAACAAAAGTTCAATATATACGAATGGAAAGCTTAAAATTGATTATGTGGCAGGATGTGCATACAAAGATGATGAAGAATTAAAGCTTACGCCGATAGAATATAAATTATTATGTATTCTTGCAAAAAATACAGGGAAAGTACTTACACACAAATATATAACGCAGAAAATTTGGGGAAGTGCATGGGATAGCAATGTTGCGTCTCTTAGAGTATTCATGGCAACTTTGAGAAAAAAACTGGGAAATCCGTCAACACTTTCCGACAAGGATTCCATGTAATCTAAAATCAATTCCTGACCTCATCATATCAAAACATTAATTTTACAATACGTTGATGTTGATAGATAGTTTTCTGACTTCGCATCACTCTCAAAGGGTGACGCGAAGTCAGAAAATTCAAACTTTTAATAGTTCTTGTTTTTGAGATAGATAACAGCGAGTAGTCCAAGTAATATCACATATAAATATTCAGCAGTCCAATATACAGAAAGAGATGTACTGAAATAGCTTATTGACCATAAATAAATCTGATAAGCTACAATAGTTACAGTCTGAAATATGAAAGTGATACGCGTAGCACCGGTTCCGGTTACAGCATTCATATATACATAACCAGGTAAGGCAAAAGCATAATTCAACAGGGCTACTATAAACGGTAAACGAGCCATCTGTATTAAGTTTCCATTTCCTGAATAAATATAAAAAATATAATTGCTGAAAATAATACAAAGAACAATAAGGGGGAAACCTATAGCATATCCTAAACGAATAATTCTGTTACATAATGGGATAACCAGATGCTTTTGTCTTGCTCCCAACAGATTACTAACCAATGAACCGGTAGTTGCCGCCAATGAATTAACTATCACAAAAAACAGAGTAGATATACTACGTATGACATTCGTTGCCGCCAACTCAATCTCTCCCAAGTGTTCAATGGCTACGAAGAAAGCAAACCATGAAGCCACCCCTATAAACGGGGTGAACATACTCCAAATAGAAACTTGACAGACATGGCGCAATATATTTTTATCAAACTGCCAGTTCAGGCCATAAACCTTTCTGTCCATTTTTCGTAAAACATGGATAGACAATATTACCAATGAGCATAATTCTGCAAATGAAGATGCTATTGCAGCACCGGCTATTCCCATATCGAAATGAAATATAAGAAGCCAATTACAAGGTATATTTACCAATACGGCAGTAAAGGCAGCTGTGTTCAAAGGCTTTGTTAGTGTGATACCGACCAGGAAAGACCGTAACGCAAGAAATGGAAAAGAAAACATCAATCCCCAAATGCGCCAGTCCAAATAGTTAATAACCGCAGAATATACTTTCTTTGATGCAACCAGTTGGATTAGAATCATGGGTGAAAAAACTTTCGAAATAGTACACAACAAAACTGCCAAACCCACCATGAAAAGCAATCCCTGAAAGAAAGTCTTACCAGTTTCCTGATAATGTCGCTCACCATTACGCCGTGCAATTACCACTTGCAACCCCAAACTGAATCCGAAGCCGAGCATGTAAATGGTAAGATACCAGATTCCGGCAAGTGCAGATGCTCCTAATTCTATTTCACCTACATGACCTAAGAAAATGGCATCAGTTATATTTATAAGTTGTTCGATAAGAATGCTCATCATAACCGGAAAGTTGATGAGCCATATATTTTTATACGTATAATTCATTGTTCAACATGATAAAATACTACAAGTCATGTCAACCGATGACACAACTTATTTATAATGTAATAATTTGATATAATGGCAAAATAGAGAGATACAGACTTATATCACAAACCTATATATTATTAATAGCCTGTATTGAGAATGCTATTATTATGCACAGCTATATGCACACTTGCCATTTCATAGTGTTGAACAATCTTTATTTTTAGCATCTATGTCACAAAGGTAATGAAAATAGAGACAGATTGATACTTTTTGTATTCTTATAATCTCCCATTATCATTCCATTCCCCATAGAGAAGCCCTTTTCGTGTATTCTCTATAAACTTATTCAAGCGGCTTTCAAAAAGTTTTGGCTGATTCCTCTTGATTTGAATGGTATCAATTCTTACCCGTTTATATAAATCCGGTAACTGACAGAAATTATTCCATACTACAGAATCGGATTGTAATCTTTGCAATATATCCTTATCTATGGTAAAACCTTGCGGTGACATGTCCGGCAGAACGGCTCTTCCAGCATCTTTCATCAGCCCTAACCGTTCCATTCTGCGACATCTTTCCTTGTTGAGCTCCGACCAATTACTTCGTGGCTTTCGTGGGCAAAGCTTCTGGGCTGTTACGCCATCCGCCATTTTCTTTGTAGTGCTGTCTATCCAGCCGAAGCACAGCGCTTCTTCTACAGCATCAATGTACCAGAACGTATCATCATCCACAGGCCTTCCACGCTTCACCACTACCCAGCATTCCGTTTCCTTTTTATGGTTCTGCATGAGCCATTCACGCAATTCGGCTCTTGATTTTGCATCCAGTAAATTATGTATTTCCATCTCTTGTTGTTTCAATTTGCACCTTACAAATTCATTATCTTTCAAGATTAATTATTATTTTCAAAATTCAAAAATAACGAAATATCTTCAATATTTTTGTACATTGTCTAACTGAATACCGAAAAGCAATGACAGAGGGATTCAAATTTTACAAGCCATGCCAATTATTACAAGATTACGTCAGATATTATTGGATATTTGAAAGTAATCAGCCGATAAAGACTTACACCTTCCCAATCGGTTGCCCCCAACTCATATTTCATAAGAAATCAGCTTTATATATTCCGGAATTAAACACAAAGCAGGATCGACTGACTATTAGTGGACAGGTGAATTTCTCATCCCATATCAGTGCAGAAGATAGTGTCGAAATGATTGTAGTTGTATTTCATCCTTATGCCATGAGTGCTTTTCTTAATATTCCCATTTCTGTATTCTACAATCAGGAAGTCTCCGGTTATGGACTGGAGAACAAGAAATTAAATTGTCTTGCGACGAGAATTTTTGATTGTGACGATAATGACCTCTGTATAAGTCTTATCGAACAATGGTTATTCTCACAACTAAGAACCAACTTTACCACAAAACGTGAAGTGGATATAAACCGGATTGCGGCAGTCGTTCATCAAATGTATTCTACTCCCAATACTCCAATCTCAGAACTGGCATCTATTGCCTGCCTGAGCAAGAAACAATTTGAACGCATATTTTTTACGACAGTCGGGATGAATCCGAAAGAATATGCACGAATCGTACGTTTTCAGAAGTCCCTTAAGCTTATGCAGAATCAGACTGAAAATATCAGTCAAACCCAGATAGCCTATCAATGCGGTTATTCAGACCAATCGCATTTCATAAGAGAATTCAGGGAATTAAGCAGATATACCCCCTTATCACTGATAAAAATATGCGAGCCATATTCCGATTTATTTACTACTCCAATATAATGTCTCTTTTATTCTATCCGTAATCAAAGGCCTGTTTTATTTTTGTGCTCTAATTTAAAGTACACACAAAAATGAGAGAAATAAACCCCGCCTTAACGACACGTGCATACGCATACAAAATGTGGATGCAGGCCCCTATGCCAATGGTCACATTTTTCAAGACACTTGATGTAACTAATCTTGTAAGAATCAGTAAAAAGAAAGGACTAAAACTGAACATGCTGATGTGCTGGTGCATTGGTAAAGCAGCTTCCGGCATCAAGGAATTCTATATGCTTCCAGTTGGCAAAAAGCTGATTCAATATGATACAATCGCTGTTAATACAATTGTAACAAACAAGAATGGAGAGGTAAGCTCATGCGACATACCTTTTTCTGAAGACCTGAATCAGTTTAATCACAACTACCTCCAGCTAACCAAACAAGTGGCCGAAACCTGTCAGAACCACGATTTAACGGAAAGCATGGTTATTGGTACTTCTGCGCTCGTGAACTACGAGATAGACGGTGCAGTTGGCATGTACAGCGGTATTTTCAATAATCCATTCCTGATATGGGGAAAATTCAAAAAACGTTTTTTCAGAAAACACCTGACCGTGTCATTTCAGTTTCATCATACACAAATGGACGGAGCTCATGCTGCCCAGTTCTTGGAAAAGCTTCAACATGAAATAAGCTCAACACACTTGTAACCACAAAAGTAGTCTGATAAATCAAAGAATCTGCTTGCACATGACGAAATTTGTCAGTTCCAACTGATTGGCTCTGCACTTTTGTGACTTAACTACTTTGTAGCCCTTTTGTTCAAAGAACGGTTTTGCAGTCAGACTGACCTCCGAGGTAATTTCATCAACTCCATACGCTTTGCCCATCTTTTCCACTTCCGAAAGCAACAGGGTAGCTACTCCCCTGCCCTGCATATCCTTGTGTACAAACATGGAATGTAAATACCCCTCTTTATTCATAGAAGAGAAACCAGCCATCTTACCTTGTTCATCAAAGGCCCCAATAAAATGATGTTGAGACAAAAGTTTTTTCCAGTGCAACAAGTCATCACCACAAGAAGCCCAGTCTGCTACCTCTTCTTTTGTATAGTCCCTCAAATTCACATTAAGCACAGTAGAGCGGAACAAATGCTGCATTTCCAGAATGTCTTTTTCTTTAAGCGGACGAATGTTATAGTTAGGCTTTAACCATTTAATGACTTTACACGGATTGCCCACAGCAACACAATGTGCCGGGATAGATTTTGTAACTACACTTCCCGCACCTATTACACTTCCCCGACCAATAGTCACTCCTGCAAGAACAATACTTCCACCACCAATCCACACTTCATCTTCTACCGTAATAGGCAAGGCTTTCGTTCTAAAAAACAATTCTCCAGAGTTTTCATTCCAGTCCTCTACAAAACGCTCTTCAAAACCCACAGGATGAGTGGCTGTATAAAACTGTACGTGAGGAGCTATCAAAACTTTACTACCAATGTAAATATAGTTCTCATCCATCAGCGTACAATTGTCATTGATGATTGTTTTTTCACCAATAAAAATATGTTTTCCACACTGACAAGTAAAATTTCGGCCAATACTGGAATATTGTCCTATTTTGCCCAGCATGCGAACAAACAATGCAGTTCTTTCTTCTTCTGACAAGGTGATATTATCAAGCATTGATAAAAGTTCCTTTGTCTGTATAATCATATTCAAAACTTCAGAATCCAATCTATTACAATACTCACCAGACAAAAAACGTTGATAATTACTCGCTTCTTTCGTTATATCTCTCACCATAATAAATTCTTCCTCAGTTTCCTTCATAATTCTAAATCCAAGTTTTAAATACATACGAACAGCATAATTAGCCTTTTGAACGGAAAGAGAAACATGATGATAGCCTTTGCTTTCCAGCAGTTTCATCATCTCCTTCATCAGCTGTCTGCCCATTCCTCTATTCCGATATTCTTTATATAAAGAAATGGAAAGTGAAGGAGTTTCATCATCCACATGACCATAATCATTCATAATACGTGTCCACACTGCCCCAACCACCTTACCATCATACTCGACAACCAAGCAGCAATCATCTTGTTTCTTGCCAAAATCCTGAATATATAGCTTCAATTCAGGCAAATCCACCACATCCCTTGGCAGAGGTTCAACTCCTTCAGGAATAAAAATCGCTTCATAAAGAAAATCCCTCAACAAATGGATTTCCTCAGGATACAAAGGACGGATAATATAGTCTACCACGCTATCCATAGTTTCAATGATTCGTTTTTTCCCACTCTTCTTTCGTCAACAAAGTAAAATGTTCTGTTCGCACATCACCCAATGGAGAAAGTTTGCCCTCTTCCGTATGATGAAACTTGAAACCACATTTATCCATTACTCGGCGAGATTTGGTATTCCCGTCATAATATCCACACCATACTCGTTTTACTCCCAGTTCCTCAAAACAACGCCTTAACAGGCGATTGACAGCCTCCGGAATCAGCCCCTTTCCCCAATAAGGTACTCCAATCCAATACCCTATCTCTGCATCTCCTTCCTGCATGTCAGCGCTGTGTACGCTGTCTCCAAACATAATGCCCACACTGCCAACAGGTTCATTGGTTTCTTTCAACACTACCGCATAAGTTTCCGGTGCTGAAAGAATATCACGTATCACCTCTCGGCTGTTTTCTACAGACGTGTGCGGTGGCCAACCGGCAATCGGCCCTACAGCCGGGTTTTTGGCATATTTATAGAGTGGAAGGGCATCTTCCTCACGCCACGGTCTGAGTATCAGTCTTTCTGTTTCCATAATTATGTGCGGTATATTTTATTTTTTATACATTGCAAGATTAGCTATCATCTTTTTCAAATTAGCTTCATTTTCCTCATCCGAAATGGAAGGGTCTTTCATAAAACGACCACAAGGTAAATCCGGACATCCACAGTTTTCCCGCTTTTGTTCCTTACAGCATTTCCAGATGGGACATACCGCATCGCCTGTATACTGAAGCCAGAACACCTTACCTTTTATCTTTCTGCATCCATTGCATTCCTTTGGGAATGACGCACAGTCCACACACCTAGCTCCACACGGAGAGGGATAAAAATAATCATCTTTCCAATACCACCATTTACATTTCTCTCTATCCGGGTTTTCCGTATGAACAAAATACTCTAAAGCCCGGTACAGATAAAGCTGGCATCGGTCTATCGTACACCCACGCAAACGGCATTCCTCCTCATACAAATCCTCTGCTTTCTTTCCTTTCAGTGATGCGATAGAGGTATACCCCATGGCTATCAGGTCTTGTTCAGTCTGTGAACCTACGTTAGGGATTTTTCGTAAAGATGATTTTTCTTGATTGTCAGTCATATCTTATTTTTTAAAGTTCTTATATACAAACATCGGTGAACACAAAGTACTCAATAGCACCAATATCCACAGATTTCCGGTCATAGGATTATATGCTTGACATAATTCTTTCCAAGAAGAACCGGATGACAATCCCAGTCCAAATTCAAAACAAACCGTAAGACACATCCATAATCCTCCTACAAGAATACAATCTTTTTTCGTCAAGTCTTTAATAGGTGGTAAAAGCAAAAATGTTACCACATAAATTAATCCTGCAAGTAATACACCGCTTAATGCCAAAGCTGTGCTTTCAGACAAGAAACGATGCCATACATATTCACGAAGTCCTCCATTTAAAATAGCCAGTGGGATAAAACAGCACCATACTCCTATTACTTTACTCCATTTCATCATTTTTCTTTCTCAGCGATTCGACTACTTTCATTGCATTTCTCCTGGCTGCTACGATACTTGGCGTCATTTCGTATTCCAGCATATCAAGACAGGCCGCCAGTTCATTTGCCAGCTCCGGAACAAACCGGCACATCTTTGCAGCCAGTTTTATCATCATCGAGCGGCTGCTGTCCGATTCCTTTTTGTCGACAGCATGGGCAAGACAAAAATCAAACAAGCCTGTCCTGAAGTTCTGCTTCGTAGACAACTCTATCAAAATAGATAGAACAAGTCCCCGACGTATATGCAAACAAGGCTTCATTGCCCAGTCTGCAATCTTATCATAAAAGGGAGAGACATAAAGTCTTTTGTCTTCTGCTGATAAATAATACAGTATCCATGCCGCATTGTATGCCGACTGTGCATCTTCCGCATAAAGCATAAGGTCACACATCTTACCGATGCCAGCCTCATCATGATGCAACTCGCGAGACAAAGCCATTACCTGCCATTTGGACAGCCTATCCTGCAAATGTTCCATTTCGTTTTACTATGTTTCTACACTATAACGGCAAATCTAAAGAATAAGAAATAGAATAACAAATGAAAAATGAATTCTTTTAATGATGAGTCCTATCCATATTTTTATATTTTTGTATTTTATCAAGCTAACTTTTAAACATCATGAGAATCAAACAAATTACACTTTATTAATACTATAACTTTCACTTCTTGCATAGGCAAACAAACAAAAAATTAATAACTGGCTGCGATAAAAAATGTCCATCATATACGATTAGCTAAAAAAGATATTTGATTTCTTTTTGCAAACGAATTAATAATATAGAATTTAATAAGAACAGACAACATGAGTGATTTCATAATTATAATATTCCTTTTTCCAATCTTTTTCATGATACATGAGTTTGAAGAAATAATCATGATACAAAAATGGATAAATCATAATCAAATCAAATTAACTCAACGATTCCCCCATTTATACCCAATAATAAAGAAAGCATCAAAGATTGATACACATAAATTTTCTATAATTGTTGCTGAAGAATTTATCATTGTGTCCACATGTTGTACTATCAGTATATATACAGGGCAAATCATCTACTGGTATTGTTGTCTTGCGGCATTCAGCTTACATCTCCTCATTCATTTATTGCAATTTATCATTTGGCAAAAATATATACCTGCAATTGTAACAACCTTATGCTGTCTTCCATATTGTATTTGGGCTATATACAATACCATCCATATATTACCATTTCAATTATTAGTTTTTTATGCATTTATTGGTTTTATAATTGGGGGTGTAAATCTACTGATAATGCATAAAATTATGATATAATTTACTCTACGGGCTTTCCATGGGACTTAAATTCACGAACTGATAATGCATAAAATTATGATATAATTTACTCTGTCTAAATTTAAATCTATCCCTCACATATTGACTTGTCAACTTAGTCAGGAATTAATCTTCAAACTGACAACTATTTTCAGTACACTTCAAACCTCAAAAAACGCACTTGTGTTTTCTATCAAACGCAAGTATGTTTTTCACCTGTGCTTAAAAAGCCCCAATTTTTCTTTATTTATTCAGAAAATATGCATTTTAAAGACATTTTTTAGTATCTTCGCATCAAACTAACTAACCTGACTAACCTATGTCTGTACTCCGATATTTCATCATTATAGGGATACTTGCCGTGGGAGTATACGTTTTTTCGTGTACCTCCCCAACTGAAGCACCTTCCCCTGAATCTACAGAAATAAATACTCATACCGATAGCCTGTTGCAGTTCAGGATTTATCTTGAACAGGCCCGCATCAGCCGTTTTAAAGGAGAGAATCAGGAAGAAGCTCATTTCTTAGATGCTGCGGAAAACATCGCTCAATGTCTGAACGACTCGTCCGTATATGCAAACTTATGGCAGGAGAAAGCCATGCTTTACCTGCCGCATCAACCGGAAAAAGCCAAAGAATTCTTTCAGAAAGCACTTGCCTATATGCCTTCCGGCACTCCGGTCTCCATCGCACAGAGTGAACTTTACCTTTCCCGCATTTATTTGGAACAAGGACAGACGGACAGTGCCTTCCATTACATCAACAACGCCATCTGCCAAAATTTGCCGAGAAAGGAAACTGCCGCCTTACACCTTCAGAAGGGCTACATTTTTGCCTTTCTTCTGCAAGCTGACTCGGCCACGCATCACATCCTGCCTTTTTTACCTGATGCCTCCTTAAAACAACGCACAGAAGCTTACCGTCGTCTATTCGAAATGTACGGAAAGAAACAGAATGAGAAACAGGAAAACATCTACATGCGAAAATACATTCTGTCGCATGACTCGCTGAGTGCCGAACGAAAGGAAATGGTCATCGAAAAGATACAAGATATGCACGAATACAAGTTGCAACGCGAACGGGCCAACAAAGCGGAGATGCAGGCAGCGCACCACAAGCTGGTTTTCTACCGGATTGCGGTCACCTTAGGCGTGGTGATTCTTATCCTGCTTTTACTTCTTCACCGCATCCGCGTGCACAAGCAAAAGCTGACAGAAGAACTAAAGGCTACCCAGTGGATGCGCATGGAAGAAACACTGAAAAGGAAAGAAGCGGAAGTGGCACTGGCCCACGAACAGGAAAAATTGAAACAGCAGGAAATTGACCGGCTGAATAAAAGCGTAGCATACTACCGGCAACTGAATGCCATCACGCTTCCTTCTCTGTTGCGGAAAAGGAACTCGCAAGGTGCACTTCACCTGACGGAAGAGGAATGGGACATTATTCAGCAAAACACAGACACTTGCTTCGACGGATTTACCAGACGACTGAAGGAGTGTTACCCGCAACTTACGGAAGAGGAACTTCGTTTCTGCTGTCTGGTAAAGATGGATCTTCCCATGTCGTTACTATCCGAAATTTACCATATTGCCAAAGGAAGTATCTCGCGCCGGAAAATGAGACTGAAGGAGAAAATGCACATCGAAAACAGCAGTTTTGACGAGTTTATCACCGCATTTTAAGTGTTATGTACATCATAAAAATTATCAACTATCTAATTTTTAACAGATTAAATTTTACTTGTGTACATCAGATTTTTCCCTGACTTCCATCTGTTCACTTTACCTTTGCAGCCGTAAATCTATTTAAACATACGCGACTCATGAAAGTGAAACAACTACTTTATGGGATGATGTACGGCTTATTGATTTTCTTCACTGTATCTTGCAGTGAAGAAAATTCAGAAAATCTACCCGATAATATAGTCATTTATCAAAGCTACCTGGTAGCTTTTTCTGATTCACAGCCTACCCTGACCTACGCCCGTTTCTCTCCAGAGAAAGACGTACCCCTGAAAGAAATCAAACTGACAGGCGGAGCATCCATCATGGCCAATGGCAAAGAGATGGAATACCATTATTTTGATGGAAATACAATATTCGGTTATTCCTATTCACTGGCACTCGGAAAAGACGAACAAGTCTCATTCGTGTTCCAACGCAAACGGCAGCAAGAAACCCGTATGCTGACCAATTATGCCTACAAGGAATGGATTAATGAGATACATATTCCTTCGGAACTTATCACGATTACCAATCAGGAAGTGGTTGGATGGAAGGGTGAGAAAATCGCGTCCAATGAAGAACTGGAGGCCACGCTGGACAGCCCCTCACATTTGGAAGAATATACCGCTTATTATGGTACATTGAACGAAAGCCGTGACGGAGTTTCGTTTAAGAATGTGCCGAAAGGAAAATATATGCTTACGCTGAAACGCATCCTGAAACTGGAAACCAAAGACAATGACGCTCCCGCCAAAGGAGAAATCAGGCTGGTTTTCTACGACAAAAAAGAAGTAACGGTGAAATAACAAGACATAGCTTAAAATGAGAGGAATTTTTGTAATCATTTTGCTAATTTGTAGCTTGTCTGTGTACGGTCAGACTGAAAAACGCCCACTTTGGAAAATACAACTGGAGGGCGCACTGGACAATTACAGCAGATGGGAGGTAGAACCGTCTGTCACTTTCCAGCCTTTCAAGTATGCCGGCATCGGAGTCAGCTTTCTTTTTAGCAAAAGTCTGGATGACATCCATCTCAATGGAGTCTCTGCTAACAAAAAATTCCGCTTTGAATTGAACGATGAAAAGGTTCTGTCCACCCACCTCGCATGCAGAATTGCGCCACAATTCTACACGCCTTCGTGGATATTAGGACATGACCAAGAATATGCCTTGTACCTGACATTCAGTCCAGGCATCACTTGTTCGTTTTCACCCACTAAACATATAACCCTGGCCTATTTCCCAAACTCCACAGGTGTATGGACTCCCCACCACTATGAAGAAATCACAACTTCCCGTGCGGAGCCTTTATCCTTTCAGCTGAAAACTTCCGTTTCGTTGGAAATAGAAGAAAGCCTGATAATCTCTCTGGGATACACCCTCTCTAACCTTGACCCTTACTCGGGCGTCCGGGAAACCGTTTTCGACGGAAACATGCTGAATCTCGGAAAGAAGCGCCCATTTTTTCATTCACTCTCGATCGGGATAGGCTGGCGGTTTTAAAAACTGGGTCGGATTAACGTCCGGCCCAGTTTTTTATTCTATTCATAGCTTCCTGGCAATCCTCACGTTTGCCAAAGGCTGTCAGTCGCAGGAATCCTTCTCCGCTTGGTCCAAATCCAACTCCCGGAGTTCCCACCACATTGACCTCGTGAAGCAACATTTCAAAGAAGCTCCATGAATCCAGTCCTTCGGGTGCCTTTACCCAGATATAAGGCGCATTCACTCCTCCATAAAGTGTAAATCCGGCAGCATGCAATCCTTCACGCATCAAACGGGCATTCTCCATATAATAGGCTATGGTTTCCTTAATCTCAGCTTGTCCTTCGGCGGTATAGATAGCCTCTGCCCCTCGCTGGGTGATATAGCTGGTACCATTGAATTTCGTACACTGCCGACGGTTCCATAAATGATTCAAAGCCACTTGTTCACCCGAAGCCGTCATAGCTTTCACTTCTTCCGGTACTACGGTATAACCGCAGCGTACGCCGTAGGATTGGTGGGTTAATGAATGGGCATTCATTTTATCATGCTGCTGCGGCAGAATTATCGTTTTGGACGCATGTGATGTCGTCGAACCAGACTATAAATCACATGAAACGCGAAAGGAACGATACGCATGGCAGAGAAAACCTATAAATTTGAAACCTTGCAGCTCCACGTGGGACAGGAGTCCCCCGATCCCGCCACCGGCGCACGGGCCGTGCCGATTTATGCGACGACATCGTTTGTGTTTGAGGACGCGGCACAGGCGGCCGGTCGCTTTGCACTGACGGAAGAGGGCAACGTGTATACCCGGATGATGAATCCCACCAACGAGGTGCTGGAACAGCGCATCGCGGCCTTGGAAGGCGGTGCGGCGGCGCTGGCGACCGCTTCGTCCTGCCCTACAACACGCTGATGCAGGCGTTCTTCCAGATGAATGAGTTTTTCGCGTTCGCCGCCGTTTAAGCGTGCAACAGGGATACCCGTCCAGGTGCTTACAACTTTGGCAATGTCTTCT